>ERZ808051.290-NODE-290-length-61790-cov-7.706172_pt1 | contig 61790 bp, 53 predicted proteins | sample MGYA00380199_ERZ808051 | MGnify/ENA primary metagenome ERZ808051 (study PRJEB31490, sample SAMN06133391) | mouse gut metagenome | isolation source: J11 | host: mice | place: China: Chengdu | collected 2015-05 ... | reverse complement strand
CTGTACATGGTGCGGGTCCCCGGCTGCGGCGAGGAGGGGCGCAACGGGATGATCCGGGCGCTGGCGGAGGCGGGGATCGCCGCCAACGTCCACTACAAGCCCCTGCCCATGATGACCGCGTACAGGGACCTGGGGTTCCGGATCGGGGACTACCCCAATGCCTACAGGCAGTACGAGAACGAGGTCACGCTGCCCCTGAACACCTGCCTCGACGACGATGACGTGGAGTATGTGGTAGAGAACGTGGAGGGGATCCTGGACGGAGGCCTGCCATGGGGGCGCTGAGGCAGTGGGAGGACCTGCCCGAGTGCATGAGGAACGAGAGCGTGTACCCGTACTATGAGGCCCTGCGGAGGCGGCGCGGGGCGCTGGCGGCGAAGCGGCTGCTGGACATCCTTCTGGCCGCGGCCCTGCTAGCCGTGCTGTGGCCGGCGTGCCTCGTGCTGGCGGCGCTGGTTAAGGCCGACAGCAGGGGGCCGGCCCTCTTCCGCCAGACCAGGGTGACGCAGTACGGCAGGGAGTTCCGCATCCTCAAGTTCAGGACCATGGCCGCGGGCGCGGAAGGGGCCGGGGCCCAGGTCACGGCGGCAGGCGACCTGCGCGTCACCAGGGTGGGCCGCAGGATCAGGCGGTGCCGCCTGGACGAGGTCCCCCAGCTGCTCAACGTCCTCAGGGGGGACATGAGCTTCGTGGGGGCCCGCCCGGAGGTGCCCAGGTACGTGGCGGCGTACACGCCGGAGATGTACGCGACGCTCCTGCTCCCGGCGGGGATAACCGGCGAGGCCAGCATCGCCTTCCGGGACGAGGCCGCCCTTCTGGCAGGCGCCCCCGACGTGGACGCCGCCTATGTGGAGCGGGTGCTGCCGCGGAAGATGGAGCTGAGCCTGGCGGAGGTGCGGGGCTTCAGCCTGCGGCGCCAGATGGCGACGATGCTTCGGACGGTGAGGGCCGTCCTGTGAGGGGGGAGGGCGTATGGAGATAGTGAGGGCAGGGAGGGCCGACAGGGCCCGGATAGACGGGGCCGTGGAGGTGCACATGCGCTCCTTCCAGGGGTTCTTCCTCACCTTCCTGGGGAGGGGTTTCCTCAGGCAGCTGTACCGGGGGTTCGCGGAGCACGGGGGGTCCGGGCTGCTGGTGGCGGTGGACGGCCCCTGCACGGCGGGGTTCCTGGCGTACTCGGCCGACATGGGGGGGCTCTACAGGCACCTGCTCAGGCGCCGCCTGCTCCCCTTCGCATGGTACGCCCTGCTGGGGTTCCTGCGCAGGCCCGGGACGTTCCTCAGGCTCGTGAGGGCGCTGGGGAGGCCGGGGGAGGCACGGCGGGGGGAGCCCTGTGTGGAGCTGTCGTCCATCGGGGTGGACCCGGGGCGGGGCGGCTCAGGGGTCGGGACGATGCTGGTGGACGAGCTCAAGGGCATCGCGGGGGGCTGCCCTGCCGCATACATCAGGCTGGACACGGACGCGGAGCACAACGAGGGGGCGAACGCCTTCTACCGGAAGAACGGCTTCGTCCTCCACCACGCCTACGAGACGCCGGAGGGAAGGAAGATGAACGAATACAGGTACTGTCTGGGGGGCTGCGGGCAGGGCCGGACAGGCAGGGCACACACATGAAAATACTCTACATCTCCACTGCCTTCCCCCCCGCAGGAACCTCCACGATCTACACGGATCTGGCGGAGGCCCTCGCGGAGCGCGGGCATGAGGTCACCGTGGTCACCGGGGGGGAGCGGCGGTCCCGCACAGAGACGGCCCTCTCCTCCGAGAGGGGGTGCAGGGTCCTGCGGGTGAGGACCGGGAACATGTACGACGTAGGCCTCATAGAGAAAGGGGTGTCGGTGCTGGCCATGCCCCGGCTGATGAGGCGGGCGGTCAGGAGGCACCTGGCGGGGGCGGGGGCCGACCTGGTCCTATTCGAGGCGCCCCCCGTCACCCTGGAGGGCGTCGCGGCCTACTGCGCCAGACGGTTCCATGCCCCCTCGTTCCTCATGATGAAGGACATATTCCCCCAGAATGCCGTGGACATCGGGGTCATGCGGGAAGGGGGCCTGCTCCACAGGTACTTCAGGCACAGGGAGCGGCGCCTGTACCGGGCCGCGGACATGGTCGGGTGCATGTCCCGGGGGAACCTGGAGTACCTGCGCAGGGCATCGGGGGTGGACAGGGCGAAGCTGTCCATCTTCCCCAACACCAAGCGGGTCGCCGCCCCTACGGCTGGGGATGCCCCTCCCGGGATGAGGGAGGGGGTGCGCGGGGAGTACGCCATCCCCCCGGACAAAGTGGTGTTCGTGTTCGGCGGCAACATGGGCAGACCTCAGGGGCTGGGGTTCCTCTGTCGGGCAATCGTCAGGGCCGGGGCTGAGGCCGGGGACGCCTTCTTCGTGCTGGTGGGCCGGGGGACGGAGCACCGCATGGTGGAGGAGGCTCTGGCGGGGTGCAGGAACTGTCTGGTCCTGAGCAGCCTGCCCAGGGACGAGTACGAGCGGCTGGTGGCCGCCTGCGACGTGGGGCTCATCTCCCTGGACTATAGGTTCACGGTGCCCAACTACCCCTCCCGTATACTCTCCTACATGGAATGCTCCATGCCGGTTCTGGCGGCCACCGACAGCAGCACGGACTTCAGGGGGCTGGTGGAGGACGACGCGCGGTGCGGGCTCTGGTGCGAGTCCAGGGACCCGGGGGATTTCGTGGGGGCCGTCCGGAGGCTGGCCGCATCCCCGGAGCTGCGCAGGGAGCTGGGGCGGAACGGCCGGGCGTACCTGGAGGCCAACTTCAGCGTGGAGCGCTCCGTCGAACTGTTGGAAGAAGCCTTTGAAAGAACAAAAAGCCATGTCGGGGGCTGACTATTCCGTATTTTGTTTAGTGGTTAAGTTGGCGTAATTTAAATTTGGGAGAAAATACAGTGGAAAATATGCATGAAGCACTTGTCAGCAAAAAGGAAGCATTATCTGTAATTGGCCTCGGATATGTCGGTATGCCAATTGCCGTAGAATTTGCCAAGCGCGGCATAGACGTAATCGGCTTTGATCTTAATGCCGCCAAAATCAAAACATATTTGTCCGGTGTTGACCCTACACAGGAAGTCGGTGACGACGTGATCAAAAATACCGCTGTGGAATTTACCTTTGAGGAGCATATGCTCCGTAAGGCAAGGTTTCACATTATTGCTGTGCCGACACCGGTTAAGGAAGATCATACTCCTGACTTGACTCCAATAGAAGGGGCCAGCCGAATCCTAGGGAGGAATTTGGCAAAAGGCTCCATCGTTGTTTTTGAATCCACGGTCTTTCCCGGCGTAACAGAAGAGATCTGTGTGCCCATTATGGAAAAAGAATCAGGGCTTACATGTGGTACGGATTTTAAAGTAGGCTATTCACCGGAGCGAATCAATCCCGGCGACAAGATTCATCGGCTGAACACAATTAAAAAAATTGTAAGCGGCATGGACGACGATTCCCTCGAAACAATTGCCAGAGTCTATGAAATCGTGGTTGATGCAGGTGTTCACCGCGCCGAATCAATTAAAGTTGCCGAAGCTGCAAAGGTTATCGAAAATAGTCAGCGTGATATTAACATAGCCTTCATGAACGAGCTTTCGATTATTTTTAACAAGATGGGAATCGATACAAAGGCGGTTTTAACCGCCGCTTCTACCAAATGGAATTTTTTGAATTTCTATCCCGGACTTGTGGGCGGCCACTGCATAGGGGTAGACCCGTACTATTTGACATATAAGGCAGAGCGCATGGGATATCATAGCCAGATCATTTTAGCGGGACGCCGGATCAATGACGATATGGGGAAGTATGTCGCAGAGCAGCTTGTAAAAAGATTGATCAGTGAAGAAATCCCCGTAAGAAGCGCCAAGGTCGGAATACTTGGCTTTACGTTTAAGGAAAATTGCCCTGACATAAGAAACACAAAAGTAATTGATATTGTAAATGAGTTGAAAGAATATGGCGTTCAGCCGTTTATTGCGGATCCCCTTGCGGATATTCATGAAGCAGAACAGCTATATCAAATAAACCTATGCCAAATGGAAGAAATTGCAGATTGCGATGCGATTGTTTTTGCGGTAGCGCATAAAGAATTTGCAGAGCTTTCAGTGGAGCAGATCGGAAAGCTGTTTAGTCCAAGAGCAAAAAAGCGGAAGGTTCTTTTTGATATCAAAGGTGTGTTAGACAAAAATGATCTGGAAAAGGCCGGGTACAGTTATTGGAGATTGTAAAATGGGATACAAAGAAATTAGCTTTAGTCCGAATTCACTGTTTTTGGTCACTGGAGGCGCCGGATTTATCGGGTCTAACTTATGCGAGGCAATACTTGACATGGGGTATAGAGTTCGATGTCTGGACAACCTTTCTACCGGAAAAAAAGAAAACGTTGATATTTTCACCAAGAATCCTAATTATGAATTTATTGAGGGAGACATTCGGGATCCGGAAACTTGTCTTAGGGCATGCGAAGGAGCCGCTTATGTCTTGAACGAGGCCGCATGGGGAAGTGTTCCCAGATCTATAGAGATGCCCTTGTTCTATGAGGAAGTCAACGTCAAAGGAACTTTGAACATGATGGAGGCGGCGAGACAAAACAAGGTAAAAAAATTTGTTTACGCTTCCAGCTCCTCCGTGTACGGTGATTCTCCAGCATTGCCAAAGACAGAAGGGCAAGAGGGGGAATTGCTTTCTCCATACGCGCTCACAAAGCGAGCGGATGAAGAATACGGAAAATTATATTTTAGGCTCTATGGGCTTGAAACTTACGGCTTGCGCTATTTTAATGTCTTCGGAAGGCGTCAGAATCCTGAAGGTGTATATGCGGCCGTGATTCCTAAGTTTATCAAACAGCTTATGAACGATGAACGTCCGACAATAAACGGGGACGGCAGACAAAGCCGGGATTTCACATATATTGACAATGTAATTGAGGCAAACTTAAAGGCATGTCAGGGGAGCCGTGAAGCGGCCGGACAAGCTTATAATATTGCATACGGCGGAAGAGAATATCTCATTGATATATACCATACCTTAGCCAAGCTGCTAAACAAAGAAGGAATTGAACCCCTTTACGGTCCTGATCGGGCAGGAGATATCAAACACAGCAATGCGGACATCAGCAAAGCCCAAAAGCTTTTAGGATATTCGCCAGAATACAGCTTTGAAGACGGAATACAGCGGGCAATCGACTGGTATATTAACAATTTGACCAAGGCAGAATCGAAGAATGATCGGAGATAATCTGTTGATTATGAATGCAAAACGGATATACAAAAATCGGACGATTTATATAGAAGATCAAATCCGAATTGAATACAAAAGAGGTAAGATATATTGCATTAACAATCTAACGGATCAGAGGCTCCTTCAACATAATTTTGGATCCACAGCTTTTGAGAAGCTGGTTTGCAGCATCCCCATTCTGGAGCGATTGTTCAGATTGGAACCACGTCATGCGGTTCGCTGGACAGAAAGCGAATTTTTGATCTCCCTCAGAGGCCATTTGTATAAAATTGATGTTGCATCAGGAGTAGTAGAAAAAGTATTTTCTTATGCGAAAGGAACAAATAATCCTTTGCATTTTTGTCAATATGTGAGAAACGGAATACAAGAAATGGCTTTTGGCGACTATAATGGCCATGACGAAAATGGATGCGTGGGTATATATCGGTATTCAAATAAGGGATTGGACAAGATTGCCGCCTTTTTTAAAGATCAGGTTGATCATATCCATCGTGTAGAGTTTGATCAGCATAGGGATTGCTATTGGATATTCACAGGCGACAAAAACAGTGCTTCCGGAATATGGCATATGGATTATGACGGAGGGGCGATCAATCCGTTTTTGGTAGGAGATCAGAAATACCGTGCATGTGTAGCATTTATAGAAAATGAAAAGATATTATTTGCTACAGATACGCCCTTTGAGCAAAACCATATCTGCAGCATCGATATAGCGCATAAACATATTGATACGCTATGTGCTATTCCGGGGCCATGCATTTATGGGACGATTGTTCCAAACGGGGAGACAAGTATATATTGCATATCCACATCTGTGGAGCCGGATAATTCATTGCCCAAGTATATATACAGAGTTACATACAAGCTTGGCGCGGGCGTGACAGATAGATATAGTTATGTATTGACCGGGAATGCTGCAGAAGGGTTTCATAAAATATGGAAGACCCGGAAAGATATTTTGCCTATGGGGCTATTTCAGTTCGGCAACCATCGCTTCCCTTCTCAGACAGTGAACGGAAAATTATTCTTTTGCCCCCAGAGCTGTAAAGGAAAAGGCGGGACATATGTGATTGACTTTTCAGAAAAGAATGACAGAGTGCCGGAGGAACGGTAATGGATGGTGTGAGCGTAATTATCCCCATGAAAAATGCAGAAACGACAATAGAAAAGTGCATTCTGTCCATTGTAGGCCAGAGCTATCAGCCTCTGGAAATCATTGTCTGTGATGACGGATCTTCTGACCTCTCTGTAGCTCTGGTTGAACGTTTAATGCAAGAGCATAGCAATATAATTTTGCTGAGGAATGAGACCAGCATGGGATCCGCGAATGCAAGAAACCGTTGCATCGCCGTGGCAAAGTACGAGTTTGTTGCGGTACAAGACGCAGATGACTGGTCGGCCAAGGATAGAATCAAAAAAGAAATGCTGTTTTTGAAGGAAAACCCTCAGTATGCAATTGTTGGTACGGGCTGTTACAGAGTAAATGAATCGGGGGAAACCAAAAAGGAGATCCCCATAGAACACGTGCACAAAAAGGATTTGATATGGGGCGGTCACTTTGTACATGCATCATGCATTTTTAGGAAAGAAGCTTTATCTGCTGTGGGGGGATATACCGACAATAAATTTACAAAGAGGGATCAAGATTATCATCTTCTGCTGAAGCTATATGCGCAAGGATATGAGCTATATAATATGCAAGAGTGCCTTTATTATTATTTATCAACGGATGCTACCTATATCCGGCAGGTCGATTTTACGAAAGTGCGAGGATTGATGTGGATAAGATATGATGGGTACAGAAAAAATCATATGCCATTATGGGCATATTTTTATGTACTTAAGCCATTAATAGCTGTTTTGATCCCAAAATGTATCATGATTAGATATTATAAAAGAGGAGCAAAATTTACTAAAAATAATGATATGGAAGTGTAGCGCCAGTACAAGTTATAAAACAGTGATGAAAATGTCCGAACAAGAAGACTGTCTTGATCGGCTGGGTAAAATAACGCTTTTTTTATGTATTCTACTTGAAAAAAACGAGTTTTTGGCAAGATTGGATTACTTACAATGGCCGGCATTATTTATGCTGATCGGGATCTTATTGATACAGCTGATGCGAAAAAACAGAGTTTTAAATGACTTTGTCTTTGTTTGGCTGATTGCATTTACTCTTTGCACAGCATGCTCTGCCGCATGGGCGTTTAACGCCAACGAAGTGATAGACGATGTCAAATTCTTGATAAAAATTATTGTGGTATTGGGATACGGTCTATATGTGACAAAAAGGGAAAATAGTATAGAATTTCTTGTGTCAGCCATGATTATTTCAACTCTGTTAAGCGTGGGAATGCTCTTGCCGAACATCATGACACATGGCGGAAGCCAAATCATCCGGCGTGCCCAAATCGCTATTATGGGGGTGGAAATTAATGCAAATCAAGTATGTCCGGACATAGCGTTCGCCGCGATTTTTCTGATGTACAGAATAAAAACATGTGGCAGGAAGCTATGTAAGTTTGCCTATTGGGGAATAATGGGGCTCTTTGTACTAACGATTCTTTTTTTGGGTTCAAGAGCGAGTTTGCTTTTAGTCCTTTGCGGGATGCTCTTCAATGCGTTGACAGGATCTGGCAGGAGTATTCTCAGACACATCATTTTAGCTCTTATTTTGATAGTCATAATGCTGATTCTGATAATGAATATTCCCTTTTTGTACGATTCGATAGGCAATAGAATTGTAGACACCGTAAATCTGGTTTTAGGAGAAAGCTATATTAGCGATAACCAGCAAAGCGATAATTTGCGCTGGCAGCTTATCAAAGACGGATGGGACATGTTCCTGCAGCAGCCATTGCTGGGATATGGATCAGGGAATTACGCAGATATCCATTTAACCCATTACGGCGCAAGATATTATTCGCACAATAACTATATAGAGCTTCTGGCAAGTCTAGGCATTGTGGGAACGGCAATTTTTTACTCGTTTCATATAAAGATTTTATTAGACATTTTATGCAATAAAAGAGTTTATAAAAACAACAGCATCTATTTAGCAAAACATATTATACTGTGCATGCTTATTTTGGATATTACTTATGTGACATATAACGTCATGGACATGCTGTTTTGTTTATTGATCGCTTACGGAGGATATATAGTGGGTATTTGGCCGAAAAGAGAAGGGATTTCCAATGAAGATTTTATTTGTTCTTGAACAATTAAATATAGGCGGACCCCAAAAAAGTCTATTAGGTTTACTTGAAAATATAGATTGTGAAGCCAATGAGATCGATGTTCTTTTGCTGCAGAATGAAGGAAGTCTGAGCAAATATTTGGATGGCAGAGCCAATTTGCTCAGAGCGCCCGATATAATAGACGCCTTTACGTTTCCGGTTAAGCGAATCAAGAAAACACTTTTTACATTTCTGCGGGAGGGAGGCTTTAAGCTTTTTGGATCGGCGTTCATTTTGCTCTGCCGGCATGCGTTTACTAAAAGTTCCATGAACGTTGAACGGCAAAAATTCTGGAAAAAGAATAAACGATATTTACCGGCCCTTCAGCGAAACTATGATATTGCCTTTGGATATGCGCCGGTGATGTCAACATACTATATCGTGGATTGCGTGAAGGCTCGATTTAAATGCCACTGGGTAAGATGCGACTATAGAATTCTCGATATGGATAAGGAAATCGAGGAGGAATATTTTAACAAAACTGAGGGTATCGTTGCCGTCTCTAAGTTGTGTGCAGATATTTTCAAAGACGAATTTCCTCTCATAAAAGAGCGAGTGACGTTTTTTTATAATTTTATACCCATTGGCTTTTATGACAAATTGCCCAAGGTCAATTTCCCCTCAAAGAAAAGCGCGGATGAAATCAGAATCATTACCATTGCCAGAATGGACGGGCTCAAAGGGGTAAATATGGCATTGGATGCCTGCCTGATACTGCAAGAGAAGGTTTCGTTTACATGGTATTTTGTAGGGGACGGACCATGCAAAAATGAGTTTCAAAACAGTGCCAAAGAAATGGGCTTGGAGAAGCAAGCCGTTTTTTTAGGATTTCAGCTGAATGTATTGTCTTGCCTGAGACAAAGCGATATTTTTGTGCTTCCCTCTCTTACAGAAGGAAAATCCAACGCTGTGGACGAGGCCAAATACTGCGGAATACCAATTGTAGTCACAAACTATCCTACCGCTGCGGAACAAATAGTACACGGAGAAACGGGGCTCATTTGCGGAATGAGCGGCAAGGAGATCGCGGACGCTATTTTGCATATTATCGATAATAAATATCTGGCAAAAAGAATGGCAGAAAACTGTGCCGCGGCAAAACAGATAAATGAAATGCCGTTTCATTTATTTGAACGGATCATGGAAAATAGGGATATGGAGGAAACCCGAAAATAATTGTTTCGGGGATTTGTATAGATGAGCGCTCCTATAAAAATGTATCTTTGTTCCAGAAAACTATATAAGCGGCGCTTCGGAAGACTGATCGCCAAAGCAGTCTGGCGATTAAACAGAATTGTCTTTTCCTGCGAGATAGCCCCTTCTGCAGATATTCATCCTTCTGTGGAAACACCACATAATTTACTTGGCTGTATAATCGGATCGGATTTGGTAATAGGTGAAAATACCAAAATTCTCCACAATGTTACAATCGGAGGGAGAAACGGCTCCCCCAAGATGCCTATTATCGGAAAGAATGTTCTGATTGGCGCGGGTGCGGTCATTTTAGGGGGGGGTAATAGTGGGTGATAATGCAAAAATCGGTGCCAATTCGGTTGTTTTGCAAAACATCCCCCCTGAATCCACTGCTGTCGGAGTACCGGCCGTGATAGTCAATAGGAGCAAAATTGAATGAAACCCCTTAGTCCATTTGAAAAGGTAATCAGCAATTCCATATTTTTTTCTGTCGGAACAGTTATAGGAAAGATCGTTAATATCGCAATGCTGCCGGTTTACACATATTTTTTGACGGATATTGAATACGGCATTGTAAATACTCTCACGGGATTTTCTACAATATTATGTATTGTAACGATGCTTTCGCTAAGAGCATCGTTGATGAGGTTCTACGGCACAACGAAACAGCAAGAAAAGCCTATATTTATCAATACGGTTCTTTGTGTGATCATTTTAAATACTTTCCTTGTGATAGGGGCGCTTTTCATCCTGAAAGACTGGCTGATGAAATCCATCTTTAAGGGAATTGAGTTTTGGCCTCTGGTTTTCTTTGCCCTTTTGATTATATTGTTCACTACCCTATTCACCGCGTACCAGACAATATTGCAGGCAAAACAAGAGGGAAAAAAGTATACTATCAGCAACATGCTATATATGTTTATCCATGCCATATTGAATATCTTATTCATTGTTATACTAAAGCGGGGAGCAAGCGGATACATGATAAGCCTGCTGCTTGCGAATCTATTTCTTGCTTTTTTTGGCATAGCGCAATTATATCTGTCAGGGGACATTGTGTTCAAAATAAACTGGAATTATGCGAAAAAGGCCATACGATATGCACTTCCTATCGTGCCCCATGATTTATCGAACAATGTCTCTGAATATATTTCAAAAGTATATTTAAATAATTTTCTTTCCTATGCTGCTACAGGAATATTCAGTATTGCGTCACAAGTAAGCGGTATGATGAGTCTAGTGCAGACATCGCTTAATCTGGCATTTCATCCTTGGTTTAATGAACAGATGGGAGCCGGTGAGCAAGGGCGTAAGAACATAAAGAAATTTTCTCTATTTGTGTTTACAATATATTGCTACTTCTGTATGGGGTTATCCTTTTTTTCCAAAGAAGCGCTGTTCCTGCTGGCGGCAGACGAATATCATGGCGCGTGGAGGCTTGTCCCCATAATAGCTCTTGGACTGGTGATCAGATTTATCTACTATACACATGTACTGGCAATTTTATACAATGTAAAAGCAAGCAATTTTATTTCCGTGTGTTCTATCAGCGGCTGTCTGGCTAATTGTGTGTCGTCTTACTTGTTCATAAAGTTTATGGGTCTATATGGAGCCGCCTTTGCTACAATAGCATATATTCTTTTTCTGACGGTTATTACTGTTCTTTATTGCAATAAATATTGCAAGGTTGACTTTGGTCTTTCCAGTATGATGTTGTCCTTACTCATAATGATAGCCATAATGGGTCTGGGATTGTGGCCTGATTATATGGGGCATGACAACAATATCAACTTTTTTGTGACAACGTATAAAGCGCTTATCACAATAATTGTGACCGGCGGTATTTTGTTTATGTATAAAAAGCAGATTCAACAGTTATGGATCCTATTTAGACAGAAAAGAGGCGGGAAATGAAAATAGGAGTACTGACAATACATGATACATTTAGCATCGGAGCGTCTCTGCAGGCTTACGCCATTTGCAAAAAATTATCCGAGATGCAGCATGAACCGGAATTGATTGCGTATTCCCCAAAGTATCTATATAGCATATATGACGCAAGGCCGATAGGCATTCAGGAAGATTTCAGAAGCACAATTCGCAGTTTATTTGCATGGAGACGAAACGCTGAGGTTCAAAAAAGATTTGCGGACTTCAAAAATCAGTTTCATCCGCCTATGACAAGACGTTATTATTCAAATGAGGAAATCAAAGCCGATCCCCCCAAGATGGATGCGTATGTGTGCGGCAGTGATCAAATATGGAATCCGGAACATATCTTCTATGATGATATCTTTTTTTGTGGATTTGAAAAACGGCAAGTTCCCAAAGTGGCCTATGCTGCCAGCATAGGTCTTGATGAACTAACAGATAAAGATACGCAGTTTCTCAGTCGGCAGTGCAAAAACATGACTTCCATCGGGGTCAGAGAAGACAAGGCTGTTGCGCTGCTGGAGGAGATCGGATTTACTGCAACGCAAAACATTGACCCTACTTTGCTATATGACATGGCAGCATGGAGAGAACTGGAATCCCCGGTGGCTCAAAAACTGCCCGAAAAATACATCCTTTATTATCCGCTATCCGAAAACAAGATAGAATATGAACTTTTGCCCCTGCTAAAATCATACACCGGGTTGCCTTGTGTCGTAGTGAGCCCAAGCCTAAAAGGCTATAAACATACCGATTGCCAAATATGCAGCGCCGGCCCCCGTGAATACTTGTATTTGATCCATAATGCAGAAGTGGTATTTACCAATTCTTTTCATGCCTTGTCGTTTTCTATCATTTTTGAAAAGAAATCCGTTATATATGGGCATGTATCACGCAATTCACGTTTGGAAAGTCTGCTTAGATTAACCGGCTTGCAGGAGCGTTTTATAAAAACAGCAGAAGGTTTTAATCAAAAAGACTGGAACGCCATATGGGAAAAGGGATATGCCGAATGCAGAAATTTGATCCAAGAAGAACAGCGGAAGGCGGATGTCTTTTTAAGGGAGGCATTGAGTGAATATAAGTAACGTACCGGCGGAAGGGAAATGCACTGGATGCCGCGCTTGTGAGCAGGTGTGCAGCATCCACGCTATCACGGTGGATTATGATGAATTTGGATTCTTAGTACCCACAGTAAGCAATTCGTGTACGCAATGCGGCAGATGCTCAGCAGTATGTCAGGCTCAATCTATGAAACCAGATTTGTTCCATAAGATAGGACATTGCTATATTGCCTATGCCAAGGACAAAAAAAGGGCATTGCACAGTGCTTCAGGAGGAGCCTTCATTGTCATTGCGGATGAGTTCATAAAGAAATACAAGGGAACCGTTTATGGCTGTTCTATGGACAAACAGTTCCATGTTGTCCATGCCGGCGCGGCTGATAAAGACTCGCTTTCATGTTTTCAGGGATCAAAATATGTTCAATCAGATACACAGAACAGTTATCAGGCTGCCGAAAAGATTCTGCAGGAAGGAAAGCACGTGCTGTATGCAGGAACCCCTTGTCAGATCGCAGGATTAAAAATGTTTTTAAAGAAAGAATGGAATACTCTTTACACGATTGATTTAATATGTCATGGCGTGCCCAGTCAAGCATCCTTCAAAAAATATATAAATTGGCTGGAAGGCATCAGCCAAAAACGAATACAGTCGTTTCGGTTCAGAAACAGAAACGCTTTCGACGCCAGCGGATATCAGATCAGGGTGAAATATGAAAACGGCAGCGAATTCAAATGCCCCGCAATGGATGATCTATATTTTCGACTATTTTCAAAAGACTTATCATTGAATTCCGCTTGTTACCAGTGCAAATTTGCCCAGAGCGAAAGAGTCGGAGATATAACAATTGGCGATTCAGCGGCTGCCGGAAAATTGGGACTGTACAGATTTGAGCCCAAATCGTCAGTTATGATAAATACGCAAAAAGGAAAGACCTTATGGGATTTGGTAAAAAATAAATTTGTCTGCACAGAAATTGACAAGACAATTGAAACAGAAAGAAACAAGCCGCTTTCATCTCCCCCCATAGCTTTTGAGAACCGGAAGGCTGTCTGCAGGCTTATGGCGGAAGGAGAATTTGACATGCTGCAGCATGAATATCCCCCGGACAGGAATGGGCATTTCAATATTCATGACGTTGCCGCCAGAATACCTATCGTTATAAAAAGACCGATTTATTATACTCTGGCTTCTGTGCGCCGTCTGTTTAGCGCAAGATAAGATAGCCGCTTTGATCAAGGAGATAATGATGTGTGGAATATGCGGGATTTGCAATAGCAGCAATGCGCTGGCTGATATCAAATGTATGATGTCTGCAATCCAGCATCGGGGACCCGATGCTGAAGGTGAATACATTGATAAAGAAAACAGTATAGCTATGGGGCATAGGCGCTTATCGATCCTAGATCTGTCGGACGCAGGGCGACAGCCCATGCAATCAAGTGACGGGAGATACATCATTGCCTTTAATGGTGAAATATATAATCATAAGGAGCTGAAGTCTTTCGTGCCAGACAGCACAAAGCTGAAAAGCACTACGGATACAGAGATCCTGCTGGAGCTGTTTTCGGCTCTGGGAATCAAGGAAACACTGCATAGAGCGAGAGGAATGTTTGCGGTTGCGCTGTACGACCGTCATGAAAGAGCCATTTATTTAATGCGAGACCGTGCAGGAGAGAAACCGCTTTATTACGGCTTTGCCAACGGTTTATTTGTTTTTTCATCAGAGCTTAAGGCTATCCAAAAAGTCGTTTATCAGAACAGAATTATGCTTACCGTAAACCATGACGCTATAGGGATGTTTCTGCGGCATAGCTACATTCCTGCACCCTATTCTGTTTATAATGAAATTAAAAAGGTGGAGGCTGCCGGAATCGTTAAAATTGTATATCCTTTTCTGGAAATCGCCAGCCAAGTAACTTATTGGCGGATTGAAAACAACGTTGCCGAAAACCATTGGGACATGCATTCCGCCAAAGAAAAGCTTTCGGATCTCCTTAGCAGTGCTGTTTCTGAGCAGATGATTTCAGATGTGCCATATGGAGCCTTTTTATCCGGCGGAATCGACAGCTCTCTGATCGTTTCCTATATGCAGAAAGTCTCTAAAGATAAGGTTCGGACATTTTCAATCGGGTTTGAAACGGAAAAGTATAACGAAGCGCCCTATGCGAAAGAAATTGCTGCAGCTATCGGAACCGACCATAGCGAAATGTATGTCACCGACAAAGAAGCCCTGAATGTCATTCCCCATATATCGGAAATATATGATGAACCCTATGCCGACAGTTCACAGATTCCGACTTTTTTAGTGTCGAAGCTTGCTAAGGAAAGCGTATCGGTAGTTTTGACGGGAGACGCAGGGGATGAACTGTTTGGCGGATATGAACATTACAAAACCATTGAAGGCTATTTTAATAAGATCAGAAGGATTCCTAAGCCCATAAGAATTGCAGGCAGCAAGCTGTTTGCAAATAAGATATTTGATTCGGTAAACAAAAAAACATTTAATAACAAAATTGATAAGCTTTCTAGAATTTTGCAGGCGCAGAACTTCACCGGTTTTTATTATGAAATGCTGCGCATCGATACCGCCAGAGCCCCCTTGCTGAAGCCGGGCATAGCAATGGATTACTTTGTGAATGCTCTGGCCGACCTGCCAAACCAAAACCTTGTTTCGGCTATGCAATGGGCGGATTTTTATACCTATTTGCCGAATGATATTCTCGTCAAAGTAGATAGGGCAGCAATGCGGCATAGTCTGGAGACCAGAGTACCCTTTCTGGACAAAAGAGTGATAGAATTTGCCTATTCGCTGCCGGCAGAATGCAAGTATAACGAGTTGGGTTCCAAGGCAATCTTAAGGGAATTGCTATATGATGAAGTGCCCCGAACTCTATTAGAACGTCCTAAAAAAGGATTCGGCATACCGCTGGACGATTGGCTTCGGGGACCGTTAAAAGAATGGGCGGGTGAGATGATTCATTCTGTTGAGTTAAAAAATTTAAGCGGATTTGACCAAAAGCAGGCAATTGATATCTGGGAAAAACATTTGCGATTCAAGGGAAACTATAAATCCATATTATGGAATATTGTTGTGCTGACACAATGGCTGAAGGACAATATGCAATATGGCTGGTAAAATTAAATACATAAATTATGTGCGTGCATTATGTATGCTTTGGATTGTGGGCTTTTGGCATTTAGGAGGGAAATCTTCTTTTGCATATTCCAATATAGTTACCCTTCTTTTCACAAAAGGTATTTTGGCGACTTTCACCTATATTTCCGGCCGATTGTATGCGAATCGGATTATCAGCGGGAAAAAGGAGGCTATCGCGTTCTATAAAAAAAGGCTTACAAAAGTTTACCCTCTCTTTTGGATGTCAGCAACAATGTTTTATATTCTGCATTTGTTTGATACGCAGTTTTGGTATATCACCTCCCTGAGGCAATATACCTTGAGCATATTGGGGATTGCATGCATTTTTCCGCCTGCACCGGGTACGGTATGGTTCATAGACATGCTTCTGCTTTTTTGGGGGATTACACCTATCGTCTTGGCGTTTGAAAATATGTTCAAAAGGGGCCTCATGGGCGGCGCACTATATCTAGGATTCGCTTTCATGGTCATGTATGGAGGAGACGACAGACTGGCGTTCTACTATCCGATATACATACTTGGATTACTTTCAGCCGACGACCATAGGCACAAATCCGGAAAACGCTATGTATTATTTCCTGCTGCTGTTATTGCCTTTGGGACATTATGCGCATTGTATGGCAGAGCAGGCAATAAAGCTGAATCCTATTTTATTGAAGTCATTTCGGGGGGGTAGTAACTTATGCCCTGCTAACAATCGGACGCATTATAGAGGCGCTTACCAATATGGATTTGTTCTGCCTACAACCTTGATTATGTCATGGGCAATACAATGGCTATACGGCCAGACAGCGACTTGGCTAAAGCGTTCGTTATGGATGCAGTGAAGGAGGCGTATAGACATAACGATGTCTTATAGGCTTTTTATGAAAGCCGTTATAGTAGATAGGCTTGCCACCATCATTGACCCTTTATCTGATATCTGGGGTAAACAAGGGGGCATGAACTTAAATTTTTTTACAGAAAGGCGGATAAGAAATGAAAGAAAGACAAGTTAGCTTAACTGATCTATTGGTGGAAATTCTTCTTCGCTGGCGAGCGATGATGGTATGGATGGCAGTAGGCGCCATATTGTTCGGCGGATTGAGCTTTGTCAGAAGCTATCAGACTTCAAAAGACCAAGAGGCAAAAGTAAACGCTGCCATAAAGCAAGAAAATGAAAATAGAGAACAACAAAGCGAAGAATATGAAGACTTGCCTGAGGATTCTTCCATGCTAGAGGAATGGCTGACAGCCAGAATGACTTCATTGCAGATACAAAGAGTGGAATATACCCTGACAAATGAGGCTGCTTATGCCGACAAGCTGACCTATCAGGAGAATTCGCTTTTGATGCATATGGATCCTAACAGCGTGAAACGAGCAGAGATAACATTTTATGTAGCTTCAAACGATATGCAAAAAAGCCATGATATTGAGAAAGTATATGAGGATATTGCACGAAGCGGTGAGGCGATTGCCCATATGGCAAAAGCAATTGGCTGTAAAGCAGCTGAAATAACAGAAGGAATATCTATAAAAAGAATGTCTACCGGTAGGTTGGACGATACGAATACTTTCTGTATGCGTATTGATCATTATGACGAGTCCGATTGCCGCACAATGGCGCAGGCCTTGATCGATTTTGTGGAAGGAAAGCACGACGAGCTGGAAAACGCAGTGGGAGTTCACCAAATCATGGCAATCGATCAGTCCTATGCCGAGACGCTGGATACAACGATTCTAAATTATCAAAAAGCTTATTGGGATAGTCTGAGAACGTTGGAAGACACTATCTCTAAGTACAAGACATCGTTTACGGAAGAAGAATGGGATTATTATGACTTTCAGATAAACGGACAGCTTACGGGCCTCAGTGAAGTCATGTTGGCAAACGAGACGATAGGGGAAAATACTGTAAGTGAAAATGACAGCACAGAAGAAAGTCTCAAAGAAATCATCGAAAGAGGCGTCACGGTGCATCCGGGTGTCAGCATGAAATATGTAGTTCTTGGCATGGTATTGATGTCATTATTATATGCCTTCATAGTGTTTGTCATATATGTATTAAATCCTCGGCTTCGGGCCTCAGATCAGCTGCAGGATATCTACGGATTTCCTCAAATAGGCATGATACCTAAAGAAAATGTAAGAAATAGGCTTTTCGGTTTCATAGACCAAAGAATTCTTATGTTAAGAGATTTTAATAAGCGCAAGTTTACAAAAGAAAGGGCTTTGGAACTATCTGCTGCAGCGCTAAAGATTGCTTTAGAGAAGGAATCTGCTGACATTGTTTACCTGATCGGCTGTGAGCTAAAAGACTCAACACTAGAGGCATGTGAGGTTATTCAGCAGCTACTGGGGAAAGAGAAGATTCAAGTGAATATTTTGAATAATGTACTTTACGATGCACAAGCAATGAGCGATTTGAAACATGTCAGAACGGCAGTTTTAGTGGAGGGTGCAGGCGTGACTCTTTATAACGAGATTGCACAAGAGCTGGAATTGCTGCATAGGCAGAAAATTAAAGTACTTGGCGGAATTGTGGTTGAAACGGTCTGATTTTTAATGCAAGAAGGTAATTATTTCAAAAACCTTGATATACATACTGCCTGATATCGGAAATCCGGCATCGAAAAAGTCCGATGTTGGATTTCCGATATTTACATCGTGCCAGAAGGCATTTTCTGATCTTTCTATTTACGGTTCTCATGATTTCCTCGGCCTTGGACTTTCATTCATTAATCCGTCTGATACAATACTTCTCGACCAGCAAGATCAGCTCTTCCGCTGTCCCTATCTGCTCCTGAGCCTCCTCCCTTGTTGCGATATAGAAATCATCATAATCGCTGGCATGGCGTATATCTTCCGCTTCTATGATCTTCCGCCCGAAAGATTTGGGGAATATTTCCGTCCGCACATAATCTTTATTAAATTTTGCCAATACTTCTTTATGGCGTTTATATGCATTTCCGTCAAGTGCATGGATCGCTGTTATCGCATGAAAAATGGCATAATAGGCGCGATTGTTTGCTGCCCGGTATTCTTTTTGCATCAAAAGCATATTAGCTGTTCGCAAATCGCTTTTTGCTGTTTCGATGCGGTACAGTACCAAGTCTTTGACTGTTCCCTTCTCAGGCAGCTCCATACAACTTCACCCCTTCTTTCTGTACATTCGTGTAAAAAGGATAGACACCCAGCCATTTTTTGAAATGGGCGTCGCTTTTTGCGATGGGCTTAATGTCCAGATCATACTTTTCATTAAAGTCATAAGTGGCTCCGGACAGCTGATGCCGGAAATCCTTAATTTCCAAATCGGTCAGATCCACAAGTATCATAATATCTATATCTGAATCCGAACCGAAATCTCCTCTTGCGTAAGACCCATACAAGATCACGGATTTCAAATGCTCTCCATATATTTTGCCTACTTCCCTCACATACTCTTCAAGCATTGTCTCCATTGTCGCCTGCATGACAGCCCTCCTTTCCACCATAATATTGTCACCAAAATTAACATATCATAGTTTTATTATATTCATAACCTGAAATATTAGCAAGCCATTCTGCAAATTTGTCCGAAATGTTTGCCCGCCATAGACCGGGATAGCCGTGCCAACCACTGCTATCCCGGTCTTCACTTGTCTTCCTCTTCCCTCCCCCTTACTACGAATTCCATACGAAACCCTGCCGAAATATACGAATCCCCGCCCTCCCCAGACCCTCCGGAGGCCCCCTGCGCCCGGGGCCGGGCGCAGGGGGCCTTTCGGGCGGCGAAAATTGGGAAGGCAGGGGCCGAGACCGCCAGAGAGGGGGATCCCATGTCGTATCTGATAGTCGTGGCGCACCCGGACGACGAGGTGCTGGGTGCGGGCGCCACCATGCACAAGCTGTCCCAGACCGGCAGGGAGGTGGGCGTCTGCATCCTCTCGGGGCAGGCGGAGGCGAGGGCGGGCCGCCCCGCCGACAGCGAGCTGGCGGCGGACATGGGCTCATGCCTGAGGCTGCTGGGGGTGTCCCGCACCTATGCGGGCGGCTTCCCCAACATCATGCTGAACACGGTCCCGCATCTGGAGCTGGTCAGGTTCATAGAGGCGGCCATGGAGGACTCGCGGGCGGAGGTGGTCATCACCCACCACCCGGCGGACCTGAACAACGACCACCTCCACACCTCGCTGGCCTGCCAGGAGGCGGCGCGGCTCTTCCAGCGCCGGCCCTCCCGGACGCCCCTGAGGGAGCTGCTGTACATGGAGGTGCCCTCGGCCACGGAATGGTCCCTGAATGCGGGGATGGCCGGTTTCAGGCCGGACACCTTCGTGGAGGTGGGGGCGGAGGGCGTGGAGAGGAAGCTGGAGGCGCTCGCCCGGTATAGGGGGGTGATGCGGGGCTACCCGCACCCCCGCAGCAGGGAGGGCATCTTCGGGCTGGCGGCGTATAGGGGGATGCAGTCCGGCTGCCTATACGCCGAAGCCTTCCAGACGGCCCTGAGGCGGGTCACGGCGGTATGAGCGCCCCCCCGAGAGGGCGCGCTGCACCGGGGCGCCGCCGCAAACATACTCTTGGACGGGCCCGCCGGGGCGGGCGCCGGACGGAAGGAGGGCACATGAACATCGCATTCACCACCTGCGTGCGGCTGGGCAGGAGCTGCATAGAGGCGATCTACGACCTGGGGGGCAGGCTGGAGCTCATGGTCACGCTGAGGGACGACCTCGCCAGGGGGAAGTCGGGGCGGGCCTATCTGGACGATCTGGCCCGGGAGCACGGCGTGCCTCTGCTGAAGGTGGGCCACATCAATGACCCGGAGGTGCCGGAGGCGCTGGCCCGCCACCGCATCGACTGGCTCTTCATCATAGGCTGGTCCCAGATAGCCGGGGAGGCGGTCCTGAAGGCCCCCGCCCGGGGGTGCATCGGCATGCACCCCACGCTGCTCCCCGAGGGCAGGGGGCGGGCGTCGGTCCCCTGGGCCATCCTGAAGGGGCTGGACAAGACCGGCGTGACCATGTTCCGGCTGGACTCCGGGGTGGACACGGGGGACATCATCGCCCAGGGGGAAATCCCCATGGATCCCCGGACCGTGACGGCAACGGAGCTGTACGCCCGGGTGGAGGAGATGCACGTCCGGCTGGTCCGGGAGAACTGGGGGGCCATCGTGGGCGGCTCCGTGCGCCCGGTGAGGCAGGACGGGACGCGGGCTACGGTGTGGCCGGGGAGGCGGCCGGAGGACGGGGAGCTGCTCCCGTCCATGACCATGGAGGAGGCGGACCGGATGGTGCGGGCGGTGACGCACCCGTACCCGGGGGCCTTCTACCTTCAGGAGGGCAGGAAGGTCACGGTATGGCGCGCGGCGGTGTCCAGAGACCATGCGGAGGGGTCCCTGCGGCTGTCCGACGGCTTCCTGGTCCCTCTGGAATACGAGGTCCGGGACACGGGGGGTGCCGGGGCATGAGCGGCAGGGGCATCCAGCCGGCAGCCAAGAGGCTCTTCGATGTCGCCGCATCCCTGCTGCTGCTGGCGCTGTGCCTCCCCCTGCTCCTCGGGGCGGCCGCGCTGGTGAAGCTGACGTCCCCCGGCCCCGTGCTCTTCCTGCAGGAGCGCCCCGGCCTCGGCGGCAGGGTGTTCCGCATCTACAAGCTCCGGACCATGAGGACCGGCTCCGAGAGGATGGTGAAGGGGCAGGAGGTGGGCCGGGACGACCCGAGGGTCACTCCCGCAGGACGTCTCCTGCGCAGGACCAAGGTGGACGAGCTGCCCCAGCTACTCAACGTCCTGAAGGGGGACATGAGCCTGGTGGGGCCCAGGCCGGAGCGGCTGGCCTCGCTGGAGGACTACGACGCAGAGACCGCCCGCCGGCTGGACATGCTGCCGGGCATGACCGGGCTGGCCCAGGTCAGCGGGAACATCTGCCTGCCTCTGGAGGAGCGGTATAGGCTGGACGTCTACTACGTGGACCACTTCAGCCTCAGTCTGGACATAAGGATCCTACTGCGGACCGTGGGCGTGGTGCTGCTGGGGGAGGGCAGGTACGCAGGGCGGCCTTTGGTGCATACCGGCGAAGGAGCCGGCCAGAGCGGTGCCCGCCACCCGGGCCCGTAAGCGAACTTACAACGTGCACAGGGAGGCAATGACATGAAGAGAGTACTGATCACCGGGGCAGGCAGCTACATCGGGACCTCCTTCGGGAGATGGGCCGCGGAAAGGTGCCCCGGCATCTCCACCGAGACTCTGGACATGAGGGGCGGGGCATGGAGGCAGGCGGACTTCCGTGGATATGACTCTGTCTTCCATGTGGCAGGCATCGCCCATGCCGATGTGGGGAAGGCCTCCGGGGAGGATAGGCGCCTCTACTACCGGGTCAACACGGACCTGGCCATAGAGTGCGCCTCGAAGGCAAAGGCGGAAGGCGTGGGGCAGTTCATCTTCATGAGCAGCATCATCGTGTACGGCGAGAGCGCCGGGATCGGCAGACGGAAGGTGATCACAGAGGACACCCCCCTCTCCCCGGCAAATTTCTACGGGGACAGCAAGGCGAGGGCGGAGGAAGGGCTCCGGGGGCTGCGCAGCGACAGCTTCAGGGTCGTTGTCCTCCGCCCGCCCATGATCTACGGCCCCGGCTCGAAGGGGAACTACCCGATCTTGTCTATGCTGGCCCGGAAGCTCCCTGCCTTCCCCGACATACGCAACGAGCGGAGCATGTTGTACGTGGGGAACCTATGCAGGTTCGTCAGCCTAATGATCCTGAACAGCGAGGACGGTGTCTTCTTCCCTCAGAACGCGGAATACGTGGAGACCAGCCGGATGGTGCGGGCCATAGCCGGGGCCCACGGCAGGAGGATCCTCCTCACCCGGGCCCTCAACCTGCCCATGAAGGCGCTGGGGAGGCTGGGGGGGAAGGCCGGGGGGATGGTGGACAAGGCCTTCGGGAGCATCGTGTACGAGAAGGGCATGAGCGCATATAGGGAGGACTATCAGGAGTATGGCTTCGAGGAGTCCGTGCGGCTGACCGAGGGAGGGGCATAGGATGGAACAGCACATACTGGTGGTCTCCCAGTACTTCCACCCCGAGGAGTTCCGCATCAACGACATCTGCAGGGAGTGGGTACAGAGGGGGCATAGGGTCACGGTGGTGACGGGGATCCCCAACTACCCTCAGGGCCGTTTCTACAAGGGGTACGGCCTATTCCGGGGACGGCGGGAGGAATACGGCGGCGTCAATGTCATGAGGCTGCCCATCGTCCCCAGAGGCAGGGGGGCAGCGATGCTGGCGCTGAACTACCTATCGTTCGTGGCCTCAGGCTTCCTCTGGAAATCCTTCACCGGGCTAAAGGCGGACAAGGTCTTCATCTTCGAGGTCTCCCCTCTGACCCAGGCCCTGGTGGGGGTCTGGTACGCAAAGAGGCGGGGGGTGCCCTGCGCCATATACGTGCAGGACCTATGGCCGGAGAATCTGAAGGCAGTGGGGGGGATCCACAATAGGCACATCCTCGGCGCGGTGGACAAGATGGCGGACTACATCTATAGGAACTGCAGCAGGATCCTCGCCACCTCCCCCAGCTTTGTCAGTAGGCTCGAGGAGCGCGGCAGCGCGTGGGAGGCCGGCAGGAGCAAGGTGGCCTACTGGCCCCAGTACGCAGAGGGCTTCTACCGGCCTGCGGAGAGGATGCCCCTGCCCGACATGCCATGCAGCGGGCGGTTCAGGGTCGCCTTCACCGGGAACATCGGGTACTCTCAGGGGCTGGAGATCCTGCCCAGAGCCGCGGCCCTGCTCAGGCAGGCGGGAGTCCCATGCGAGTTTGTGGTCATAGGGGATGGACGGTATAGGGAGGGGCTGCTGGGGGAGATCGAAAACCGCGGCGTCGGGGAGATGTTCCGCCTGCCGGGGCGGAAACGGCCGGAGGAGATACCCGGCTATCTGGCCTGGTGCGACGCGGCATTCATATCCTTCGCGGAGAGCCCCCTCTTCGGCATGACGATTCCCGCGAAGCTGCAGTCCTACATGGCCTGCGGCATGCCCATTCTGGCGGCGGCCACCGGGGAGACCCGGCGCATCGTCCGGGAGGCACGGTGCGGGGCGTGCTGCGACGTAGGGGACGGGCAGGCGCTGGCCGGGATCATCACGGAGATGGCCCATGCGGATCCGGAGCGGCTGTCCGACATGTCCCGGAACGCGCTGGGCTACTGCAGGGAGCACTTCGGGAAGGACATGCTGATGGCACGGATGGAGGAGATGCTGGCGGAGTAAGTCTGGCTGACCTGAAGGCCGGTGCCCTGCCTCTACAGCCAGACCAGAGATTTTGAATGATCAGAAAATATGTATCAGGGAAAAAGGGGCTGGTGTATTTGGAGGGCAACTTCAAAGGTAGAGCGGTTCGCGCTGTTGGAACATTTCATGGCAGAGATACAGCCTTGGACCAAGACTATCAAAGAAAGGGGGACGCACTTAAATGGACAAGCGGATGAAGGTTCTCGTGGTAGGATCGGCCCATTTGCTAAAAAACAATCAAGGTGAGTATTTTTCACAAGCCATATACAACAATGCCTTTTTTGAAAGGTATCTTCAGGTATTCCGTCAAATGAAGTTCATCGGAAAAGTGCGATATGTTGACGAAGTTGACGAAACGAAGTTCTTGAAGATAAGCGTCCCCAATTTAGAAATATGTGAATTACCATGGTATCAAGGATTAAGGCAAATGTTTCGCAGACTGCCTTCTCTCGTAAAGGTTTACAGAAGGGCACTGGAAGGATGCGACTGTTATATACTGCGTGTTTTTCAGATAGAAAGCTTTTTTATTTATCTGTTGCGGAACAAAAAAATTCCCTATGCGGTAGAGATAGTCAACGATCCAGAAGAATGGTCGCATCTTTCCAAGGCAACAAGGGCCATGCTTTCCTATATCCTGCGAAAGATGGCAGCTAATGCAAACGGAGCATCTTATGTCACAGAGGAGACTCTGCAGAGAAAATATCCTTCGAGAATTCGACTCCATCCTGAAAAGGATAAAGAACATTACTTCGAGTCGCACTACTCTTCGGGAGAGATATCGAGGGCAGATATCAGTGAACCAAAAAAATATCCCATGCGATTGGAAAAGGTTCGCATCGTACATGTGGCGAATGCGATCAATAACAACTTTAAGGGACATAAAAACTTAATATTAATCGCAGAGCGTTTGACAAAGCAGAACCGTAATATAGACATTGATTTCATCGGCGACGGCTCCTGCGTTCAGGAGTTCCAAGAGATAGCACACAATCTGAAGATGGAGAAATCCATACATTTTATCGGAAAGATCAGCAACAGAGATAAATTGCTGGAACGTCTCAAAACCTATGACATGATGGTATTACCGACATATACAGAAGGGCTGCCCAGATGCCTGCTGGAAGCGTTTGCCATGGGGCTGCCATGTTTGTCAACACCAGTGGGAGGCATTCCGGAATTGCTTCCAAATCAATACTTATTTGATCCGGATGACATTGCGGCATTTGCAGAAAAAATCCATCTTCTCATGGATAATGGACAGGAATTAGAGAAAATGAGTGAGCAGAACATCCAAACCGCTCAAAAGTATGTCAAAGAAATATTAAATATCCGAAGATCTTCTTTCTATGGAAAACTACGAGATATTGCAGCAGATTCGGATTAGAACTGCGCCGCTGCTCTCTTGGAATACCACTGTCGAAGGATGGTGTTTTAGCAGCGTTTACGCGGACGAGATTCGGTTCTGCTTTTATGGAATGCTGAGAAAAGCCGCAGAAACGAACATGAAATAAAAAAGGAGAAGAACTGCCGCATGTGTATGGATCTATATGAACGCTTGACAGAGCGGAAAGAGAAACTGGCTGTGATAGGGCTGGGCTACGTAGGAATGCCTCTGGCTGTGGCATTTGCCCGCAGCCTCGACGTAATCGGCTTCGATGTCAACAGTGACAAGATCGCCTTGTACAACAAGGGGATCGACCCCACCAGAGAGGTGGGTGATAGGGCCATACAGGAGTCCTCCATGTTCTTCACCGACGACGAGACGGCGCTGGGGGAGGCAAGGTTCCTGATAGTGGCAGTGCCCACCCCCGTCCGGGAGGACAAAACCCCCGATCTGGCCCCGGTGGAGGGCGCCACCCGGATCGTGGGCAAAAACCTCGCCAAAGGGTCCGTCGTGGTCTACGAGAGCACGGTGTATCCGGGCGTCACAGAGGAGGTGTGCGTTCCCATTCTGGAGAGGGAAAGCGGGCTCAAGTGCGGCAGGGACTTCAGGGTAGGCTACTCCCCGGAAAGGATCAACCCTGCTGACAAGGAACATACTCTCTCCAACATCGTCAAGATCGTGTCAGGCATGGACGCCGAGACTCTGGAGACAGTGGCCCGAGTCTACGGGCTGGTGGCTCTGGCGGGAGTCTACCGCGCCGCGTCCATAAAGGTAGCGGAGGCCGCCAAGGTCATTGAGAACAGCCAGAGGGACATCAACATCGCGTTCATGAACGAGCTGTCAATCATTTTCCATAGGATGGGGATCGACACGAAGGAGGTGCTGGAGGCTGCAGGGACCAAGTGGAACTTCCTGAGGTTCCAGCCCGGGCTGGTTGGCGGGCACTGCATCGGGGTGGATCCTTACTACCTGACCCACAAGGCGGCGCAGCTGGGCTACCACTCTCAAGTGATCTTATCAGGCCGCCGCATAAATGACGACATGGGCCGCTATGTGGCGGAGAGCGTCGTGAAGGGGCTCATCAAAGCGGGCAAGGCCATCCGGGATGCAAGAGTCGCCATTCTTGGGTTCGCCTTCAAGGAGAACTGTCAGGATACCAGAAACACCAGAGTCATAGACATCATCCGCGAGCTTCAGGAGTACGGGGTTCGGACGGAGGTGGCGGACGATGTGGCGGACGCCGGGGAGGCCAAGGCCTTGTACGGCATCGACATCGTCCCCATGGCAGGCCTCGGGCAGGCGGATGCCGCCGTGGTCTGCGTGCAGCACGATATCTTCAAGGATATGGAGAGACAGCAGTTCGATTCGCTGCTGGAGAGTTCCCCGAGGCTCCTCTTTGATCTCAAGGGCATCTATGACAAAAAGGAGTTCGTAGATGCAGGATACTATTATTGGAGGCTGTGACAGAATGAGATACCAAGATCTGTTTTTTGAAAAGGACTCTTTGTTTCTGGTCACCGGCGGAGCAGGCTTCATCGGATCCAATCTTTGCGAGGCCATCCTCCGTATGGGTTATCGGGTAAGGTGTCTGGACGACCTATCCACCGGCAAATACGGGAACGTGGAGCCGTTCCTTGACGAGCCCGGCTACGAATTCATAGAAGGGGACATCAAAGACCTCCGAACCTGCATGGATGCCTGCGCAGGGGCGGACTTCGTCCTGCATCAGGCGGCATGGGGGAGCGTCCCCCGCTCCATAGAGATGCCCCTCTTCTACTGCGCCAACAACATCACCGGAACCCTCAACATGCTGGAGGCTGCCAGAAAACAGAATGTAAAGAAGTTTGTCTATGCCAGCAGCTCCTCGGTCTACGGCGATGAGCCCACCCTTCCCAAGACGGAGGGGAGGGAGGGGAACTTGCTCTCCCCCTACGCCGTGTCAAAGCGGGCGGACGAGGAATGGGCAAAGCAGTACACAAAGCACTATGGCCTTGACACCTATGGTCTGCGGTACTTTAACGTATTCGGGCGCAGACAGGATCCCCAAGGAGCGTATGCCGCCGTCATCCCCAAGTTCATCCGGCAGCTGCTGAAGGGGGAGCGCCCCACCATCCACGGGGACGGGGGGCAGAGCCGCGACTTCACCTATATCGAGAACGTCATTGAGGCGAACCTGAAGGCCTGCGCCGCCGGATCCCACGCTGCCGGGAGGGCATACAACATCGCCTATGGCGGCAGGGAGTATCTGCTGGACATCTACCATGGGCTCACCAAGGCTCTGGATGTGGACATCGAACCCCTCTTCGGCCCGGAACGGGCCGGCGACATAAAACACTCCAATGCGGACATCGGCAGCGCCAGAGCCTATCTGGGCTACGAGCCTCAATGGAGCTTCGAGGAAGGGATCACTGCCGCCATAGAATGGTACAAAGAAAACCTGTAGGATAATTAGCGGACGACAATGAATGGGAGGTATTATGTGCGGGATCTGCGGTTATGTTTCTCGAAACCCTATTTCCATGGACTCTTTGAAGGCAATGTGTGACTCCATGACACACAGAGGGCCTGACGATTCAGGTGAAACAATTTTTAGGAACGAAGAGCACTGGATAGGAATGGCACATAGGCGCCTTGCAGTAATTGATCTATCAGAAAACGGTCATCAACCAATGCAAAGCGCAGACGGAAATGCCGTAATTGTATTTAACGGAGAAATATATAATTTCAGAGAGCTGCGCCGACAGTTATGTCAGTATCCTTATAAATCAAACTCCGACACCGAAGTTCTTCTGGCTGCATATCAGGAATGGGGTATCAATTTCGTAACTCATTGCAACGGAATGTTCGCCATAGCCCTCTATGACAAGAGGCGGGAGACCTTATATCTGGTTCGTGACAGAATCGGCCAGAAGCCCCTTTATTATCACTGCAGCAATGATACGGTAGTATGGGCATCGGAATTGAAGGCCATGATGAAATGCAGTGCCATCAGCCTAAACATTGACAAAAAGGTTCTGGGACGGTATCTGGTGCGACAATACATCGCATCTCCGGATACTATCTTTTCTGGTATATTCAAGGTCGCTCCGGGGGAACTGATTGAAATCAATCATTTTACCGTAAAAAAGCATTGTTACTGGAATGTCAACGAAGTCTATAGACAAAAGCGGAAATCCTACAAGGGGGGGGTATTCCAAAGCACGGCATGATTTATTGGAAACGATGGAGAAATCGGTGGCATGCCGAATGGTTGCGGATGTGCCGGTGGGAATATTGTTGAGCGGAGGATATGATTCCTCCATTGTCACAGCGATTGCCCAAAAAGACTGCAAAGACAAGATCAAGACATATTCCATCGGAATCAAGGATTCCCCCTTGGACGAAGCAATCTATGCCAAAAAAATAGCCGATTATATCGGCACCGACCACCACGAACTGTATCTGTCTGAAAAAGATATGTTGGACATGGTGGCACAGATTCCTCTGTATTATGATGAGCCCTTTGCGGACAGTTCTCAGATAGCCACCATGTTAGTATCCAGACTTGCAAGGCAGGATGTTACAGTTGTTTTGACAGGGGATGGCGGAGACGAACTGTTTGCCGGCTATCCTATCTATCATGAGGAAGCTATCGCACAAAAGGTCGAGCCGTTGGCTAAAATCATCTACCGTTTCAAAGGCAATCGATATTGGAACAAAATCTATGACCGGCTTCCCTATCCGGTAAGAATGCTCTCCGAAAATCGAAGCGAGCGCCATAAGACGCAATTTAACTACCAAAAGAAGATTGAAGCAGCTCGTAGAATGCTGACGGGAAACTGGGAAGGAAACTTCAACGAATCCTTCATACCAGAAGGGAACTGGAGCATCCGGCGAATGCTGCTTGATATGCAGACAAGCCTGCCCGATGACATGCTCTGCAAGGTGGATAGAGCTTCCATGATGTTCTCACTGGAGGCCAGAAGTCCGTTCTTAGATGTGAACGTAGTAGAACTGGCACTCTCCATGCCTCAGAAATACAAGCTACGCGGGAAGAAATGGAAACGTATTCTTAAAGACATCGCATGGGAACTTTTTCCCAGAGAGTTGCTGGACAGACCCAAGGCAGGATTTGAAGTTCCTATAGATCAATGGCTGCAAGGAGTTCTTCGCAGCAAGCTTGTTGAATATAGCCGAAGAAGCTACTTAGAGACACAGGGCATCTTTAGCCCACAAGAAACAGAGGCTCTCATAGACGATTATCTTGACAATCCGGCAGATAGCCGCAGGGGCCAAAAGATCAACGCTGTAGTATGGGCATTTTATGTATTCCAAATGTGGTATCAAAAATATATCAATGCTTCTGCGCCGGAGACAACAGCAGAAATGTAAAAATTATTAGGAGATGTGCGGGAAATGAACAATGTCATTACGATTCTGGTGGATTCCGTATTCAGTGAATGTATAAGCAGCAGAAAAACAAAAGCATCATCGACACCGTTTATTGACACTCTCCTGAAGGACAGCATCTACACACCTAATATGTACTCTTTCGGCCCTTATACAAATGCAGCCACAAAGGGGCTGTACTGCTCTGTCCCCACGCTGGAGGACTATGGGTACTATTTCGGGATCAACGCCTCGGAATACAACCCGTACCGTTTATTCAAAGAAAACGGGTATGAAACATACGGTTTCTACTACCCTTATTATCTGATATCAAACAAGACAAAGAGGCATATAGACCACTCCGTATATACCAGCGGCTTCAGCTTCGGCTCTATGTGGAAGGGGAATTTTGAGTATTATCAGCTGATAAAGAAACAGCGTCCGCTGAACGCTGCAGAATATGAAATACTGCGCAGGTTTCTTGCCATGGTGTTTGACCTATGGCTGGAATTCTATGACTCCATTCTTAACAACGCCGAGGCAAGGCTCCTGCTGGACAGATACACGGATCTGCAGCAGGCAAGGGAGTCAAGGGAAAGTTTAAATGCCCAGCAGATCTTGTTTCTGGCAGATGAGAGGAAGTATGTGGATACCCTTCTGGATATGGGGGCAGATCATGCTCTGGCCAAGATAGACTGTATCGATTTCTCCGTCTTCGCTGACACAGACTTTATCAAAAAGGTAATATATCCCCAAAACAAGGACATTACCGATTATATCCAGAGACGAACCCGGATGCTGAACAGACGCAACAACAAAGTCGGAGGCAGGCAGCTTTTGTCCGCTCTGGGCAAGTACCTCCTGCACCGTGACAAGGAAGGCCTGCGATTCATATACAATGTGGCCTGCTCCCGAAATACCCAGCGTAAAATGCTTAGTGACACGTTCAGAGGCATATGGCAGGAAATGCCTTCCGCCAAATCCCAGATCAGAACCGCCATAGACATGCTGGAGCAGCGCCGGACGGATTCCCCCTTTTACCTTTCCTTCCATTTTCTGGAGGTTCATGAAAGGGTGGCCTACTTTTCCTATGACCGTCAGGACGCGGCGGAGGCCCGGAAGGAATTCGAGACGGCGAGAGAGCTGGCAGAAAACTGCGGAGACGACTTCAGGGGCAGTCTGGTCTATCAGATGGCGCTGCGGTACATCGACTCCTGCATAGAAGAGCTGTTTGACTACCTGAATCGGAGCGGCCTTGCCGACAGCACCACGGTGATGGTGGTGGCGGATCACGGCTCCTCCTATACCTACTATCCCATCCGGGAGAACGTGGTGAACAACTTCCACCGGGAAAACTACAACATCCCCATGGTTATCTGGCAGAAGGGACTGCAAGGCGCCGGTGTCTACGAGGGAATGTATACATCCATGGACGCATACCCCACTTTGCTAGACGTAGTGGGGCTGCAGAAGCCCAAATCCTGGCAGGGCAAGTCCGTCAGGGAACTCTCCCGCGGACGGGAATATGTGGTGACGGAATATATGGGCCCCGGTTCCCCCGACATGATGACGAAGCAGGCGTGGTTGTCCGTGAGAAACAAGAAATACATGCTGGCGTTTTACCCTCCCATGAATGAGGGATTTCATAGAGAAAAAGTGGCGGAGGCCTATGATCTGGAGCATGACCCTTTAGAGATGAAAAATATTGCCGGAAAAATCGATATCAATGATCCCGAAATCTCATTCCTGATCCAGCAGGTGGAAAACCGTTTTACAGAGATATGCGCAAATAGAGATAGGTTCTTAGCCGGTCTTGCTTCCATTGAGCTGTGACCCAGCAGCCATGGCAGGACAGCCGTTTTGTATAAGTAAAAATAGATATGCAGAGGAACAGTTGATATGAAAGCTTTGATACTCAATTCAGGAACGGGAAGCAGGATGGGGGTTCTGACATCGGAGCATCCCAAATGCATGACGGAGGTATCCAATAGGGAGACCATTCTCTCAAGACAGCTGAGAATGTTGTCCGCCGCAGGAATCGAAGAGGTTGTCATGACCACCGGGCTTTTCGACGGCATTCTGGTAAGCTACTGCCAGAGTCTGGATCTGCCGCTTCGGTACACCTTTGTAAAAAATCCGGAATATGCGGACACCAACTATATCTACAGCATCTACTGCGCCAAAGAATACCTTGAGGACGATATCCTTCTGCTCCATGGCGATCTGGTTTTTGAGATGTCCGTGCTGGACGCGGTCATGGCCTGGGAGGGCTCCTGCATGACCGTCAGCTCCGTCCTGCCCCTTCCCCAGAAGGATTTCAAGGCGGTCATAAAGGACGGACGGATCCGGGGCATCGGCATAGAGCTTTTCAATGAAGCTCTTGCGGCACAGCCCTTTTACAAGCTTCTGAAAGCGGACTGGCTCCTCTGGCTTGACCGGATCTGCGGATACTGCGAGAGCGGGAACCGAAAGTGTTATGCGGAGGACGCCTTCAATGAGGTTGCCGACCAGTGTACCGTTTACCCTCTGGATGTGCAGGACATGCTCTGCAGCGAAATTGACAACGCACAGGATCTGGCCGTTGTGTCAGGTCGGCTTCATGAAGTGGAGCACCGCACGGTCTACATGTGCTTCAGCACCGATATCCTCCACGGCGGCCACATATCCATCATCCGAAAGGCCCAGCGTCTGGGCAGGCTGATCATCGGCGTCATGTCGGACGAAGCCGTCGCGTCCTATAAAAGGTATCCGCTCCTGCCATACGAAGACAGAAAAATCATGTTTGAAAACATATCAGGGGTTCACAAGGTGGTAAAGCAGGACAGCCTGAGCTATAAGGAGAACATCCAGCTGTACAAGCCCACCTATGTGGTACACGGAGACGACTGGACCGCCGGGTTCCAGAAGCCCATCCGCGACGAGGTAGCCTCTCTGCTGGCCCGGTATGGCGGCAGGCTGGTGGAGTTCCCCTACTCCGAGGAAGAGCGGTATAGGGAGCTGGAGGCCCGCACCAGACTGGAGCTCTCCCTGCCGGACGCCCGACGCAGGCGGCTGAAGAAGGAGCTGGGGATGAAAGGACTCATCAGTGCCATGGAGGCCCACGACGGGCTTACGGGACTGGTGGTGGAGAACACGATCTCCTACCAAAACGGCGGCGGCCACCAGTTCGATGCCATTTGGGTCTCCAGCCTATGCGACTCCACGGCGAAGGGGAAGCCGGACATCGAGCTGGTGGACATGACCAGCCGCTTTAGGACAATCGAGGATCTCATGGAGGTCACAACCAAGCCTATCATCTTCGACGGAGACACCGGCGGGAAGATAGAGCATTTCGTGTACACGGTCCGTTCCCTTGAACGTATGGGTGTGTCCATGGTAGTCATAGAGGACAAGACCGGCCTGAAGAAGAACTCGCTCTTCGGGACAGAGGTGGAGCAGACTCAGGACAGCATCGAGAACTTCTGCGCAAAGATCTCAGCAGGGAAAAAGGCACAGCGGACCACGGACTTCATGATCTGCGCACGGATCGAAAGTTTGATACTGGAGCGGGGGATGGAGGATGCCCTGCTGCGGGCCAGAGCCTTCGCCGGGGCAGGCGCCGACGCCATTATGATTCACAGCAGGAAAAAATCTCCTGATGAGATATTCACATTTCTGGAGCAGTTCCGCAGGGAAGATCGGCACACCCCCGTGGTTTTGGTTCCCACCAGCTTCAACTCCGTGACGGAGGAAGAATTCAGGGAGCGCGGGGCAAACATCATCATCTACGCCAACCAGCTCATCAGGGCCACCGTTCCGGCAATCCAGAACGCCGCCCGCATGATACTGGAACACCATAGGGCCAAGGAGTGCGACGACATGCTCATGCCATTTGCAGAGATCATCCGGCTGATTCCGGAACAGCTTTGAGGGAGGTAGCCTTGCAGGACATTATATACGCCACGGAGGATTATAGGGAGCTTGACGCCTATCTGGCAGAGAACGGAATCCGGTCTGCCATGCTCGTATGCGGCAGTTCCATAAGGCTCCTGCCCATAGGCAGGTATTTTCAGAGTCTGGAGGCACGGCGGGACATCAGGATCACGCGGTTCAGCGACTTTCAGCCAAATCCCCTCTATGAATCGGTGGTGAAGGGTGTGGAGCTGTTTAACGGGAACCGCTGCGACAGCATCATAGCGGTGGGCGGCGGCAGCGCCATGGACGTGGCCAAATGCATCAGGCTCTTCTGCGGCATGGACAAGAGCCAAAGCTACCTGCTCCAGAAGGCGGTTCCCAACCCGGTCAGGCTGCTTGCTGTCCCCACCACTGCCGGAACGGGCTCCGAGGCGACCAGATACGCCGTGGTCTACCTCAATGGGGAGAAACAGTCCATAGCTGACGACAGCTGCATTCCCCAGACGGTGCTTATGGACGTCAGCGCCCTCAGAACCCTTCCTCTCTATCAGAAGAAATGCACCATGCTGGACGCGCTCTGCCACGGGGCAGAGTCCTACTGGTCCGTGAACAGCACCTCTGAGAGCAGGGACCTCTCAGAGACAGCCATAGGAATGATTCTGGACAATATGGAAGGGTATCTGGCTAACCGTGAGGACGCAAACAAGAATATGCTGCTTGCCGCCCATTATGCAGGCAGGGCCATAAATATAGCCCAGACCACGGCGGGCCATGCCATGTGCTACAAGCTCACAAGCCTCTACGGCATTCCCCACGGCCATGCCGCCGCGCTGTGCGTCTCAGTGCTGTGGCCATGGATGCTTTCCAACATCCAGAGCTGCACCGATCCGAGAGGCGAAACATACCTGCGGGACATGTTCCGAAAGCTGGCTGGCGCATTCGCCTGCAGGGAGGCTATTGAGGCCGCGGAGAAATTCGGCCGCATTGTCAGCAGCCTCAGGCTCCCTGCCCTTCCGGCAGACGAGGCAGACTGCGGGACGCTGTGCAGTACCGTGAACCCTATCCGCCTGAAGAACAACCCCATAAGGCCGGATCATAAAGCAATTGAATCTCTGTACAGACAGCTGCTTGCCGGCGAAAAGCCTACAGCGGGGCCGGAATAGGCCGCAGAGGATTGCTTTGAAAGACTTACAAATCGTTTATATACCTGCCGAAGCAGGCAGCCCGTTTCAGCGGGCAGGAGAATGCAGCTATGACAGTAGAATGTTTCTTGGATATCATAGGTGCCGATTTCTACACCGGCGTCCCCGACAGCCAGCTGAAGGCCCTATGCAGCTACCTGATGAACACATATGGAACCGATCCCAAACACCATATTATCGCGGCAAATGAAGGGAACTGCACCGCCATCGCCGCGGGCTACCATCTTGCCACGGGCAAGGTTCCCATGGTCTACATGCAGAACAGCGGGGAGGGGAACGCCGTCAATCCGGCAGCATCCCTGCTGAATGACAAGGTATACGGGATTCCCTGCATCTTTGTCATCGGCTGGCGGGGCGAACCCGGAAGACATGACGAGCCACAGCACATTTTTCAGGGGGAGGTGACACTGCCCCTTCTGGAGGTTCTGGACATAGACAGCTATGTGGTTGATGCCTCTACTACAGAGGCAGAGCTTTCCCTTGCGATGGAGGGCTTCCGAAAAAAGCTCTCCGCCGGAAAAAGTGTGGCATTTGTAGTCCGCAGGGACGCCCTGCAGTATGAAAAGGCGGTGAAATACTCCAATGAGTACTCTATGTGCAGGGAAGAGGTCATCCGGCATATCGCGGCGGTGAGCGGGGAGGATCCGGTGGTCTCCACCACCGGGAAAGCCAGCCGTGAGCTGTTCGAGTTACGGGAGGCCAGCGGTCTGGGCCACAGATACGACTTTTTGACGGTAGGCTCCATGGGACACAGCAGCTCCATCGCTTTGGGGGTAGCCCTGCACAAGCCGGAGGCCAGAATATGGTGCATAGACGGAGACGGCGCCGCCCTGATGCATATGGGGGCAATGGCGGTCATCGGCAGCATCCAGCCCGGAAACTTAGTTCATATCGTCATCAACAACGGCGCGCATGAAACGGTGGGCGGTATGCCCACGGCGGCCGGTGCCGTCAGCCTCACCGATGTGGCAAGGGCCTGCGGCTACAGCCATGCGGTGTCGGCAAGCACTTACGAGGAACTGGATCAGGCTCTGGAAGAAGCCGGCTCCAGAAGCAGCCTCAGCTTCATTGAGGCAAAATGCGGGCTGGGCTCTAGAAGCGATCTGGGCAGGCCTACCACTTCCGCTATCCACAACAAGAATGCTTTTATGGAATATCTTTATACATTATAAGAATCGGCATTGATTTGGTTCTGATGCAAGGCCATCAGAACCATTGGCATATATTTAGGAAGGGAGGCTTCATATTAAGCATGCAAGCGCACAGTTATGTCTCCTCCGGCTTGATATTCAGGTTTTTGCTTTCCGGGCTTTTGCTGACCGGCACATTTTTTTTTAGTCCTTACATTATCATAGCAATCATAATGCTTATGAACTGCTATTGCGCCTATGCGCTCAGACGCAACAATATAGCCTTTTTTGCAATGGCCTTTATTTTATTCAGCAACTACAGCATATTTGCATATTACTGGTTTGACCTGTTCGGAAGTCCCATCACTAATAGGTACATAAATTGGCTGGAATATCCGGAAGTGATACAGATAGGCTTAATGGTCCTTTTTGTTTTTTCTGCGACTTTGTACTGCGTGCTGCCATCCTTTGCCGACAATGAGATCCATATCTATCTTGTCGGTGAAGATAAGGGAAAGAATCCTTTCATGGGGCTTCTTTTTTTAATAGGAATCATCCTCATTATATGTGTATCCATCTTTCTGACCTACCGTTCAGGGGTATATACGGAAAGAACCATATATGAATATACCACTGTCCTCTACATACTCGCATTATACCATATAGGCCATAAAAAACCTCTGACCTATCTTCTTTTTGGGGTCATGGCCGTAGACATATTGTTCATATTGATAAACGGCGATAGAGGACACGCGCTTCAGCTGATGCTGATGGTATACTGTGTCTTTCTGCACGACAAGCTGCCTAAATGGACCCTTGTGCTTCCATTGATCATCGGCATCATCGGAATGAACGCAGTGGGAATCTGGAGAGGACGTGGGACGTTCTCTGTTGAGGTTTTGGCGGATTCCTTAACCAAACTGAGGGAGCGAAAATTTGTGCTGGATACAGCATATGCAGCCGAAGGATCCGGTTTGGGAATGGTCTATCTGACAAATGTGTATGGTTTTGGAGAACGGCTGCGGTTGTTCGCCGTCTATATTCTTTCGATTTTTGTGGGCACCAGCGCACTTTCACCGGATGCAAATCTGGCAGCCATTGTAATAAATGAAGGGCTTTATGCCAGCGGAGGCGGAGTATTGCCCAACTACGGTTACTTTTATCTGGGGTATTTCGGTGTCATTGCACTGGGGCTGCTTGTATGTTTTTATATAAGCCTTATGGCAAAATGTACAGAAAAAACCAGCGGGCTAAAACAGTGTATCTCTGTCTATTTATTTTCGACTATAACTAGCTGGTATTTATATTCGCCGGCTCCGCTGATCAGGGGCGTGCTGCTTCTCTCGATACTGTATTTGTTTTCTACAAAAATACGAATCAAACTCAGATAAAGGAAAATGGAATGAAAGAAGGAAGGGAAAACATTAAAACCAGCCTGTTCTGGAAGCTGCTTGAACGGGGATGTTCACAGGGAATCACCTTCATCATCACGATTCTGTTGGCACGGCTTCTGGAGCCGGACGAATTTGGCACTATTGCCTTGCTGATGGTCTTTATCAACCTTATGCAGGTATTTATTGATTCCGGTTTAGGCAGCGCGCTTATCCAAAAGCGCAATGCAAGCGATCTTGACTATTCCACTGTATTGTATTTTAATGTGTTTCTGTGCATCCTGATGTATGGGGTCATGTATCTTTTTGCACCCCTGATCGCACAGTATTATAAAAATATGGAATTGACCTCCGTGATCAGAGTACTGAGTATTATTATACTGATTTCCGGAGTAAAAAACATACAGATCTCAAGGGTCGCTTCCATGATGGAGTTCCGAAAGCTATTCTATGCCACAAGCATAGGTTCTTTCATTTCGGCCGGCGTCGGTATTTTCATGGCATATCAGGGATTCGGCATATGGGCCTTGGTCATGCAGAATGTGCTCAATAATCTGATCAGCACCATCATGCTTTGGCTCGTCATGAAGTGGATTCCTCTATGTAAATTTTCTATCAAAAGCCTGAAACAGCTGGCTTCCTTCGGCTGGAAGGTATTCGCCACAAGTATGATCAATACGATTTTTGATGATATATCTGTCCTGATCATCGGGAAAAAATACTCCACGGATCAGCTTGCCTATTACGATCAAGGCAGAAAATATCCGCAGGTGATTATCTCAAACATCAACAGCTCCATCGACAGCGTACTTTTCCCTGCCATGGCAGACCGGCAGACTCAGGCGGAGGAATTGAAGAACCTGATCCGAAGGTCGATCATATGCAGCGGTTATTTGCTGATGCCGCTCATGACATGGCTGGCTGTGTGTTCAAAAGAGCTGGTGATCATGCTTTTAACAGAAAAATGGCTGCCGGCAGCGCCGTATATTTTGATATTCTGCTTTTTCTACGTATTGTATCCTTTTAATACAGCAAATATAAATGCGATCAAAGCTGTCGGAAAAAGCCAGTGGCTGTTGAAGCTGGAGTTCATCAAAAAAACATACAGCATACTCATCCTATTGGCCACCGTGAACCATGGCGTCCTATGTATCGCGTTAGGAATTATGCTGAACGGCTTTATCAACTTTATTGTCAATGCCCTGCCCTTAAAGAAGGTGGCCGATTATAGGCTGGTTGATGAAATAAAAGATATCATTCCTACGGTCTTGATATCGCTGGTTTTCGGACTGGTTGTTTATCTGTCAGGCTATCTGCCTATAAGCAATCTGTTTGTCAGCATATCGGTGAGAACTGTTCTGGGCTTTGTCATCTATCTGGGCTTGTCCCATATAACGAAAAATGCCGGATATCTTTACCTGAAAAACGTCCTATGTTCTTACCTGCATAGGAAATAGAATAGCTAAAATTTTTATAGCAGAGGAGAAATGTATATGCGAGAAAAGGAAATTAATCTAGTGGACTTCATGATTGAGATTCTGATGCATTGGCGGGGAATGATACTTATGATGCTGCTGGGCGCAATGCTTCTGGGCAGTTTTAGCTATGTGAGATCCCTTCCAAGACATCAGCCTCAAGACGAAAAAACCGAAGAAACGGATACTTCCACAGATCTGGAAGAGGAACTCACATTGACTGATACAATTAAAAAATATCTTACGAGCAGTTCCGAGGATCTTGAGGCCGCAATAAGAATATGGTTCGGAAAGGATTTGCCGGATCTGAATGCCGCGGTCAAGGAACAACTGCAAAAGGAGCTCACAGAGGAGCAGCTGACCAAGATAGATTATGTGCTGTATTATGAGGCGTTGTACAATGATAAGAAGAGTTTTCAGGACGAATCTGTTATGCAGCAGCTAGATATTGACAGCATTCAGCGGTGTGAACTGATATTTGGGGTAACTGCAGACGATTTAGAAAGGGCTTATAATCTGGAAAAAGTATATGAGGATTTCATAAAAAGTTCCGAACTCATTTCCATGATGTCGCAAAAATCCGGCATATCCGTTTCTGCCCTTGGGGAAATCTTTTGGTTGTCAAGGAGCTCCAGCGAACTGCTGAGCGGAACCGACACCTTTAAGGTCTCCATCCTTCATGACGATGAAAATATATGCCAAGGGCTTGCGGACATGGTAATAGAATATATTGAGGACAAACATCAGTTAATGACCGAACAGCGCGGCCCCCATGAAGTATCGCTTTTAAGCAGATCAATGGGCAAAATAAGCAAGCTGAGTATTCTCAGTAAGCAAAGAGAAATGTGGAGTACCATGTTGAGCCTGCAGAACAACTATGTCAGCCGGAAAAAGGCTTTTTCGGAGGGAGAATGGTATTATTATAATCTTCTGACCAACGGAAAGATAGCGGGAAATCCCTATGCCAAACCCAGCGATAGCCAAAAACAAAACGAAGACTCCGCCCAAAAGGAGGACGTCTCTCCGGTCTCCGACACCACTCCCGGCATCAGCCTGAAATATGTGGTTATAGGAATGATTCTCGCATTGTTCCTCTACTTGTTTATTATATTCATAAAATATGTCCTGAACAAAAAACTCCGTTCTACGGATCAGTTGACAGAGTTATATCACATATCACAGTTGGGTATTATTTCTGACAGCAAAAGGAAGCAGAAAGCCTTCGGTGCCATCGATCAAGCAATTCTCTCCCTGCATTCCGGCAATGAGCATAAGCTCAGCCCAGAGGAATCCATGAATCTGGCCATGGCAAAATCTAAGCTGGCAATACAGAAAAATGGATTGAAAGCGATTGGTCTTATCGGGTGCAGACTAAAGGGGCCGGCACTGAAATACTGTGAAAAAATGCAGGATGCCCTCAAGGCCGCCGATATCAAAGTTTTTATTTTGAATAATATATTGTATGACGCGGAAGCGATGGAAGCGCTTATGCAGGTCGATAGTGTGATATTGGTAGAAACAGCAGGAGTTACGTTATATACTGAAATCGCTCAGGAACTGGAGCTGCTGCAAAGACAAGGCATCCCATTGCTTGGGGGAATCATTGCGGAATAAATTTGACAAGTACTTTCCCGCCTTCTGCAGGCAAAAGAAGCCGGATGTAAAAATACAAGGCTTCCCAGCGGAATCGTCCATTTTGAAGAAATTCAAAAGAACGATTTCACTCTGCAGATAAGGCGGGACTGCTAAAAAGAGCTTCCGTCTTTCAGGCCAGCGTCGTGAATCCTCACAGATTCTCCAGCGCCTTCAGCACCAGATCCTCATCATCATCGAACATATGGGAATACCTGTCAAAGATGGTTTTCTGCGTATCCCCCGACACTTTCTCTATCACCGGCAGAGGAACTCCCTTTCTCATGAGATTGCTGATGAATGTATGCCGAAAGCTGTGGCAGGTACAGTGGGGAATTTCCAGCTTCCTGCAGACTGAGGCCAGACGGCCGATGTATGTATCGTAGGTGTCGGTGAAGATTCTGTCTGCTCTGCTTCCCTCCCAGACCTGAAAGCCGTCCTTGTACAGCCCTACAACAGCCGGGCTCAGGGGGATCTTGCGGTTTTTCTTATTCTTTGTGGTGTCCTTTGGCGTGCCGTCCCGCAGAATTGTTTTGCTGATGTTCAGCCGCATTCTTTCATGCTTCCTATTTCTTGTCCCATCACTCTCTTTCCCTATCCCGTCACTCTCTGCCGCAGCACTGCAGGCAGCATCCCCTTCCTGACCGCACATTCCGCTCTTCTCTCCTGCCCCATGCTTCTGATAGGGAACGAGCACTTCAAAATCCGCCCATGTCAGCGCCATGCACTCTCCGATTCTGATCCCGGTATAGTATAAAATGTTCAGCATAAACCGGAAATTGCGGTCCCTGCTGTAAACGCCGTCTAAATACCCGTCTATCTTATTCCACTCTTCTCTTGTCACGATTCTGATCCTATCGGTTTTTCCTGCCTTCACGTTGTCCGCCCTTGCCAAGGGATGTTCGCTGATCAGGCGTTTCCTATAGGTCAGGTTGATGAGCTTGCGGAACGTGGCGTTTAAAGTATTGATAGTCTCATCCTTATATTTCTCCCGGCATCTGGCAAACACATCTTCGTACATCTCCTCTGTTATATCATCTATGCGAGTATTCAGGGGAATAAACTCCCCCAGCATCTTTACATAGTAGGATGCATTCAGCATCGTAGCCTTGCTGTAATTCTGAGCCTTGGCCTTATTCTTCCACAGCTCATAGGATTCCTGAAGGGTTATCTCCCTGTTTTCCTCGCTCCCTCTGCTGTTTCTCCGTTTCAGAAGCGCCAGCTCCGTTCTCGCTTCATCCAGAGTCAAAAGGCCATATTTCCATTTTGCCTTATAATCATTTTTCTGTTTCTCGGCATTGTAGGTCTTGTAATTGTATTTGATGTCGTATCTCTTGGTACTTGTATTGTAGTAAATATTTCTATCCTCCGTCTTGATCCTCTTTTGTCCTGCCATGGGTTTTCTCCTTTGTATCTTTTGTTTTTCATTTTACTACAAAATCTATACAAAAGTCACTTGAAAAAAACAATAATGTAAAATGCCGGGCAAAAACATTTCTCTTTCCCTTCGTTTGTGGTAAACTAAATCTAAAAGCAGTTGTTTTGAATCGATGCTTCCCGCATTCTGCAGCCGAAAGGAGCCGGATATATGCAAAACAAGGCAAAACTTCCCATCGGAATCGAGAATTTTGAGGAAATCCGAACCGAAGGATTTTACTATGTGGACAAGACGGGACTGATCAAAGAGCTTCTGGACAACTGGGGAAAAGTGAACTTGTTTACCCGCCCCAGAAGGTTCGGCAAATCCCTGAACATGAATATGCTACAATATTTTTTTGAATATGGCTGCGATGCCTCCCTCTTTCAGGGTCTGGCAATCAGCCGGGAACATGATTACTGTAAAAGGTACATGGGGAGCTTTCCCGTGATATCCATAACCTTAAAAGGGGCGGGTGCCGGAGATTACGGCACCGCCCGGGATATGCTATGTTCCGTGGTCAGGCACGAAGCCATGCGCTTTCCGTTCCTCTCTAGCAGCTCCAAGCTTTCCTGCGAAGAAAAAAATCAATACAGAAAATTAGCAGAGACCGATGCAGCAAAGGCACATCAGCCCGCGCTGACGGACGAAGCCCTCATCAACAGCCTCTATGTCCTCTGCGCGCTGCTGCATAAGCACTATGGTCAAAAAGTCATTCTGCTCATTGATGAATATGACGTGCCGCTGGACAAGGCCCAGCAATTCGGCTACTATGACGAAATGCTTCTTCTGCTCCGGAGCCTATTTGCTCAGGCCTTGAAGAGCAATGGCAGCCTATATTTCGCTGTTCTCACCGGCTGCCTCAGGATAGCCAGAGAAAGCATTTTTACCGGATTGAACAATATGAATGTTTTCTCCATCACAGATGTCTTCTGCTGCACACAGTTCGGCTTCACCGCCGAGGAGGTGAGGACATTGTTGGCCTATTACGGCTTTGAAAAAAGCTTTGAGACCGTCAGGGAATGGTATGACGGGTATCGCTTCGGTGATGCGGAGATATACTGCCCTTGGGATGTGATCAATTACGCAAGGCTGCTGCGTTCGGAACCGGATGCATCGCCCAGAGCGTTCTGGGTCAATACCAGCGGAAACGATATCATCCGGCATTTCTTGGAAAAGGCTACACAAGGCACAAAACGGGAGCTGGAGGCTCTGGTAGACGGCGGATGTACCCTCCGGGGCATTGACCAGAATCTGACCTACAGGGATTTGTACAAAAGTATCGACAACCTATGGAGCGTGCTTTTTATGACCGGCTATCTGACCCAGAGGGGAAAGACGGCGGAGGGACTCTATCGGCTGACCATACCTAATCAGGAAATCCGGCAGATATTCGTTCAGCAGATACTGGAATGGTTCTGCGACGAGGCCGGCAGAGACGGTTCCGCATTGGACGACTTCTGTGAGGCATTCCTTCAGGCCGATAGGGAAACTGCAGAAAGAATGCTGAATATGTATCTAAGCAAAACCATAAGCATCCGGGATACGGGAGGACGCCGCGGAAGGCGGGAGAGCTTCTATCATGGCGTTCTGCTGGGGCTCTTGAGCCATAGGGAGGAATGGGCGGTCATCTCCAACGCAGAATCCGGCGACGGATACAGCGACATTCTCATCGAAGATGAGTCCAGAGCCGTCGGCATAGTAATTGAGCTCAAATATTCCGAGGACGGGGATCTGCACAAGAGCTGCGGGGAAGCTTTGAGACAGATAGCGCAGCTGAAGTATGAGACTCGCCTAAGGCAGGACGGCATGGAGACAATCTTTAAATACGGAATTGCGTGTCATAAAAAAAGATGTCAGATACTCCTGCAAAGGGACTGAGCACAATGCAGGAATCCAATAAAACGGCTCCTTTTTGGAAAGAATCAGATTCTCAGGATTCTTATCAAAAAGGAGCCGTTTTATCTTCATATCTCCCCTTCCGTTCACCGTTATAATATCTATTTCATTATTTTCTCTGTACTGCTTCAATATTGTATCAAAATTGCAAAATGCCGCTAATATGATCCGGTATTGGCTCTCTCTGTGGACGTTGTCAAATCCCCCCCTTACTACGAATTCTATACGAATCCTCTCCCCGGACCCTCCGGAGGCCCCCTGCGCCCGGGGCCGTGCGCAGGGGGCCTTTCGGGCGGCGAAAGTGGGAAGCGCATAAAAGCGCTCTATTTCAGAGGCGGTTTGGGCGAGGCGGAGAATATGGCTTTTCAATCACAGAAGAAATTTGTACCCTTTAAAAAGACTGTATACCTATCTTCTCCTATGAAGCATGCGGAAGAGCTGGAATATATGACTCAAGCCTATGATACAAACTGGATGTCCACCGTCGGAGAAAATATCAATGAAACCGAGAGGCTGCTGTCCGAAAAGATCGGCTGTAAATATGCGGTTGCACTTTCCACAGGTACCGCGGCCCTCCACTTAGCTGTAAAGCTGGCCGGCCTAAGAGCGGGAGACAAGGTTTTTTGCTCAGACATGACCTTCAGCGCAACAGTGAACCCGGCATTTTACGAGGGCTGTGAGCCCATATTCATAGATGCAGAATATGACACCTGGAATATGGATCCGGTGGCTTTGGAAAAGGCCTTTCAGCTATATCCTGACACGAAAGCAGTTATCATAGTTAACCTCTATGGAACTCCCTGCAAGATGGATGAGATAAAGGATATTTGTGATCGGCACGGAGCCGTTTTGGTCGAAGATGCAGCAGAATCTCTGGGAGCAGTCTACAAGGGCAGACAGACCGGTACTTTTGGCAAGTACAGTGCGATCAGTTTCAACGGAAACAAAATTATCACCGGCTCTGCAGGCGGCATGCTTCTCACAAATGATATGTCTGCCGCAAATAAGGTTCGCAAGTGGTCTACCCAAAGCCGTGAGAACGCCCCCTGGTACCAGCATGAGGAGATCGGCTATAACTATCGGATGAGCAATGTAGTGGCTGGTGTGGTAAGGGGGCAGATTCCTTATTTAGAGAAACACATCGAGGGAAAGAAAGCAATCTATCAAAGATACAAAGAAGGCCTGCAAAATCTGCCCATATCTATGAACCCTTTTATGGCGGATATCATGGAGCCGAATTTCTGGCTGTCTTGTATGCTGATTGACAAGGATGCCATGTGCAGGCAGGTGCGCAGCGACAGAGAAGTGCTTTATGCAAAAGAAGAGGGAAGAACCTGTCCCACTGAAATACTTCAGACATTGGCGGAGCATAATGCCGAGGGCCGTCCCACATGGAAGCCCATGCACATGCAGCCCTTCTACCGAATGAATGGATTCGTGACCTGCGAAGGCAATGGAAGAGCCGGAAGCAATGCCTATGTGGAAGGGGACAAAGCGGATGTGGGCATGGATATCTTTCAGAGAGGGCTGTGCCTGCCCAGCGACATCAATATGACTTGCGAAGAGCAGGACACGATCATTGAGATCGTTAAAGCATGTTTTGAATGAACATGTGAAGGGCCCTGAAACCAAGCGAGGTATATCAGCGGATGCACCGGAAAACGCTTTATATTAAATAGAGGGATTGGGATGCAAGATAGGGGAACGGATTTCGTCTCGGCGGTTTTACTTCCGAAATTGGAGCAGCGCGGTAGAGGGTGGTACGAAAAATATTGCAAACGTTTTTTGGATATTTGCTGCTCTCTGCTGTTCTTGCTTCTTTTCTTTTGGGTTTATATTGTCTTGGCGGTGCTGGTGCGAATCAAACTGGGACGCCCTATTCTTTTTGTTCAGCCCAGGCCCGGAATCGTGGATCTGAAGACAGGTCAGGAGACGGTCTTCACATTATACAAATTTCGTTCCATGTCCGATGCAAGGGATGCCGAGGGTGAGCTGCTTCCCGATGAGATAAGGCTTGGCAGGTTCGGAAAATGGCTGCGGGCAAGTTCATTGGATGAACTGCCGGAAATCTTCAATATATTAAAGGGCGATATGAGCTTTATAGGCCCCAGACCACAATTGGTAAGAGACATGGTGTTCATGACGCCGGAACAGAGAATCCGGCATACCGCCAGACCCGGACTGAGCGGGCTTGCCCAGATCAATGGACGCAATTCCATTGCATGGGAAGACAAATTGCTCTGGGATTTGAATTATATCAAAAAGATCAAGCTATCCACAGATATTAAGATCTTTTTTGCAACACTCCGAAAGGCCTTCGTCACTCAGGAAGGAATTTCAGCGGAGGACATGGCTACGGCAGAAGATTTTGGCGATTATTTACTGCGTACCGGACGGATCGATCAACATGTGTACGATACGAGACAAGAATTGGCGAAGCATATTCTGCATATTCATGCACATATGTAAAAGGGATGTATATGGCACAGATAAAAAATCTCAAGATATGGGAAAAGAAAAACATATATTTCCTATGCGTTATCGCCTTGAACCTGATAGAGTTCCTGCGGGCAACCGGTGACGGAGATGTCTGGAAAACGGCCGCCAACTGTACGGGGCTTGTGATAATGGCAGTCATCATTTGCACATATGGATTGAAGAAATTTCTGAACCCCATCAATTACGTCTACTCCTTTGTGTGTATGGCTGCCATGATTATTGTAAGGGTTCATTGGTCTTTTTCCGTGGGGCTGTACTCGCTGGGGCAGGCAGAGACAGCGGTTTTGAATGTTTGGGCCATTGGTCTGGTTGCACACTGTCTCTTCCGTGAAATTGCGGCAGGCCAAAGGGAGAAAATACGTCTGTCGCCGGGCGGATGGCTCTGTACGGCGGCAGTCATCTGGACGGTTATAGGTGCATCCGGGAAGATATGGCCATTGTGGTTTTATCTGGTATTCGGCCTATTTTATCTGACGGTTTTTTCGGAAAGAGATTGGGAATCGCTGTGGAACGCTGTGGCGGACGGAACGGTTTTCTCTTTTTTTATCATACAAGGTTATGCTTACTTGTTCAGGCCCTATGACGTGGTCAGATACAAAGGAGCATTTTCAAACTGCAATATGATGGGATTATACTATCTGGTTGTCTATGTAATGGTTCTTTATAAGCTGCACAAGCTGCACCTGCAAAGAGGAAGGCTTGGATGGAAGCTGTTTTACTTTATGGGGGGAGCAGGGCTGCAAGGCTTTTTGTTTATGACTCTCTCCAGAACGGCATGGGCAGGTTCCATGGTTCTGACACTGTTCTATGGGTGTTTCGTATTAAGGCGGCACTGGAGAGATATCTGGGGCAGAATCTTGGCCAAGGGCTGTGTGTTTATAATGTGCGTTATACTGATATTTCCTCTGGTCTATTTGACTGTCCGCTATCTGCCCACGATTCACCCGCATCCGATTTGGTATGCAGGAGAATACAGTCAGGAACGAGTACATTCCTGGGATCCGGCAGATTCCGAAAAATATGTCAGCATATATGAATTAATGGAAGAGGCGTTTGGACGTTTCGCGTCCCTGCTTTACTGGCTGGATGCCAAAAATCCCTTGGTTTTAAGAACATATGCCCAACAGCCTGAGCAAGAGCAAGCGCCCACGGTCATAGAACCTCTGGACATTCCATGGATGGACAGTTCCTTGCGCGTGCGCCTTGCGGCGGCAAAGATGTACTTAAAGGATTCTACATGGCTGGGACATGCCCAGAAGGACGAGAATTATATATGGGATACTACGGGCAACAGAGTTTGGCATTCACAGAACCTATGGGTACAAATGACCTATACCTTCGGCTATCCCGTAGGCGTCATAACAGTTGTGCTGACGGCAATGGTTCTGCTGAAAGCTTATAAGGCCTACAAAATAAAAGAAAAACCCTGCCAGATATTGCCCATACTGATCTGCCTGCTTTTTTTCCTTTACGGCACGGCAGAAATCGTCTGGAACCCGGGGCAGCTGATTCTCACTCTTTTGTTCATGGCTGCTCATCCGCAGTTCAATGCTGCAAATGGTGTTTTGCAGAAAGAAACTCTGCAGGCATGAAATTTATCTGATAGGTGAAACGACGTGGCTGAAAAAATCGATTTCAGGGTAATACGCTTAAAGCATAATATGGGACACGGCAATGCCAGACGGCTGGGTCTGGCCCAATGCAGAAACCGCCTTATAGCTCTGATGGATGCGGACGATATCAGTCTGCCCCATCGGTTTGAAACCCAGCTTGCACTATTTGAGCATAATCCTCAGCTGGACATTGTAGGCGGGCAAATCGCAGAATTTGTGGACACTCCTGACAATGTCATCGGAATCCGAGAGGTTCCGACAGAAGATGCGTCCATCAAGCAGTACCTGAAAAAAAGATGCCCCATGAATCAGGTCTCTGTAATGTTCAAAAAGGATAAGGCGGAGGATGCCGGAGGCTATATAGACTGGTATTGTGAAGAAGACTATTACTTGTGGGCAAGGATGGCTCTGAGGGGATGTGTCTTCGGTAATTCTCCGGATGTGCTGGTAAAGGTTCGAGTAGGAACCGAAATGAGCGCGCGGCGGGGAGGCTTAAGGTATTTCAGAAGCGAGGCAGGGATGCAGAAATTTCTGTTGCAAAAACACCTGATTTCCCTTCCCAGATATCTGTATAACGTCGCAATCCGCTTAATAGGCGAGGTACTTATGCCTAATCGCCTTAGGGCAAAGCTTTTTCGTATATTTAGAAAGCAAGACCGGAAAAAAGGGGGTTACGGCCCCGAAGGCTCCCGGCCACAGCCGGACATAGGGAATTTACCTCCGTTTTCGGTAGCAATGTGCGTCTATGGTGGGGACAATCCGGACTGGTTTCACAAGGCGTTGGAAAGCATCGTGAACCAGACGGCAAGACCGCAGGAGATCGTTTTGGTGGTGGACGGTCCCATACCCGACTCTCTGGAAACAGTCATCCGAGAATATATGTATTCTTCGGAGTGTGGTTTGTCATAAAAACCTTGGAGACATATGATATGACAGAAAAAAAGTACAAGATAGGATATACCACAGGGGTGTTCGATATGTTCCACATAGGTCACCTGAATATTTTGAAAAGGGCAAAGGAGCAGTGTGATTTTTTGATTGTGGGCGTGACCACGGATCGGCTGTGCGAAGAAAGAAAGCATAAGCTTCCCATCATATGCGAGCAGGAAAGAATGGAGATCGTGGAAGCCGTCCGGTATGTGGACAGAGTGGTGCCCCAGAACAACATGGATAAGCTGGCGGCAGTGCGCAAGTATGGAGCGGATGTGGTGTTTGTGGGTTCCGATTGGAAAGGAACCGCAGTCTGGGAACAATATGAAAGAGAGCTCTCCGGCGTTGGCTGTATAGTGGTCTATATTCCCCATACGGACGGCATCTCTTCTACGGTTTTAAGGGAGCGGATCAACAGAGAATGATATTCGTATTTAAAAAATGGGAGAGCTTCTGCAAAGAATTGGCTCAAAAAAATATGCGGAGTGTGTGTGCCTCCGATGTAGCGGAGGGACGTGCCGGTGGCCGCTATATCATTCTGAAGCATGATGTGGAGACAAATGTGTCCAGAGCTTATGAAATGGCAAAGATAGAGCATCATTACGGACATCGGGGTTCCTATTATGTGCAGGCCTATCTGATGGATGATGGGAAAAATATTCTCTTGTTGCAGGATATGCAGAAAATGGGCCATGAAATATCCTACCATTACGATGTGATGGACGCCTGCAGAGGGAATTTGGATAATGCGATTCAGACATATGAAGAAAATGCTGCCCTATTTGAACAAAATGGATTTCATCTCAGAACCGTATGCCAGCACGGCAACCCCGTCATAGAGCGTAAAGGTTATACATCCAACCGAGATTTTTTTCGCAGCGATAAGGTACAGGCGCTTTTCCCGCAGGTATCAGATGTGATGGTTGATTTTGCGCGAAAGGCCCGTACCCGGTTTCTTTATTTTTCCGATGCAGGACGAAGGTTTCAGCTGATTCACGATCCTATGAACAACGACATCATTAATTCTGATGATAAAAATATCTTGTTTCAGGATTTGAATGCACTGTCCCGCTATTTGGACGGGGCTGAGGAATCAGCCATTATAAGCACCCACCCTCATAGATGGATGCGCTCCCCGGTCTCTTATATGGCAAGGAACATGGCCTTTCGGGCGGCAAGGCTGGCCGCAAAGCTTTTGCTGCATGTACCAGGCGCAAAAAAAATAATGAGCAGGTACTATTATCTGGCAAAAAAACTCTAGAACAGAAAAGAGGGAAAATGAACCCGCAGACAATCAGGGACGTTCAGGAAAAAATACTCTACATCATGCTCTACATTGATGAAATATGCCGCAGTGAGCACATCACATATTTCATCATGGGAGGCACGGCTCTTGGCGCAGTGCGGCATAGAGGATTTATTCCGTGGGACGATGATCTGGACATCTTTATGACATGGGAAGAATACTGTAAGTTCAAGGAAGCCTTTGAACAAAGACGCAGCCATGAATTCGTGCTTCAGGAATGGCGCACGGTTCCGCAATATCTGGAATACGCAAAAATCCGGATGAACGGCACCACGTTTATAGAAAAAGCATTTAAAGACCGTAAGGATATTCATCAGGGCATATATGTGGATATCATGATTCTGCATAAATGTCCCAAGGATATATTCAGGCAGCGGCTGGTATATTTTCAGTCAAAGTATGTGACCTTGTACGCATTGTCCCAACGAGGCTGGCGTCCCAAAAGCAAGGCGCAGACAGCTGCGCTGGCTCTGTTGAAGGCGCTTCCCAACAAGCTCATGGTCAGACATTGCTATAAAAATATTTACCGATATGACAAGCTTCAGGAACATTATAAATGGTGCTATTTCATCACTCCGGCAAAATTCAGCCAAGGCATATTTGAAGATTATATGTTTTTAAACCCTACGGATATAGATTTTGAGGGGCATAAACTAATGGCCTCCAAAGAGATAGAGAAATATCTTGTCTATCGGTATGGGGACTTTAGAAAACTGCCCTCCAAGGAACAGCAGCAGACAGATATTCACGCATATATTTACGATACGGAAAAAGATTATACATTTTATATAAAATAATAATATTTTTGGTCAGCGAGATGAGAGATGAAAGAAACGGGAGCCGAGCTGGAAGTGCTGGTCACCACCATGCACCAACAAGACACAAAGAAATATAGTGAGATGAATCTTCAGACGGATGCCGTCATCGCCAATCAGACGGATAGGAACTTCTATACGGAAGAATGCATTGCGGGAAATTGTGTAAAGCTGGTTTCCACCGGTACACGGGGACTCAGCAGAAACAGAAATATCGCTTTGAGCTTCTCTTCCGGAAAGCTTCTCCTCTTCACGGATGATGATGTCACCTTTCTTGACGGATATGATCGGCTTATCCTTCAAGAATTCAGGGAACACCCTGAAGCAGACGCCATCCGATTTGAGATGCATGTGTCTGCAATTGCCAAGGAAAAGGACGTGAGGCATCCCAAGGCTCCGGAATGTTTCCGGCCCGCAACAAGAAGGGAAATCACCCGGTATGGTGTATGCGGGCTGGCAATCAGGAAAAGCGTTCTGAAGAAACATTGTCTCTATTTCAATGAAGACTTCGGAAGCGGAACAGAGAACTATTGCGGCGAAGACACTATTTTCCTGCAGCAGATCCTGAACAGAAAGATCAGGCTGTATTTATCTCCCACCATTATTGCCAGCATAGACAAAAGCCAGTCCACCTGGTTTCAGGGCTTTGACGAGAAAAGATTTTATGTGAACGGGAAGGTTCTTGCCGCGGTGTACCCCCGTTTAGCAGGGCTGATGGCGGTGAGAAGCTCGTTCAAATTCAGCAGACGGCAAAAAGACATGGGCTTTTTCAGGATATGGAAAAGTTACCGGCGAGGCATTCATGATTATTTGCATTCATAAAGGGCTTTGTGCAGACAGAAATATTTGGGGGCAATCTTGAAGAAAACATTAGTGATATCCAATGCTTGTTTTTCCGAGTCCATCTCCAATGGGCGCACTCTGGCAGGACTGTTTGAAAATGCTGAGCCGGAAAAATTAGCTCAATTCTTCGTATATGGCGTGCCGGACTGGAATATATGCGGCAATTATTATCGTGTAACGGACAAGGATGCGCTCCGTTCGCTCTTTCCGTTTGGACCGAGAGGCGGCGTCATCAGGCAGGAAAAACAAGCCTGCCGGAATAAGAGATCTGGCCTTTCGGGTGCCCGAAGAAAAACACCTGCAAAAATGTTGCTGAGGGAGATTGTATGGCTGATGGGCAGCTGGAAGGGCCGCCGGCTGTGGGACTGGACGGATAAATTTGGCCCTGAAGCAATCTGCTTGTTTTTGGCCAATAATGTATTTTTGATCAGATTTGCCATATCCGCTGCAAAGAGATACCGTATTCCCATTATTGTATACACCACAGAGGGCTATTGCTTCATGAATTACAATTATATCACCAACCGGCCCTCTTTGGCATATACGCTTTATTATAAGTGGCTGCGATCTATATATAAGAAGCTGGAGCCTTTTGTATCACAAGGAATTTTTAACAGCACGCTGCTCAAAGAAAGATATGAAAAGGAATTCGGGTATCCGTGCAGCTGTATTATGAACCGTTCTGCAATCTCATACATCGACCACGCATTGCTGAGGCCGGAGGAAGCCGTGACCATATCTTATCTGGGAAATCTGGGCCTGAAAAGGCACAAAGCGCTGATAGAGGTGGCGGAAATATTGCAGGAGCTGAATTCGGATTTTGTTCTGGACGTATACGGGGCCTCGCCGGAAGCCGCGGTGGATCAGGAGCTGCGGGGCTGTCCATATATTCGGTATCATGGTTTTGTGCCTTATCCGGAAGTGGTGAAAACTATTCATAGCAGTACATTGCTGGTACATGCCGAATGGAACGACGCCGACTCAAACAGAGACTTGAAATATGCCTTTTCCACCAAAATAGCGGACAGTCTTGCCAGCGGAACCCCGCTCTTTCTTTATGCGGACGAAAGTCTGGCGGAGACCATGTTTCTGCAGGAAAATCAGTGTGCGTTCATCGCAAACAAAAGGAAGGATTTAAGGGCCGTGCTGGAGCAGGCATTGACCGACCAGAAGGCCAGAAAAAAAATCGTGGAAAATGCAAAAAAAGTCACAGACACTTATTTATTGGGCAGCAACGCCTTTTTGGAGGCCTTTTTGTAAGGAAAGTACATGAAAATATTGCAGGTTAATTGTGTGTATGGCGTGGGGAGTACCGGCAAAATCGTCCTGATGATACATGAGGAGCTTCTTGTGCGGGGAATGAAATCCGTGGTCTGTTATGGGCGGGGGGCAAAATGCAGGGACGATGGTATTTACAAGACTTGCGGAGAGCTTTACGCCAAGGCAAACCATCTAACTGCCAGACTGCGGGGACAGCTGTATGGCGGGTGCTATGGGTCCACACAAAGGCTGATATCCATTATAAAGAGGGAAAAACCGGATGTGGTTCATCTGCAATGCATCAACGGCTTCTTTGTAAATATTCCACGGCTGCTTAAATGGCTGAAAGACAATGCTGTCAGGACAGTCATTACGCTCCATGCGGAATTCATGTTCACAGCTAACTGCGGACATGCGCGAAATTGCCAGAGATGGAAAAGTGGCTGCGGGCACTGTCCACAGCTCAAGACGGATCTTAACTCATTCGGCGTGGACGGTACAAGAAGCTCTTGGAAGAAAATGCGGGCGGCATTTCAAGGTTTTGAAAGGGAACTGACCATAGTGTCCGTATCTCCTTGGCTGATGCAGAGGGCGTTACAGTCCCCCTTCCTGCAGGACAAAAGGCACTGTGTCATAATGAACGGACTGAACACAGAGATTTTCTTTCCCAGACCCACAGAAGCTCTGAGAAGTCAATATGGTTCCGGCGCACGAATTGTTTTGTATGTGACCCGATATCTGACGGACAGCTCCGATGATCTAAAGGGAGGACGATATGCCATAGAGCTTGCGAAGAAATTGGATTCAAGGGGTATTGTGATCGTTGTGGCAGGGCGGTTTGACGAGAATCTGACATTGCCGGCGAACATGACTGCAATAGGGCCGATAGAGGATCAAAGCCTTTTGGCGCAGTATTATTCTATGGCGGACGCAACGCTTTTGACCAGCGAAAGGGAAACCTTCTCCATGGTGACGGCCGAGAGTCTCTGCTGCGGCACTCCGGTGGCAGGGTTTGAGGCAGGGGGGCCGGAATCTATCGCCCTGCCGGAATTCAGCCGTTTTGTACCATACGGAGACACGGACGCTCTGGGGGAAGCGCTCCTTGGCATCATGAGTCAGGGAACAGACAGGAACCGGCTGGCAAAGGAGGCCAAAGAACTTTATTCTGGCAGAAGGATGGCAGAGGAATACATAAATCTTTACAAAGAAATGGCAGAGGGATGACATGGACAAAATAAGCGTCATTGTTCCGGTGTGGAATGCTCATGAATATCTGAATCGCTGCGTGGACAGTATTTTAGCTCAGACATACAAGAATCTGGAGGTGCTGCTGGTGGATGACGGCAGCACCGACGATTCCCTTGCTATCTGCAGGCAATATGCGGAACAAGACAAACGGGTACGGGTTTTTCACAAGGACAACGGCGGGCAGGCCAGCGCAAGAAATTATGCATTGGATAGGGCCACCGGAGACTATATCGGCTTTGTGGATAATGACGATTGGATTCTCCCCACCATGTATGAGCGCTTATACGAGCTTATGGTTGAGCATGACGCGGACGTGGGCCGCTGCGACGACATGCAGGGGAAAATGGAGGTATCTGCAACGGCAGAAAACGCCGCCATTCTGGTGACGGAGGCAGAGGAATATTTCCCTCTCCTATATCAGGATATCTGGGGGGGTCATGTGACGGATAGGCTGTTTAGGCGGGAGGTGATCGGGGATTCCAGATTTCCCCACAGCAAAACCATAGAGGATATGCGTTTCATGCGTATACTGCTGCCGCGCATCCGCAGGGAGGTGGCCACAAACGAAAAGCTTTTTTTCTACACCATCAGGCAGGACAATACATCTATGATACATGCGAAGACGTATGTCAACTCCTATGAACGGGCCGAGGAATTCCAGAGCCGCTATCAGGAATCACTGAAGCTTTACCCGCAATGCAGTCAGCTATTGCTGTACAAGTCGGCCCGTTTTGCCTGCAGCGCAATGAAAGCCTTAAGACGCGCAAAGAAAACTAAAACGCATGAATACCGAAAAATGCATGAATTCATGAAACGCTACAAAAAAGATATCTTGTCACTGAAAGGACTTGCCGTAAAGTACAAGCTATATATATTGGTGATTGTATAAATGGAAAAAACATCAAAACAGATTAAGGTCGGAGCTTTGATTTCTTACGGGGCATTGGCAATCAATATAGCTGCCACGATCCTATATATGCCGTGGATGGTATCTGTGATCGGAAAGGCAAATTATGCCATGTATACCTTGGCCAATTCCTTCGTGAGCATCTTTGTGATGGACTTTGGCCTAAGCGCATCCGTATCAAAGTTCATTGCTGAATATAGGGCGGAAAAAAACATACAGAAGGAAACGGAATTTATATCTACCATATCCAAGGTGTACTTGGTTCTGGATATTATAATAGCCTTGGTTCTGGCCGTTTTGTTCTTCTTTATAGACAAAATCTATACCGGCCTGACCCCTGACGAGATAGAGACGTTTCGCCAGCTTTATCTGATTGTGGCTTCTTATGCGGTAGTATCCTTTCCCTTCATGCCGCTGTCGGGCATCATGTACGCTTACGAAAAGCTGATAGAGACCAAGCTGTGCGAGATGCTTCAGAAATTGTTTTCCATTGTGCTGGTGGTGCTGGCTCTTTTGTACCGGGCCGATGTGAGGTTGGTAGTTCTGGCAAATGTGCTGTCTGCCCTTGTGGCAATGGCGGTAAAATACTGTATCGTAAGACGCGGCACCGACATCCGGATAAAGTTTTCAGCTGCCAAACTAGCCATGTTTCGCAAGGTGGCGGGCTTCACGGTATGGATCGCGATACAAGCTTTGGCCCAGCGCTGCATCTTCAATCTTGCTCCCAGCATTCTGGGTATTGTGGCTGCCAGCGAAGATATTGCGGTATTCTCTCCGGCATCCAGCATTGAAAGCTATTTTGCCTCCGTTGCGGCGGCAATCAACGGGTTCTTTATCATGCGGGTTACAAAATATATCATTGCAGATGAAAATGACAGACTCTATCACCTTCTTCTGAAGGTGGGAAGATTTCAGGTACTCCTGCTGGGCCTGATATATATCGTCTTTATCTGTGTAGGCGACGATTTCATGACTGCATGGATGGGGGCCGACTTTCGCATGGCATGGCCCTGCGCGGCACTGATCATGATCCCGGACATTTTGATCTTTTCCGAGCAAGTCGCCAATACCGCGGCTATCGCCAACAATCTGGTGAAACAGCAGGCTCTGGGATATCTGTTGATGGCCGCCATATGCGTGCTATGCTCCTTTCCCCTCAGCCGTATGTTTGGCGCGGTGGGAGCCTCAGCCGCCATTGCCATAGCGTACTCTGCGCTTTTCATTTACAACAATATATTATATACCAGAAGGATGAAGCTTGATATGTGGAAGTTCCTGAAAGAGTGTTACGGCAGCGTTATCATTCCTATGGTTTTTGCAGGCGCAGCTGCCTTTTTCATATGTTCCAGACTGATAACGGCAGGAGGATGGTTCGGCGTTGTCGTCAAGGGAGCCGTGACCTTTATATTGTATGTGCCCGCCGCTTTAGCGGCTATGACGAAGCAGGAGAAAGAAATTGTATCTAACTTTTTAAAGTCAAAAGATATAAAATCCTTATAAAAATAGGTTGTGGGGGAAAGAAGACGGAGGAAGCAATGTTTGGCCGAATCTTGAGGATATTGTCTGCCAGAAAAAAGATATATAAAGCCAATAAAAAGGGGAGCCGGATTCACTGGCGTACCGGAATAGACGGAGAGACCGTATTTGAGGGCGCAAATACCACAAATAAGGGGAGCGCATGTCCGGGATGCTTTTTGGGATATGCTTCTTATATCGGAACCGGCACAAAGCTGTCTAAAGCGGAAATAGGCCGGTATTGCAGCATTGCGGCGGAGGTGAGCATGGTTTTCGGAAACCATCCCGCCAGAGATTTCGTTTCCACCCACAACGCATTTTGCTTTCAGAAGGGATATCTGGTGTGCTACACCAATGAGGAGCATTTTTATTCCGGGGAGCAGATCCGGCCCTATGCCGATCCGGAAAGCAAAAAATACTGTGTGATCGGAAATGACGTATGGATCGGAAAAGGCGCAAGGCTTATGTGCGGGGTAAAGATCGGTGACGGAGCCATTGTAGGGGCCTATGCGCTTGTGACAAAGGACGTTCCCGCCTATGCCGTGGTAGGGGGGGTACCGGCCAGAGTCATCCGGTTCCGGTTCAATGAAGAAGAGATCAAATGGCTGCAGGAGCTTCAGTGGTGGAACAAGGATGAAGAATGGCTGAGGCAGTATGGAGGTTCCTTCTATGACATAAAGGAGCTGCGGAAGCGCATTTTGGAGAAAGGGAAAAGCTGATCATAAATATGGAAGTATATGCCGCGTATTATGGAGCCATCACCATATTATTTATTATTCTGACAAAGTATAGGTATCGGATTACCCTATGCTCTGAGACTGCGCGCAAAACAGCCCTCCAGCGCTCCCAAAGACAGATGGCTCTTTTTATGGCTGCAGCTACCATCGGTCTGGTATTCATAATCGGTTTTCGTTCCGATCATCAGGGGAGCGATCTATATAATTCCCTTGGAACAGGATATTTCTTCTATTATGAATCCATAAACAAGGATTCTCTCGGAGAGATCCTGAGGAATTTCAGTTCACAGAAATATGCAAATTTTGAGATAGGCTTCGTGCTGTTCTGCAAGCTTCTGGGAACGGTCTGTGGCAATCATCAAATATTGCTTTTGGGCTGCGCGGCATTATCGATTGTTCCGGTAGGCTGTTTCATAGCCGGATGCTCCAGACACAGATGGCTGTCCATGGTGCTTTTCATGGCCCTGCCCTGCTTCGCGACAGTTGAATTCTCGGCGCTCCGGCAAGGCTGCGCCATGGGCATCGCGGCATTGTCCTATGGCTTCGCCAAGCGCAAAAAGCCTATAAGGTTTATTGCAGGCATTCTTTTGGCCAGCACATTCCATTCCTCAGCCATTGTAGCGCTGGTCGTCTATCCTGCATATCACGCTACTGTCAGCCGCAGGAGCGCTCTGTTCGGCGGCATAGGGGGACTGGCGGCCATATATCTCACAAAAGAGACGCTGTTTTGGATTCTGGCAAAGATAGTTCACAACAATCCTAAACTGTCCAGAACCGATTCCGTCAATATGTTCCTGATTTTGACGGCAATATATATTTTGTGCGTCTATTTCAGCAAGGATTCGGATTATGGAACAAGAGGATACACCAATATACTCTGGATCGCCTGCGCCGCGCAGGCATTTTCCGGTCTCCACAATCTGGCAGGCAGAATCACTTGGTACTTCATGCTTGTGCTGGTGGTTCTGGTTCCCGATCTGCTGGAGAATCCAAATATAAAGGAGAGACATATCGCAAGACCGTTGACATGGATGGTAGGAGCATTGGCTGTTATGCTGGGACTGTATTATCTGCGCAATAATCAGATGGCATGCGCATACCCTTATGTGCCTTTCTGGAGAGCTTGATGCAGGGGCTCATATCCGGCCGGGAAAACGATCAGGGGGACGGCAGCCGTATCAATATGGAACATGGAAGGAGAAGCATGAAAAAAATATACTATATCGGATTTTACAATGGGCAGCGTTGCAAAGAAAGAACTTGCGGAAGGAATCTGGCTGCTTCTGTAAAAATTGACTTTACCATCGACACCTTGAAGCAATTGGGATATCATGTGCATTTGATTTCGATCTGCTTGGAGGCAGAGGGCGGCTTCAGCAAGCTGGAACATATCAGGATTGACGAGCTGGAAGAACATACCTATATTCCGTATTTTTCATTGAAAATAAAGGGCAGAAGCTGTCTGGCCGGAAAGACGGCAGGCTTTTTTCTAAAAATGTATGCATTCTTCCGCTTTAAGAAGGATGATATTGTCATGACATATCATTCGCTGGCATACGGCAGGTTTTGGGCAAAACTCCATGAGCGGATCGGGTTTCGATGGATTTCAGAAGTAAATGAGATATACTGTCTTTCTCAAGGAGACTATCAGGACAGCGGACGTCTGGAAAAGGAAATCCGCATGTTCTCGTCCAGTGACGGTTATCTATTTGCCAATGACGTCATGGCAAAAAAATATGCCAACGGGAAACCCTATGCCATATGCTATGGAAACTATAATGTCTACGCCAGCAAGGAAGCGTTTCAGGGCAAGAACATCAAAATCGTTTATACCGGAATCATCAATCAGGACAGAGGCGTTTACAAGGCGATAGCCGCAATGAAGTATCTGCCCGCCAACTATGAACTCCATATTTTGGGTTTTGGTTCTGCCGAAAACATGGAGCAGATGTGGGAACACATCCGAACAGCCAATCAAGAGAATGAGAGGGTTTTCTTTGAAGGCACGAAGGCTGGAAAGGAGTATACAGAATTTTTGCTCCGGCATCAGATCGGAATTAGTTTAATGGATACAAGTGCGGAAATATCAGAAAACGCTTTTCCGTCGAAAATATTGACTTATTTAGGACATTCCCTTTTTGTGGTGTCCAGCAGATGTCCCAGCATTGTAAACAGCAATGTGGCAGACAGCATTTATTTTTGCGGTGAATCAGAGGAAGATATTGCGAAAACAATACTTCAGATTCCTATATTTGAGACGAATAGCGGCGCTGCAAAGCTAAAGAAATTGAATAAACAGCTTCTGAATGATCTAGAAAATGTGTTGTCAGGCAGTTGACAAAACCCATAAGGCTTTTTGAACGGAAAAGGGATTTATAGACAAAGGCTTTTATAGGAGGAATAAATGAAGAAGCAAATTCAGATAGAGGGCAAAGTCCCATATGGAATAGATATTCCTGTTCTGCTGATTTTTTTCTGCAGGGCAGACAAATTCGCAAAGGTGTTTGAACAAGTGAAGGCAGCGCGTCCGTCAAGGCTTTATCTATATCAGGACGGCCCCAGAAACGAAGGAGATTGGGATGGAATCCTGCAATGCAGAGATACCGCCCTGCAGATTGATTGGAACTGCACTGTACACATGTGGTATCAGGAGGAAAACGTAGGCTGCGATCCTTCTGGATTTCTGGCGCAAAGCTGGATGTTTGGGCAGGAGGAAATGGGAATTGTGTTGGAGGATGATGTTGTCCCCAGCCAAAGCTTTTTTCCGTATTGCAAAGAACTTCTGGAGAAATACAAGGATGATGAACGGATCAATATTATATGCGGAATGAACAATATGGAGGTGTCCGAACACATCAAGGACAGCTATCTGTTCACCACAAAAGGGAGCTGCTGGGGTTGGGCCTCCTGGAAAAGGGTTGCGACGGCGTGGGACGAGAAATATCCATGGCTTGACAGCGAACAGGAATTGAGAAATTTGAAAAATCAAATACCAAAGAAGCGGGAATACAAACGTTACCTCCATTACGTAAAAACACATAAGGACAGTGGAAAGGCACATTTTGAGACCATAGAGGGCATGGATCTGTATCTTTACAACCGGCTGAACATTGTGCCGAAACACAACATGATTACCAACATCGGAATAGGAGGAGAGGCCACACATACCGCATCTGATATCCGCAGGCTACCCAAAAGAAGCCAAAGGCTGTTTTACATGAAACGGTATGAAATAGACTTTCCGCTGCGGCATCCCAGATATATGATGCCGGATGCCGTTTTTGAGCGCCAGATGACGATGCCCACATCCACCCGGCTATGGGCGGACAGAATTGAAGTGCTGTTTCGGAAAATAATTAGGGGAGGCAAAAGTTGAAGAGTCTAAAGGAGCTTCTAAAGGAAACACCTTTGCTGTTTCGGATTTATAATCTGAAAAACGGTTTTTGGAAAAAGGGTCTGCTGGTGGTTACGGAAAAGGGAAATGTACGCCTTGACGGAATTAAGGTCAAACAAAAGGGAAAAAACAACCGGCTGTATATCGGGGACGGAACCCATTTATGTAAATGCCGGATCAGAATTTACGGCGACAATAACATCATTCGCATAGGAGCAAAGGCTTCGCTGAAAGGAACCACCTTTTTCATTGAAAACAATGACAATGAGATCTGTGTGGGCGCGCATACCACAACTACGGATCAGGTGGAAATATCTGCCATAGAAGGGACAAAAGTAAGCATTGGGGACGACTGTATGATTTCCTCAAAGGTCTACATGTCTACAGGTGACGGCCACTCCGTCTGTGACAGCAGCGGCAGAAGAACAAACATCTCAAGGGATATCGTCATAGGGAATCATGTCTGGATCGGAACGAGAACAATTATCGGAAAGGGGTTCAAGATAGGGGACGACTCCATCTTGGCTGCAGGGGGGGTAGGAACCGCTTCCGAGGAAATCCCGAGGAATGTAGTGATGGCAGGAAATCCTGCGAGAATCGTAAAGACAGAAATCGGCTGGCTGCGCAAGCGAATTTGAGGGCAGCCGTATCGTTGAGGCGCAGAACACTGACGGCAGGACCGGAAAGCAATTTGGTGAAATGTCAAGAGGAAAATAAAAAAGATTTTCTGGAAGAAGGGTAACTTTAATAGACCTACTGCCCAAAAAGAACGTAAGTTCGTCATTCGTTATGGATTACCTACTCTTTTCCACAGAGTAGAGTTTGCCATTGGCCAGCAGTCCAAAAAGCATACGTATCAGTTTAC
>ERZ808051.288-NODE-288-length-61984-cov-10.225193_pt1 | contig 61984 bp, 58 predicted proteins | sample MGYA00380199_ERZ808051 | MGnify/ENA primary metagenome ERZ808051 (study PRJEB31490, sample SAMN06133391) | mouse gut metagenome | isolation source: J11 | host: mice | place: China: Chengdu | collected 2015-05 ... | reverse complement strand
GCTTATCCGGGGGACGGCGTGTGCCTGTCGTATCCGAAGAGTGAATCCCGGCGGGGCCGGGTTGGAAAGGGTTGTTCGCAGACGCTGGATACGGGGTGCATGATGGGGACGGTGACGAAGTGCGGGAAGATTCGGAGGCTGACTCCCCGTGAGTGTTTCCGTCAGCAGGGGTTCCCGGATGAGCTGTATGAGCGGGCGGCGGCTGTCAATTCGGAGACACAGCTCTATAAGCAGGCCGGGAATGCGGTCACGGCGACGGTGGCTTATGCGGTTGCTATGGCACTGCCGGAGAGCCGGGAGCTTCTGGCGCAGATGGAGGCTGTGTGGGAAGAGTTCGGGGATTCCGTGCGGGAGGCTGAATGGAAAGGCGCTGATGGCTTTGTGACGGGGACGGCATGGGAGGACTTTAGTGATTCTGTGCAGAGGACAGCATGGGAAGACTTTGCTGATGCTACGGAAGAAGAGATACGGGAAAACATTGATAATACTGTGCGGGATGCGGCATGGGAGGATTTTTGGGATACGGCAGGCGGCCTGTCCGAGGATTCCGGGGCGGGGCCTGATGAGGATTTTGATTTTCTGAATTAGAAAGTGTGTGAGCCGGTACGGAGGGAGGTGAGTGCGGTGGCGCAGAGAGGGCGGAAGCCGAAGCCTACGGCGGTGAAGATGCTGGAGGGGAACCCAGGGAAGCGGGGGCTGAATGCCGGGGAGCCGAAGCCGGAGAAGAAGGCTCCGAGGTGCCCGGTGTGGCTGGAAGCGGAGGCGAAGAAGGAATGGAAGCGGATGGCGAAGCAGATGGAGCGGCTTGGGATTCTGACGGAGATTGACATGGCGGCTTTTGCGGGATACTGCCAGGCGTATGCCAGGTGGAAGGAAGCGGAGGAATATATTTCAGAGCATGCAGAATGCCAGCGAAGACAGCCTGCTGGTGCAAAAGGGATACGAGGGGCGCATCATCCGGGAGGATGAGATCGTCTTTTGCGAGATCATAGACAGGAAAATATATCTGAACCTGGCTTCCGGAGAGGTTGTTGATTATTATGAACGGATTGAAAATCTGGAAACAAAGCTGAATAACCGTTTTTACCGATGCCACAGGAGCTATCTTATCAATCTGAAACATTTAAAAGGTTATAAAAACGGGACTGCCTGTATGGATAATGGCAAAGAGATTCCTGTATCACGGCTGCGGAGCAGGGAGTTCTCCGGCGTTGTTCTGCAGTATATGAAAAATATGTAAAAAGCTTTCACATGCGGGGGCAGGTAATATGGTCGAGTATTTAGATTTTTTCAATATATATCTTACAGGCCTCATTGAAGGGGGCTTTCAGTTTTATTTCCTGGCAAAAATCCTGAAAAAGAAACTTATGTTCCCATTCTATTTCCTGTTTGGAGTGTGTTCGGTGATTGTCACACGCTTTTTTTCAGTTGGCACGGTAACGGGCTTCGTGGTGATGGTATTTCTTCTTACAATATGCGGGAGCCTGCTTTGCCATGCGGATTTTAAGTCTTCCCTTCTGTATGCAACCCTGACAACTGAAATCATGCTGCTCTGCTATGGGATTGTGAAATCTCTGATAGGTCTTTTATACGCATGGATGTCGGATTTTTACTATCATACGGCGGGCATCGCGGCCATGTTGATCAGTGAGGCCGCGTCTCTTTTGCTGACGGGGGGTTGTTATTATATAGTGTATCGCTATTTTTCCAGGGATGTTTTTTATCCCTTTTATACCGCATCGGAAATGCAGCAAATGTTTCTGATTTTCATCCCGATTCTGTCCATATTTATTATGAGCCAGTACACTAACATGATTGCATTTGATTTCCAGTATCTGATCTTAGAAGAGGACGAATCTTTCAATTATTTGTTCAGTCATTGGCAGCTGCTTGCTATGCATCTTCTGGGACTTTTAAGCCTGTTTTGTATCCTGTTCTCTTATAAGAAACTGCAGCAGAATTTCCGCCTCAGCACCGAAATTTCACTGCTGGAACAGGAAGAACATTCCCTGAACCGGTATGTGGAAGAGGCGAAAACCCGTTACGATGAAACAAAGTCATTCCGGCATGACATCAGAAACCACATCGCAGTGGTGAAAAATCTTCTGCAGAGCGGGAAACTGGAGGAAGCGGTAAGCTATATGGAAGATATGGATGATATGGCGGAAAAAATGTCATTCCCCTGCAGCACCAATAATCCGGTAGTGGATATTTTGGTGGGAAACAAGCTGGGGATAGCCAAAAGCATGGGGATAGATGTGGACTGCTCCCTCCTTCTGCCATATCCCTGCAGTCTGCGGGACATTGATATCTGTATTATCCTGTCAAATGCACTGGACAATGCGATTCAGGCAGTAAAACGGCTGGATGCCGGCAGGGAAAAATATATCCGTGTGTCCGGGCGTATTCAGGGAGATTTTCTTATGATGGAAATAGAAAACAGCTTCCATGGGAAAGGCGCATTCAAAAAAGGGACAGGTCTGTCGAATGTAAAGAAGGCGGCTGAAAAATATGGCGGCGCCATGAGTATAGAGACACTGGAGAATGAATTTGTCCTCCATGTGCTGCTGATCATTTCACAGCACCCGGAAGGTATCCCACAGCAAATGGATTAACACGTTACTTTCTACAGCCGAAAAAGAAAAAGGAAGCTGTTTGTAAGGGCGACTGTAAAGTGACTATAGAGAAGTCACAAGGCAGCTACAGAGAAGCAGCCTGACAATATCAAATTGAAGGAGGAGCATGCTTATGGCAATGCAGGTGAACGGAAACTATGAACATTCCGGAACCGACTACGCAGGAAGGGTGAAGGAACAACAGGACGTCTGGAGGGCGGAAAAAGCAAAAGAAGCAGAGAAGGCTGCAGAGGAGAAAAAATCTGATAGGCTGTCCGAACCACAGGATGAATACATCAGCAGTGAAAAAACGGGAAAAAAGCCTACGGGACTGTACTGGGTGGGTCAGGACGAGAACGGCAACCGGAAAATCTTTTTTGATGCCCCGAAAGCTGACCATGCAGATGGAAAGGAGGACCGTTCCGGAGATGGTGAAGATGGAAAAGGGCCGAAGGTAAGCAGGGACAGTCAGGGAAAGCCGGAGGAGAAATGTGTTACAAATACGGATAAAGTTGACAGGGAAATCAAAAAGCTGAAAGAAGAGAAACAGCAGCTGGAACAGCAGATACATTCAGCTTCCGGAGATGAAAAGAAAATCCGGGAACTGGAGAAAAAGCTGGCGCAGGTAGAAAACGAATTAAGCCAGAAAGACAATGATACATACAGGCGGCAGAATGCTTCTGTATCAGAATAAAAGAGATTCGAATTTTTAGTGTAGTACCACTACCGGGAGACGGTGGTAAATGAACACTGTTTTCCAGTAGTGTTGAAATGATGGTGGCAACTGGACTTTTCAAAAGGATTATGTACGGAAAAATTCAAATGGAGGTACAATTATGCATGCGAAAACGATGGAAGGCCTTGCAGGAGCAAGCATGAGTATGAAACTGATGAATACACCGATGTGTGTCTATTAGGAACCAGAGCGCAGAGGAGATACAGTCGTCTGGCGTTCGCGTATGTTTGGTTTAGCGGACTGCGGGAACCTTTGGCGAAGACTGCATACCGGGATATTTGGATTACCTTTACGGGCCTTTTTGTGCTGTTATGTATCATTAATACTGTCGTTTATGTTTTAAGTAAAAAGAGGGCAGGAAGGAAAAGGGAAAAGGAATGAAAGAGGCTGTTAATAAATTTATTTCGATTTATGCAGGATTATTTCTTATACTGCGCGGTTTGCTTTGGATTGTCGATGGAAAAAATGGAAACAGGAGAAGATGTTTCTTTGGCGTAGCAGCCATTGTGGTAGGAATCATCATATTCGTGACCGTGTTTTTTCAGGTTCTGTAAAGCGGGACATAGATTCAGAAGATCGCAGGGATACCGATTGACCACTCTTTCCTGAAATATAAGAAAGAGCTTGTGGAATATGGTTGGCAAGTCGGAAAAAACCCCATTCGCATGATAAAAGCTGCCTTCGTAATGGAAAGGTTCACCGATGCATTGAATCAAAGGAATTTAGGATTCTTGATTTGGATGTATCTAAAGAATATTTACGGCTCTGTTTGAATCGGGTTGTTTAACAGCAGAAGAACTGGACAGAATACGCCAAAACGGTTTGGCGGTCAGATAATCGGAAGATTTTTAGGAGGAGTGGGAAATGGACTTATGGGAAAATTCGGGATGAGTGAAGGGATTGCCGAGTTGTGGCAGGAACTGGGTATTAGCGCGGGAACAGCCATTGTTATTTTGGCTGCATTGTATTTTGTAATCAAATGGGCGGTTAAAAATGGGATGATGGAAGCCTATAAAAAAATAGAAGAAAAGAAAGCACAGCACAATTTAAAAGATGATAAAACAGTCAACGATTTAAAGCCAGGAAATGAAGACATAAATGGGAAAATCTGACTGGTTAAAAGAATTGCAGTAATCTTATGGGGTTTGTTCTATGTTAAAGAAGCTGAACGAAATTTTGAATATATTGATCAGTTCATTGATTGGAGCTTTTGCAGGGCATGTAATCTATGTCTGTCTGGATTACAGGACACATCCTGGGTTATATGATATGCAATCGGCGCCATGGTACACAGGCATTTTTGTATTATGCCATATTTACGATTGTTCCTTTGATAATAGCAATCATCATAAAGCTGTTCCTTTTTAGAAAGTTAAAGCAGAAAAAGTGAAGAATTGGAATCGGGATTTGTATCGGGAGGATATGGTTCGGTCGCTGCCGGAGATGAGTATGAAAAATCCGATCTTGATTTGCTGATCCTGATCAATGACGAAAACGGACAGATCTTGGCCGATGGTTTTATGAGATTACAGAAAGTATAGCAGTGGGTGGCTTTGAAATTATGGATAAATTTAACCCCAAAAATCTGGAAGAGAATGTGGATGTCTTCAATCAGGCTCTGAATAAGTATCTTGCAGAATATGAAAAAGTGGGAATTTGTCCAAAGCATTTTGAGAGTGTGACAGAATATGTGGAGGATTACAACAAAGAAATTCCTGAAGAAATATAAAGAGAACTCGGAATTTCTGTAAGATTTTCGCACTGCAGGGAGAAATTGTGATGGTGAGATACACAAATAAATTGAAATTCACGTTATGGGTTTCTGTTGTATATGTTTTATCGTTTATATGCTATGTACCTACATTGCTAGAACAAAACGGAATTATCATTCCCAATATATTGTTATACGTAAAATACGTATATGTGTGCATCCCCTCGATAGCTGCTGTTTTTCTGCTGATTTGCGAGCAGAATGTCAAGGTGTACTTTTCACAGATGTTTTCAGGGAAAATAACGGCCAAACATATTTTGATATGGGCTGTATGTATGGCTGCGGGGATACTCTGTTCTTATTGCTATTCGCTTATAACGGGAGTGAACGTAAATATATATTTGTCATCAGCATCACTATTGGCAAACTGTATATATCTGCTGATTACAGCACTTGTTGAAGAAATAGCATGGCGGGGATTTTTGCTTGAACGGTCGCCTTTTAAGAAAAAAATCATCAGCGTTATATTTGTTGGCGCTGTTTGGGCAGTGTGGCATATGCCAATGTGGATAATCAGAAATTCATTGAGTTTTGGACAGATTGTTTGGCTCTGTATATGGACAGTAATTGTTTCTGTTGGTTTGGGAATGACCTATTACCAATGCAGAAATATTCTGCTTACTACTATTATACACGCAACCTTTAATATCTGTTATTTGGCACCAATTCAATATAATGTTTTTATATTGGCAATTGTAATTTCTGCTGACACTCTGTTATATAAAAAATCAGCAAAAAAGTTTTTGATTGACAAATCCAGTTTGACAGGAAGTCGCATATGAAAAAGAAATTGGTGCTGATGGAGGTAGCTATATATGGAAAAAAACATAAAATGCAAATCAACTAATTTATGCATGATAATCTTCACGTTTTGTTTGTTGGTAAGATTTGTGGAATACTTTCTAATTGAAACAGACAAAACAGCTATTGGAGAAAATGTGCTCCATAAAGTCGTTGGAATTATCTTTTTGGCGCTGGCATTGAAAAAGATAAATCTTACATGGCGTGATATTGGATTTCAAAGAAACGGTTTTGTAAGCGGTATTTTGAAAGGCTTGTTATTGGGAGGCGTCTGCTTTGCTGTTTCATATGGGTTGGAATTAGCGATTTTTATTCTGCAAGGCAATCCTGCACATTTAGAAATATACATCAGCAGCTTTTCTTTAACTGGCTCTCAAATAAAAAATACTGATTTCGTTTTCTTTTTGTTATGCGTACTGTTCAACGTTATTAATGTATGGATGGAGGAAGGCGTTTTTCGCGGTCTGTTTATTAAAACGCTTTCTGAAACAAAGCCATTTATGCAAGCGAATTTTATTGCAGCATTTTTATTTGGTATTTGGCACATTGTAATGCCGGTCAGAAGCTATGTGAACGACGAAATGTCATTTGCGGCAATGCTTTTGATGACCATCGGTTATATTGTCCTTGCCGGAATTATGGGAATCAAATGGGGGCTTCTTTACCGCATAACAGGAAATCTATGGGCAGGGCTTGGCGACCATTTATTTAATAATACCGTTGCTACAAACATGCTGCATATCGTTTCGCTAAAGGGTGCAGACGAATTACAAATTGTTCGTATTATGGCTGCACAAATTATTTCCTTTGCAGTTGTGTTGGTAATTCATACGGTTCGAACTGCTAATGCTCAATAAGGTATTATTGCAGGAACAGAAGCGGAAATAGATAGAAGTTTGGAGGGAATGCCTTAAAAGTGATACAATATTTTACAAAAAAGGTGTAACTGACCCAGATTATTGTGTTTTAAAATTTACTGCTGTAAGTGGCAGATACTATTGCGATTTGAAAACTGAAGATTTTGATCTAAAGTAGTTGTTAAATTTCTGTTGTGAGACAAAGGAGGAAAGGTTCAATGGACGATTTAAAAGAATTAGGGAAGCTGATGAAAGAGCATCCTATTATAATTGTTGTAATATTGGTGGCGATGGCTGTAGGCGCAATTTTTGGAGCGGTTGCGTTTTATCAGGGGTGGTTAGGTTGATTTTTTGCTTACAGAAATGCAGATTGAACGATACGGAGGCAATAGAGTATGGAACTTGAAACTGACACACGAAAATATTGATAAAGAACGCATCTGCTGTGCGATCTCCAATAACAAGGATATGTGCATCGAAGACAGTAAAGCGAAAGGGAAAAAGGGACGGCGGATATTTATAGAATCGCGGTAAATTCCGAAATTGGATATTTATAGAAAGGCAGGGTAAAGCAGTGAATATTGATTTATATTCCTCAATGCAAAATTTAAATCGTGCTGCCGTAAAGCATGTGGCTGATACAATAAAAACCGGAATGAGCCTGCCATATATCAAGAAATTGTGTGAAGATTATTTGTTGGAAAATGGTGCAGACTCGTTTTGGTATTGGGATGTTGGCGCTTTTATTTTTTCCGGAGATGAAACTGCTCTTTCTGTTTCAGGAAAAGAATATCAAGTAGCGGATAGAATCATACAGAAAAATGATATTATCACTATCGATCTGAGTCCCCAGAGAAATAGTATTTGGGGAGATTATGCAAGAACACTTGTATTTGAAGACGGCGTATTATGTGATGAAATCGAAAAAATAAAAAAAGACGAGTGGCGGAATGGACTGCAGATGGAAGAATACCTGCATCAGGCTCTGATTGATGTGGGAGCGCCGGATATGACATTTGAAGAATTATATTATTACATAAATGAATTGATTGTAAAAGAAGGATTTATAAACTTGGATTTCCTTGGAAATCTGGGACATTCCATTGTAAAAAATAAGAAGGATAGAATATATACAGAAAAAGGAAACCGGAAAAGATTATCAGATGTCAGAATGTTTACCTTTGAACCACATATCAGTATTCCTGATTCCCAATATGGATATAAAAAAGAAGATATCTATTATTTCGAGAATGGGAGATTAATTAGATTATAGATAACGCACTGACAGGGAGAAATAGAAATTTATGAGCTCTATACTACAATCAACACGAAACACACGCGCGTTGCCTACGGGGGAAATCCGATATATTAGAAGTGATGTTCCGGAGAATTTATCAAGGATTTAGATACTTTCATCTTCCGGTTACAGGAGGCGGCGATACGCCAAAGTCACTTGCGCATCTGCATACTATATATCAACAGATGGTGGATGAACAGATGAAGACGATTATCAATACGATCATGAATGCAGAATCCGGAGTTCTGTATTTCTGTACGGCTGGTAAAGACCGTACAGGTGTTGTATCGGCAATTATTCTGAAACGGCTTGGATTCAGTGATGAAGTAATCATTGATGATTATATGCAATCAAAGGATAATTTAATGGATATGCTTACAGCATATGTTCGTGTTCATCCAGAGATAGATATAGAAATTATTATTCCACATAGAGAAAATATGGAGCAATTACTGAAGCAGTTATCAGGAGGAGGCAATAGATTATTTTAGAAGGTACGAAACCGACTGCAAAGAGCGGCGAAACAGGTACGCCCATCCGTGTTGAAAATATTATTAATGCAGGCTTCCATTTTATTCAGTGCAATACTGAAAGCAAAGGGAATAGCTTGCCGTTCAAGAGCGGGTTTTATGGATTTTGGAAATTCAGGGGACAGTTATGTGGAGCATTGGGTAAACGAGTATTGGGATTTTGGAGGAAACAGGTGGGTTTTAGCAGATGTGAGCGGTTATTATGAATAGGAAGAGCGTTTTGGCTACTGGAAGATCCAGATGAAAATATTGAGCGGATCGAGCATCTATGGAATACAGCTAAAAGTGGTTTGTGCTGACGAATCATACACAGAATGTTTACCATGACATGTTTGGAGAACCTTGTAGTTCTGAAAGAATATGATTGTGCAAAAGCATATTCTTTATTTCCGCGAAGCAACGAGTAATGCAGCCCTGCGCATGGACATTTGACTTAAAGGAGAGGAGAAGGGCAGGAGATGAATATATACTATATTGGGGGTTCCCCTTGTGCCGGGAAAAGCAGCGTGGCTGAAATTTTGGCACGGAGATACGGTTTAAACTACTTTAAAGTAGATGATTTTTTGGATAGATATATGCAGGCAGGCGCACGGGGAGGATGCCCTGTCTGCAGGAAAGCAGCAGGCATGAATGCGGAGCAGATCTGGATGCGGGAACCGATACTCCAATGTAGGGATGAATTTGACATCTACAGGGAAATCTTTGAATTTGTGGCAGCAGACTTGAAGCGGATTGACTGGAAAAGTGGCATTATCACGGAAGGGGCAGTGTATCTCCCGGAACTGATGAAACAGTCCGGCATTCCGGACAGCCATTATATCTCCATTACGCCTACAAAAGAATTTCAGATCTCTCATTATAGAAAAAGAGACTTTGTTGCTTTGGTATTGGAGGGGTGCAGTGATAAGGAAACAGCTTTCTTAAACTGGATGGACAGAGATTTTTTATTTGCCCGGGAAGTACGGAGGCAGTGCCATAAAGAGAATTATGTTTCAGTCATAAATGATGGAAATATGGATTTGGATAAACTGGCCGGTTTGGTTGCCGCACACTTTGGGTTAAAATAATTGCATATATAGATGAAGTCAAGAGAGGATGAAGGAGGAAAAAATAATGCGTCACATTTATATTAGAGGAGCCATCGGACTGATCTGGCTGGTTGGAGCCATTGTATGCGGGATGTCGGGGAACTTCCCGATGATGGGTCTTTACTTAGGTTTAGCAGGCGCCTTCCTGTATTCCGCATATGCGGCATGGAAAAAAGAAAACGACGGCAAAGGGGGAAAGTAAGATGGGAGAAGCGCTCCTGACTGTGAAAAGCTTAAATGCATGGTACAGTAATGAGAAAATGATACTTTCGGATTTTTCTTTTGCACTGGCTGAGCATGAAGTGGCAGGACTTATCGGGCTGAACGGGGCCGGGAAAACCACATTTCTGAAGGTGCTTTCCGGACTGCTCCCTACCTTCCGTTCAGAGGGTATCTGCTTTTGCGGTTCACCTGTGGACTTTAGGAAGCAGGATTTTAAGCTCTGCCGCTATACGGTATTTGCCGAGGACAATTCGTTTTCGTATTTTACTTTCCGGGAATATCTGGCCTATGTATGTGCCGCCTATGGGAGAGAGGTTCCGGATGTGTCGAAGTTGATACAGGGCTTCCATTTTGAAGAGTATACAGATACCCTGTTGAGGGAGCTGTCAACCGGAAACCGGAAAAAGGCATTCCTGATCACGGCTTTTGCCCTGAAACCCAGACTGATCCTTCTGGATGAGCCGGTCAACGGGCTGGACTTCCAGAGCACGGAATACCTGTACCGGCAGATTTCGGGGTATAAGGAGTATGGAACCGTGCTGTTTTCCTCCCACATCCTGGAGAGCATCACGCTGACTTCTGACCGGGTATTTGTCCTGGAGGACGGCAGGATTCGGCAGACATTTGAACGCGGGCAGATAGGTGCCGAGGATATCCGGGAGGCTCTGCATAATGAGAATGACAGGTAAAGCCTTTGCCAAAAAGCTGTTTGGGGCAAAATATGAGCGGCTTCCCCGGACTCTTTTCCTGGATGTAATTGTATTTTGGGGACTGTACATTGCCGGCTTTCAGGTGCAGATCGCATCGTTTGTCCGGGTTCTGATGATCAGCGTCTTTACTGCAGGCGTGATGTGGCAGGCCCTTTCTTCCAAAGATAACGCGGTGGAACTTACGGCTATGCTGATGCTGCCGCATCGACGCAGGGAGTTTGTTTTCTCCTATGTGGGGGCGCTGGGCGTCTATACGGTTGTCACAAAGACAGGGGTGTTTTTCGCGGTTCTGCTGGCCGTTTCTGTCTGGAAACCGGTAGAATTAGTGGGAATGATCCTCTGCATGATCCATGCGGTCTTTATGGCTGCCGCGGTTTATTCCGTGAGGAAATACTGGTATGCGGGCGGGCTGTGGGCTGCCGCCATAATGTCCGCAATTCTATTCATGACAATACGTGACACCGGAATTCTGTCTTTGTATTCTGGTGTAGTAGACTCGCGAAGCGTGGATTCTATTGTATTTGGAAATGAGATCCTGGTTGGCCTGTTGCTGCTTGTGAATGGTCTGTTTGCTGTCTTGATTTTATGGAGAGCAGACGGATACGATTTTTATCAGAAGGAGAGTAAGAAAAGCCATGCCATTCGGCAGAGGAAGAGGGTAACACTTTGGCGGTATTTTTTCCGGTATCTGAGCTGCCATAAGAATTATCTGCTCAATACCGCTGTGATGTGGTGCGTAGCCCTGGTATTGCCCTGTTTCTTAAGAGAAATGGCAGGTCTGTCCGTTATTCCGGTGGGGTTTGCGATTCTGTCCTTAAATACGCCTGTTTGTATCCTGCTGTCCTGCGACCCGGATCTGGAGCAGGCAGTCCGTTTCCTGCCCGGGCAGAAACGGCGCTTTTGCATTCCGTACTGCCTGTTTCTCTTTCTTTGTAATATGGCCGCGGACATAATATTCCTCTTAAGCTGGCAGATACAGAACAGCGGCGTCACTGTCTGGATGGTTGCAGGGGCTGTTTTCTTTGCCCTGCAAAGTGCGGTGTTGTCCGTGTTGCTGGAATGGTTTTATCCCATCCGGGGCTGGAAGATTGAAAGCGACCTGTGGCACCATCCGCGGAAATATTTGGTTCCGGTGGTAATGCTTCTGCTTGCGGGGGCAGTCTCTTCCTGTGTGGCGTTGCTGTATGCCTTGCTGGTTCTGCTGGCTGTGGAAATTATAATTTTGCTTTTATAAGTTTGACCTGGAACCGCGGAAAAGCCGCTTGTCGTAAAGAGGAAACAATGTTACAATATACATAGTAAACGACATAACAAATTTCCAATGTCGTTAACTATAACAGTTTACAGGCTTCGCGGGAGTGTTGCGGGCGTTGCTGAAAGGGTCAGGCCGCGGGGCGCAATGCTGTGCTATAACCATAATACGGTAGCCGAAAGGCGGATCAAAGGGGAGAGTACGATGGATAAAAAAGGGATGACAGCAGGCACGGAAGTTATACCGGAGAAGGACAAGGCAGCAGCGAAAGAAGCAGCAGCGGAAGAGAAGAAGAAAGTGGAATGTGTGGAGGAAGTTGCGGCAGTGCCGAAAGCGCCAAAGCAGGACCCGGCGCCGGAGATTATTTTCCAGTATCGGGAGTATGAGGCAAGCATGGATGTGGTGACCGATCGGGTCAAAGCACATTATTATGCCAAAGGACATGCACAGGGTTCCATTGAGAGCATTCAGATCTATGTTAAGCCGGAGGATTTTACGGCCTATTATGTGATCAACGACGGCATTGTCGGCAAAGTGAATCTGTTCTGAATCGTGTAGAAAATGTATGAATGAAAGAGAGCGCAGCCGCGCAGGTGATGGAAAATCACAGCGTGGTCGCGCTTTTTTTGTTATTCCCATGTGAAATGAGCCAAAAAGTTGAAGAAATTCCTGAGCGTGAGACGTTTTTGTTTTTAGAAAAGGGATACGGTGTGGAATATGGGAGCTGCAGTTCGCGGCCGGTTATACTGTGCACTGCATGATGCGGGAATATTTTAAGGTAAAGTTAAGGAAATATAGGTTGACAAATAATATTATACGACGTATAGTATTAGCAGAAACAATATTATACAGCATATAATATTATAAACTTTAACAATATTATAGGTTATAGTATGAATAGGGAAAGGAAGGGGAAAAGAAGCGAAAGGGGAGCATGCTATTATTAAATTGTTAATGGGAACAGGAATGGATGATTAATATGAGATATGTAAAGAGCAGGAAAGGAGTTTATCGCATGGTATTTAACACAGGCGCGGCGTTGCTGGATGCGATCGTGCTTGCTGTGGTATCCAGTGAACCGGAGGGGACTTATGGGTACAAGATCACACAGGAAGTGCGGGAGGTCATTGAAATATCAGAATCCACGTTATATCCGGTGCTGAGAAGGCTGCAGAAGGATGAATGTCTGGAAATATACGATATGGAATGTGCCGGCAGGAACAGGCGGTATTACCAGGTGACAGAGAAAGGAAGGGCACAGCTCAATCTCTACATCAGCGAATGGTATCGGTATTCTGCCAGACTAAACAGTATCTTTGAGGGAGGATTGAAGCATGAATAGAGCAGAATTTATGAGGCGTCTGACAGAGCTTCTCGGAGATGTAGCACCGACAGAGCGGGAGGAAGCCATTCAGTATTATAATGATTACTTCGACGATGCGGGAGAAGAGAATGAGAGCGGCGTGATCGCATCGCTGGGAACGCCCGAGGAGCTGGCACGGACGATCAAGGCAGGCTTGAATGACGGCGGAAACAGCGGAGAATTCACGGAGTCCGGTTTCAGCGGTTACACGCAGATGCCTAAGGACGAGATCGTGAAGGTGCAGGATGGAGAAGCCGCAGGCAGGACGGATACAGGCGCAGGGCAGGCGGGCGCTGCTTACAGCGAAGCCGCAGGCTGTGAGGGAGCGCAGGGCAGCGGGGAATTTCGCGGCACACAGTCGGGAAACGGCTATTATGAAGGCGCTTATTATAAACGACCGGAGGGTGACGGCGTGTATGGCGGCCGGCAGGATACGAGAAATTACAGGAATCCTTATGAAGAGTCCGGTTCACGGGAATCGTCCGCTGGCCGGACATATGGCCAGAATACATCCTATGAGCAGTCAGGAAGCTATGGCACAGGTACATCCTATGAGCAGTCAGGAAACTATGGCACAGGTACATCTTATGGGCAGGGGAAAGCTGCTAAGGAGCCGATGTCGGGCGGTATGATCGCATTGATCGTTGTGCTGGCGGTTCTGACCTCGCCGGTTTGGATCGGTCTGCTGGGCGGTTTTCTGGGCGTGGCGGCAGGATTGATCGCAGTGCTGTTTGCCCTGTTTCTGACATTTTTGATCATTGGCGTGGTGTTTATCGTGGTGGCGATCGCCCTGCTGGTGACAGGAGTCACACTGTTGTTCAGCGCACCGATTGCCGCTTTGTGTGTGATCGGCTGCGGGCTGGTGCTTTTTGCCCTGGGGCTTGTAGGAATCTGGGTGATGGTTGCGTTGGCCGGTCTGGCGATACCGGCATTTGTCAGAGGGATCGTATCCTTGTGTCAGAAGATTTTTCATAGAGGAGGTGCACGGGCATGAAAAAATTCACGAAGGGATGTTTGGCGGCCGCATTGGTCACTTTTATGATAGGTATTGTGCTGTTCGGTGTAGGAGCATTGTTTGGGGGGCTTCGACAGTTGGAACATATTAATGTCTGGAACAGAACCGGTATCCCGTTTGGCTTTTTCCGGCACGGAAACCAGATCTCATTCGGATTCTTTGACTGGGATGATGACTGGAGGGAATACTGGGACTGGGATTCGAAGGAATGGAAAGAGCTGGAGAGGATGGAGACGGAAGCACTGGCGGCTGTGGAGGAGCTTGAAGATCTGGAGGATTACGAAGCGTTTGAGGAATTTGAGGATCATGAGGAGTTTGAGGATTATGAGGAAGTTGAGCAGTTTGATGATCTTGAGGATCAGGCAGACGATACGGCGGACAACGGGAGTGCCGGCGATCATGCGAACAGGAAGAGTACGGGACTGACGGCGGATGTGATACGGAACATGGAGCTTGAGGTAGGGGCCTGTAAAATGTACATCAAGGAGACGGACAGCAGTGAAGTGAGTATTGCCATAGAAGGGGAGTGCGAGGACCATTACCGCTACCGCATCAAGGATGACAATACGCTGCTGCTTGAGCATAAGGATATGTCGTATGATGTACTTGACACGATCTGGCAGAGGAGCCATCCGCGGGGCAATACGAAACTGTATCTGTACCTGCCGAAAACGGCGGTGTTTGATGAGATCACGATTGATTTTGGAGCCGGAAAGCTGGATGCCGGCTACTTAAAGGCCAGAGAGATCGAGATCAATGCAGGAGCCGGTAAATGCAGTTTTGAGGGGCTGGAGGCATCGGAAACGATCGAACTTACCATGGGTGCCGGCATGATTTCCACTGGGTCACTGATTGCGGCGGAGGCGAAGCTGGACATTGCGGCCGGTGAACTGACGATAGGCGATGCAAGGGTGAGCCGGAAGACGGAGGCAACTGTGAGCATGGGAAATGCAGATCTGAAAGGAACTTTTGCCGGGGAACTGGAAGTGGAATGCAGTATGGGCAATCTGAAATTCACACTGGAAGGCGCGGAACAGGATTATAATTATGATATCGAAAGCGGTCTTGGCAGCGTCAGGATAGGAGACAAACGGTACAATGATCTGGCAGATGACCATAGGATCAATAACGGCGGCAGTACGATGGTGGATATCAGCTGTTCCATGGGAAGCGTGGAAGTGGATTTTACGGAGTAGCGACTGACGGTGCCAAAGCGTCGGATCAGGCAGCGGGAACAGAAACAGGAATACAGTTAAACAAAAAGTTTGGAATGGAGGTAAACTATGGGTGATGATTACAGGAAGCTGGTGCGTTCAAAGTCGAATCGGACAATCTGCGGTGTGTGTGGAGGAATCGGGGAATACCTGCATGTGGATCCGACGCTGGTACGCCTGATCTGGCTGCTGTGCTCGCTGGGAAGCTGCGGGACGGGGCTGATCATCTACATTGTGGCAGCGCTGGTCATTCCGGAGGATGATACTGTCATCGGTTAGCATACAGATAAAACAAATTTCAGGAGAATGTCCGGAACGGACATTCTCCTGAAAACTTTTAAAAGACTATGATTCCCATCTGGAGGCAAAGGCATCTGTGATACGGATGACAGGGCTGGTTACACTGTTTTCTTCCTTTTGTTACCGAAAAGTAGTCATTTCGTTCCCTCTGCCCAAAAAACGGAAAATTTCTGCCGATATAAAAAGATAGATACCTGGTAAAAGGCAGAATGTTCATCATGTCCGTGATGCTGAAAAATGAGAGGAGAGAAGAAGATGGATTTTGGAGTGACCGGTAAATCAGGAGGGTACTGTCCGGCGGAGCAGTACCGGAAGAATGCGGCAGGCAAAAGCGGGGGCGTGAGCTTTGCGGAGCTTGCGGCGGCAAAGGCGGTGAGGCAGTCGGATGAGTCGGAGATGAGTTTCAGGGATATGTGGCAGGCGAGATTTCCGGGAGCATACTACAACGTCATGGATACATCCAAAATTGACGGTTCTTTATGGGGGAGGAATGATTATCCGTGGGATAAGTATTTCAGCAATCATGCAGATGATTCTGTTCTGGATTGGAAACCATCGGGTGCGGAGCCTGCTATGCTTGACTCCAGGGTGCAGGCAAAGATTAATTCCACCATAGGCAGGAAGTCCGTTGTTGTTCCGCCAAAACTGGAAGAAAAGATGAAGAATGACCCGGAGCTGGCAAGGGGTGTTATGGCAAAGGTTGAGGGCTTTATTGCGGAGCAGGATATTATGAACCCTAATCCCCGGAAAGGTTATCTGATTGCTTTGGATGAGAATGGGGATATTGCGCATGCATGCGTGACAAGTGAAGGGATGTCAGTGTCATCGGCAGAATTCATAGAAGCCCGCAAAGCAAAGGAAGAAAAACACGCTGAGTATGAGAGGTTGGCGGAGGAAAGTGCCCTGAAACGCAGGCTGATGGAGCAGCGGGCAGTCCGGTAGCAGACCAGGCGGGTTATAGCATATGGGGAAGGATGAAACCCTGCGGAGATCGACATTAAGCCTGTACAGGATATTTCCGGTGACCGTGAAATATCCTGTATTTAATATGTGATCTTTGAACACTACCAAACGTTCCTTGTCTGCAGAGGCCTGTAGATTGTGTAAGGCCGACTGCATTACTGTACTTTAAGCAGCTTTTTTTTATTTTCGATGGTAAAGAAAAGGTCGGATCTCTTCAAGGCCGGCCGCAGCGCCATATAGACGATAACGGATACGACCGTGGAAGTCACCGCATTGATGGAAGTGGATGCAATGTTCCATGCCAGGGTCACATCGGCGGCGGGTCTGCCCAGGATCAGCCGCTTGTAGAAGTAGCCGACGAGCGGATCGAAGATGACATTGAACAAAAGCCCGCCGACCGCTGCGGCGATGGTCCATTTTAACACCCTGGCGTTATCTTTTTCCGTACTGATATGGCCGAGCCTGTGAGCGATCAGACCGGTGATCAGGCCGATGCACAGTTTCAGAATAAAGGTCTTGGGCGCATAGAGGATATAGTAGGGATCCAGAAGATCGCCTATGGTCATACCGATGGCTCCCCCCACACCGCCGTATAAACCGCCCAGCAGAAGCGCACCCAGAACGCATACCGCATTGCCCAGGTGAATGGATGTGGCATCGCCGCCGGGCAGAGTGATCTTGACCTGCAGGAAGGTAAATACCACGTAGGAGAGCGCAGCGAAGACGCCCGTCATAACAAGTTTCAACAGTTTTTCATTTTTCATGGTGATCCCTCATTTCTTCTGGTTTTGTATTTGCTTTTATCAGTTACTGTTATCGGTTTTTCTTTACGATATACAGTATAGTATGAATTATAAGCAAAAATGGTATGATGAAAAGTGCCAATTTAAGATTTTATGACCATACCAGAGGGAATCAGGACAGGTAACCGTGAGAGTATTGCTTTTCAGTTACTTTTTTATGGTATCTGTCCGGCAGAATCCGGCAATACTACACGATATACGATCAATACCCAATCTAATATCAGGAAGCATCCCTGACAAGGAGAGCACACGAAGAAAAATGAGGCAGGCACATGGAACAGCAGCGCAGATCACACGGTAAATATGACTTATGCAGTCAAAAGAACCGGACAGCAGGACTCTTAACGGCAGACTTCTTTTTTTACGTATGGCTGTTCTTTCTGTTGGCGGTGTTCGGCTGGCTGTGGGAGGGATTTCTGTATCTTTTCAAAGATGACATGTATGTCAACCGCGGTTTTCTGACGGGACCGTGGCTTCCGATCTACGGGATGGGCGGCGTTATGCTGGAAGTGCTGTTTCACAGATGGCGGGACAGACCGGTGCTGACATTTGTATCATCCATGGTGGTATGTACGATGCTGGAATATGCGGCCGGGTGGTATCTGGAATTGACCTGGGGAGTCAAATGGTGGGATTACAGCGCCATGCCCTGGAATCTGCATGGACGGGTGTGTCTGTACGGCAGCATTTTCTTCGGTCTGGGCGGTCTGCTGCTCATCTGGCTGGTAAGTCCGCTTTTCTATTCGCTGTACTGCAGGATTCCATGGCGGATTCAGGCAGGCGCAGGCATCCTGTTATTACTGCTTTTCACGGCAGATGCGTCCTACAGCGCCATGCGGCCGCATGTAGGGATGGGCGTTACGTACCGGTGAGACGCGGCAGTGACATTTACGTACCGGTGACCTGCAGTCCGGCCATCTGCCGCCATTTTCCGTGCAGATATCTGATCACGAAGCAGGTGATCCGACAAAACCAGTCCAGAACCATGGCGATCCATACGCCGATGGCTCCATATCCCATCTGCACACCGATCACATAACTGAAACCGATGCGGAAGATAAACATGGAGGCGATGGATACGATCATGGTATAGCGTACATCGTTGCAGGCCCTGAGCATATTGGGCAGGGTGAAGGACAAAGGCCACAGGAAGCAGGCGCAGCCGTTGTGGATAAAGACAAGTATCCGGGCCAGCCGGGTAGTCTCGGCACTGAGTCCATACAATCCGAGGATCGGGTTCAGGATCAGGAAGAGGACGATATTCAGCGCAATCGTGGGTATGTAGGCCATGATGATCAGCTTTTTCGTATAGAGGCGCACCTGTTTTTCATCGCCGGCTCCCACACACTGGCCGATGACGGTGATCATGGCGAGATTGACGGCCTGTCCCACGAGGATGCCCACACTGTCCAGATTGTTGGCGACGCCGTTGGCAGCGATCTGGACGGTGCCGAAGCCGGAGATGATGCTCACTACGAGCACACGTCCCAGCTGGAAGATGCCGTTCTCCACGCCGCTGGGAATACCGATGTAGAGAATCTTCTTCACCATACCGGGATCCAGGTGGAAAGGCTCTTTCACAAAGCAGATATCCAGTGCCGGGTTGCGTAACAGGACATAGAGAACGATGCTGCCCACGGCTCTGGAGATCAGCGAGGGGATCGCCACACCGGCAGCTCCCATGTGGAGACCGAAAATACATATGGCATTTCCCGCGACATTGATCAGGTTGATCAGGATAGAGACTTTCAGCGTGACCTGGGAATTACCCATGGAGCGGAACAGCGCCGCGCAGGCATTGTACACTGCAAGGAATGGGAAAGAAAAGGCGGAGATCGTCAGATAGATCAGCGCGCTCTCCATAACATCCGCCTCGATGCTGCCGAAGAACAGGTGCAGCATGGGCCGTCTGAGCAGGACGACGATCAGGCCGATCAGCACGCCCGCAAAGATTACGGTATACAACAGCTGTCTGGCGGACCTTCTGGCATCTTCTTTGTGTCTGGCTCCCAGACACTGGGAAGTCACCACGGCGCCGCCCGTCGCCAGTGCGGCCATGATATTGAACATCAGGATATTGATCATGTCCACCAGCGAGACGCCGGATACGGCCGCCTCTCCCACGGAGGAGATCATCATGGTATCCGCCATGCCCACCGTGATGGCCAGCGCCTGCTCGAAGATCAGCGGTATGATCAGTTTTCGTAAGTCTTTAGCGGAAAAAAGCGGTTCCATTTTTATCCCCCATGTCTTTTTTTCTTTACGTTTCGGACAGCACTTTCACTTGCGGCCCTGCCTTCTTCCTATTATAATCTATGGTAAACGATAAAGGAATCAGAAAATGCAGAAAACCAGGAAAGGAATGTAACAGGACTGTTACGAAGGAACAGAAGAAAATGACAGACCAGAACGAATATTTAAAGGATCCGCGGCTGATCGAAACGCATTACGGTGAGGAGTACGAGCATTACTACAATGCCATTGTGCCGCCCGTTTTTCTCAATTCTCTCAATGTTTTTCCAGGTATTGACGAGTATTACGACAGTGATAAATCGGATAAACATGTTTACTGCTACGGTCGGGTCCAGAATCCTACCGTCCGCATTCTGGAGGATAAGATCGCGGCGCTGGAGCATGGAGAGAAGGCGTTTGTCTTTTCCTCCGGGATGGCGGCGGCCACTACGGCGGTGATGGCGGTGTGCCATACAGGCTCCCACACCGTCTGCGTGCGCAATGTGTACGGACCTCTCAAGACTTTTTTGACGCAGCACTGCACAGAGCACTTCCAGATGCAGGTTACCTTCGTGAAAGGTGACAGGCTGGAGGAATTTGAGGAGGCCATAACGGACGATACGGATCTGGTGGTGCTGGAGAGTCCTTCTTCCATTATGATGACACTGCAGGATATCCAGGGGGTGGCGGCCATCGCGGGAGCGCACCGGGCCAGGATCTATATTGACAATACCTACTGCACGCCGATCTTCCAGAATCCGCTTGATCTGGGGGCAGACATGGTCATGCATACGCTGTCAAAGTATATCGGCGGACACAGCGATATCATTGGCGGGGTGCTGGTGGCGAAGGATAAGGAGCTGCTTGAGAAATTATCACTGATGCGGGAGCTGTACGGCGGTATTTTAGGACCGATGGAAGCCTGGCTGGGCATTCGCGGTATCCGCACGCTGGAGGTGCGCCTGCGGCAGCATGAAAAGACGGCCCTGGCTGTGGCACAGTTTCTGGAGCAGCATCCGAAGGTGAAAAAGGTGCATTATCCGGGGCTGCCCTCTTTTCCGCAGTATGACCTGATGCGAAGGCAGCAGAGAGGCAGCTGCGGCCTTATGAGCTTTGAACTTGATGGTTCGGTGGAGCAGGCGAAGGCGTTTTGTCAGGCCCTTCGCATCTTTAAGATCGGGGTAAGCTGGGGCGGCTTCGAGAGCCTTGTAACCATGCCGTTTGCGAGAGCGTCCGAGGAGGAAACGGCATGGCTTGGTGGGGCACAGAATCTGATCAGGATTCATTGCGGCCTGGAAGGGGAGGAGAATCTGATCGCGGACCTGGAACAGGCATTTGCCGCTTTATAGGGACGGGCAGCAGTTTTCAGCTTAGCGGTTCATGCGGTATAGGATAAGGCGGCCTGTGTCAACAGATGGGGAGATGGGATGCCTGTGCAGGAACTGCAGAAGAGAGAGTGATGCAGGAAGTTTACGGATGGAATTGCAGAAGAGAGAGAGTAATGCAGGAGGTTTGTGGATGAAGCTGTTGATCATAGAAGACGATACCGGTTTAAACCGTGGCATATCCTTTGCGATGGAGCAGGAGGGATATGCGGTGGTGAGCGCACGCACGCTGCGGGAAGGAGAGGCGCTTTTTGTGCAGGAAAAGCCGGATGCCGTTATATTGGACTTGAATCTGCCCGACGGCGACGGTCTTGACTTCTGTAAGAAGGTGCGTCAGCGGTCCGGCACAGAAGGGGAGACGGTAATCCTGATGCTGACGGCGCGGGATCTGGAGACAGATGAGATCATGGGGCTGACGAGCGGGGCTGATGACTATATCACGAAGCCTTTCTCGGTCTCCGTCTTAAAGATCAGGCTGCAGAATATCCTGCGCAGGAAGGGGGAGCGGAATGAGGCGGCGCAGACGACGATCACGTCCGGGGATGTAACGCTGGATCTGCGGACGTTCCGTGCCTTTAGCCAGGGAGAAGAGCTGGACCTGAGTATGACGGAATTCCGGCTGCTGCAGTTTTTTCTGGAGAATAAGAACCGGGCGCTGTTAAAGGAGCAGATCCTGCAGCGGGTGTGGGATGTGGACGGAAATTATGTGGAAGAGAATACGCTGTCTGTCAATATCAGCCGCCTGCGCAGGAAACTGGGCGGTGATCATATCCGCACCATTCAGGGCATTGGCTATCTGTGGGAGGAGAAGGCGTGATGGGTGCGGCAGGGCAGGCAGTAATCTGGATCCTGGCGGTCTGTCTTGGGCTGTGCCTGACGGCATTTGCTGTGGGTACGGCCTGGTTTTTGCTGCAGTGGCGGAAGATGGACCGGATTCTGGACAGCTTTCAGCGGAGCAGTCCGGACGGTGAGAGACGTGACATGCCGGTTGATGTGGATATTCAGGAGACAAGGGAATCCAGGATCGTCAGCCAGCTGCGGCGTATTGTAACGGACGCCCGGTTTCGGGAAGAGCAGGCGGTGGGGGAGAAGGATCAGATTATGGAACTGCTCTCGGATCTGTCCCATCAGCTGAAAACACCGCTGGCAAATATCGTCATGGATACGGAGCTTCTGCAGGATCCGGCGATCGGCGGGGACGAAGACAAACGACGGGAATTTCTGCTGCATGTGAAAAGTCAGGCGGATAAGATGCAGTGGCTGATGGCCAGTCTCTTAAAGGCTTCCCGGCTGGAAAACGGGATGATCCGGTTTCCCGTGGAGGCAGCAGGGATCAAGGAGACGATCGCACGCTCTCTGGGGCATGTCTACGGGCAGGCGGCGGCGAAGGACATTGTACTGGCGGTGGAAGAATTTCAGGACTTTAACCTGATCCACAATCCGAAATGGACTGCGGAAGCACTGGCCAATATTCTGGAAAATGCCATCAAATATTCGCCCCGGCACAGCCGCATCCACGTGAGTGTGACGAGGCTGGATCTGTATACGAAGATCACCATCGCCGATGAGGGGATCGGTATTTCTGAGAAGGAATATAACCTGATCTTTAAGCGTTTCTACCGCAGCGGGACGGTGGAACAGCAGGAAGGCAGCGGGCTGGGGCTTTATCTGGCGCAGCTGATCGTACAGCAGGAGAAAGGGTATATCACGGTGGTGTCCAGAGTGGGGCAGGGGAGCCGCTTTTCGATGTTTTTGTTGAATGCATGAGCCCTGCGGCTTTTTACAGGGAGCCTGTTATAAAATCTCAATCCTGCACTGATGTTCTTTCGATGCTCTGTCGTAACATATGCCCGCTATCACGATTTTTTCGACGGATACTTTTTTGAGTTTTTCGTGGTATTCTTTGTCTCTTATCTGCTGGATTGCTTCTTCCGGTGTACCGTCGGCCTTTAATTCCAGAATGATTCCCGGCAGATGGCTTTTTCGGGGATAAAAGATAAAATCTGCAAATCCTTTGCCGCTTTTTTCTTCCCGCTCGATCCGGTATTTATTTCTTGCAGAGAGGTAGGCAAGTGTTACGACACAGGCCAGGCTGTTTTCATCGTTGTACTTCAGTATGGGAATCTCGCTGTTGTGAATGTCGTGCAGGTATGCCACAACGATGTCCGCTCGCTGATCCAGTGTGGCATTGAGTACTTCATCGGAATTCCTGACGAGCTTTGCAACAGCGCCGAAGTCATCGTCTTTCAGTGCTTTCTGGAACTCCAGCATTAATTCTTTGTTTGGAATGCGCAGTTCTCCGTCGTGGTAAGACAGAAGTCCGTAGATGATCATAGCGGCGTAGATTTCTTCCCGGTTGGAAGGGGATTTTTGTCCGGCGGTATATTCATCCAGTATTTCGAGACGGACGGGGATATGATTGACCATTTTTATCACGTCATCCCGAACGTCACCGATGTTATATTTCAGAAAGAAAAGGACTTCATCCAGTTTGCCGGTCTTCGTCCAGTAACTGCGGCATTTGCCGTTGATCAAAGCCAGAATGACGGAACGGGGATTATATAATTTCCTGCCGTCGTCGGCGAGATAGCCGTTGTACCATTCTGCGATTTCCTGCAGTGACAGATTCGACTGTCTGGTGCACAGCGCAGCGGCCTCCTCTTCTGTGAATCCAAAGTATTCGTCAAAAAGGGAGTCGTTGAGCATGGTATATTCGTCAAACATATTCAGAGCAGAACCGGTACTGTATTTTTTAATGGGCAGAACGCCTGTCATATAGGCCAGCGCCACATAAGGTCTGTCTTTGAGCAGGTATCTTAAAAATTCAAGGAAATCACTGTGATTCTCCCGGTACAGATCGTGACTGAAAATATAATCCCATTCGTCAATAAAGAAGATGAACTCGTCTTTCGTGGCGGTAAGCAGATCGGGAAGGCTGCGAAAAGAGGCGCGTTTCAACTCCGGATAAAGCGCTTCAATATCGTCTTCGATCGTTCCCTTGATCAGCGCTGTATAATCGCTGTAAGAATTACCGTTATCGGGAAGGCAGTTCATATTCAGGTTAATGATGTTATATTGATTCAGATGAACCGTATAGCTTTTGCAATGGCTGATCTTGAGCTGATCGAAGATGGCCGATGACGGATAAGATTTTCCGTAGTAGGCGCCCAGCATATTCAGTACCGATGTCTTGCCGAAACGGCGGGGTTTTGTGATACACAGACAGCGGTTTTTTGTGTGGATCCGTTCATTCACCTTATCGATGATCAGAGATTTGTCCACAAAAAATTTATCACTGCTGAGCATTTGAAAATCTTTGTATGCTGTATTTGAATTAATATAAACTGCCATTTGTTTCACTTCCTTTTATTGGGGTGGTTGTTTCCGGTCTGCATCTTTATCTTTGATTTTATCATATCACGGGATTGTTTGCTATCATGAAATCCGACGGTTGAAGCCGGATCATCAAAGACGGTTGAGTCTATTTTATTCTGACAAAATTGTCACATCCTTTCTGTCGTTCTGTCAGCGCGCTGTAAGAAAGGTCTGATAGAATAAACTTGTAAAACTTATAATACAGGAACGATTCTTTCAGACAACACGATAAGTTGGAGGTAAGACGATAAGGAGGAAAGGAATTACATGAAAATATTGGAAACCAGAGACTTAAAGAAGTATTATGGCAATGGCGATATTCAGGTGAAAGCACTGGACGGCGTCAATCTGTCCATCGAGGAAGGAGAATTTGCGGCGGTGGTGGGCACTTCCGGTTCCGGGAAATCCACGCTGCTGCACATGCTGGGCGGGCTGGACTATGCCACCGGCGGTACGGTCACGGTAGCAGGAAAGAAGATCTTCGAGTTGAATGAGAACGAGCTGACCATATTCCGCAGGCGTCAGATCGGCTTTATCTTCCAGAGTTATAATCTGGTGCCGATCTTAAGCGTCTATGAGAATATCGTGCTGCCGCTGGAGCTGGACGGGCGCAGCGTGGACGAAGGGTTTGTGAAGGATATCGTCCACACGCTTGGCCTGGAGAATAAGCTCGATAATCTGCCGGGCCAGCTGTCGGGCGGACAGCAGCAGCGGGTGGCCATCGCGAGAGCGCTGGTGACGAAGCCGGCCATCATCCTGGCCGACGAGCCCACCGGTAATCTGGACAGCCGGACGACACAGGAAGTGCTGGGGCTTTTGAAACTGACGGGAGAACAATTCCACCAGACGATCGTGATGATCACGCACAATGAGGCGCTGGCCCAGCTTTGCGACAGGGTGATCCATATCGAGGACGGACGTATCGTGGAGGACCATTCGGGAAATAACCGGGCGAACCGTTCTGAGCAGCCTGCACAACGGAATGCTTCCGGGAAAGCAGCCTCTATGATGAATGCGAAGAAACCGGCATCTGCCGGCAAAGACGGGGAGGTGCGCTCATGAGAAACAACAACGGTGCATCCATCCGCAGGCTGTCGAACCGCAGCCTGAGAAATAATCATATGCGGAATCTCTTTGCGGTGCTGGCGATCGTCCTGACGGGTATCCTCTTTACGGCGACTTTTTCTCTGGTCGGCGGGGCCATGCAGGTGGCACAGGAGCATACCATGCGGGAGGTCGGCGGGAAATTTCACGCCGGGCTGAAGGCGGCGACGAGGGAACAGTATGAGAAGGTCATCGCGGATCCGCTTGTGAAGAAGAGCAGTTATAACATTTTTATCGGTGTGGCAGATAATTTCGTGAAACGACAGACGGAAATCCGCTATCTGCCGGAGGCAGATATACTGGCGGATATGTTTATCACACTGGCAGAAGGACGTCTGCCGGAAGCGGAGCAGGAGATCGTTGTGGATACCTTTGTTCTGGAGGAACTGGGGCTGCCCTGTGAGCTGGGGCAGAAGATTCCGCTGCGGTTTCGGTTTATGGGAGAGATGATCGAGGAGGAATTTGAGGTCTGCGGCTGGTACCAGGGGGATGGGGTCGGCCATGCCAGTGAAATTTTCCTGTCGGAGCGTTATTGGACAGGACTGAGGGGCACTCTCACAGACGAAGATTTTCAGAACTGGGGAAAGGAGCATCCGGAAGATAAGGGTGTAGGCCTGCTGGCGGGCAATCTTTTCTTTGACGATGTGGGCAATCTGGAAGAAAAGATAGAGGCCGTGATCAGGAACGCCGGTTATGATCCGGATACGGAGTTGTCTTACGGCGTGAACTGGGCTTATATGAGCAGCCGTCTGGAGGCTGCGGATCCGATGTCGGTTTTGATCCTGATCAGTGTGGTGGCGGTCATATTGGTTACGGGGTATCTGATCATCTACAATATTTTTCAGATATCCGTGATCAGCGATATCCGGTTTTACGGGCTGTTAAAAACGATCGGTACGACGAAGAGTCAGATTCGCCGTCTGGTCAGGCGGCAGGCGCTTATGCTTTCTGCGTTCGGTATTCCCCTCGGTATGGCAGCCGGCTACGGGATCGGAGCGCTTTTGCTGCCCTTTATGCTCAGCTTTTCGGATTATGACGGCATGAAGGTAGCCCTGCAGTTCCAGCCCTGGATCCTGTTATGCGGCGCCGGATTTTCCGCTTTTACCGTTTACCTGAGCAGCCGGAAGCCGGGCAGGATCGCGGGAAGCGTCTCTCCTATCGAGGCGGTCAGGTATACGCAGGAAGGCGCATCTGACAGAGGATCTTTAAAAAAGAAGAAAAAGCCCAGGAAGAAAAAAGGCGGCCGGTTCAGCGCCTTATCCATGGCGCTTTCCAATCTGGGGAGAAACAGGCGCACTACGGCGGTCGTCGTTATGGCGATCTCTTTAAGTATCATTCTGCTGATGGTGGTCATGACGGCTGTGGGCAGTTTCCGCATCGACCGCTTTATCGAACAGCGGATCGCGGGTGATTTCCTGCTGGGCAGCAGCGATATCACGGGAGCAACCTCCGGTAGCGGTGTGAAGATTGCACCGGAATTGTTGCGGCTGGCTGACGGACAGGCGGGCATTGAGGGACGGCAGGAAATGTGGACCCGTTTCTCTACCTGGCTGCAGATTGACGGCAAGGCACTGGAGCAGCTGCAGAACCTGCAGGCAGCAGGCCGCCTGAGGCAGAATATTCACGAGACGGATAATCTGAATCGGATGCTGCAGGGGGAACGCTCTATGAATGGCTTTTGTTATGGTTACAGTGAGGCGCTGCTTGCCAACATTCAGGTTCTGGACGGGACGTTCGATGCGGATAAATTCCGGACGGGGGATTATGTGCTGTTGACGCAGTTCCTCGGGGGCGACTTTCTTTCGCCGGAAGAACATCTGTATCATCCGGGCGATAAGGTGACGGTGGAGTGGGCGACAGAAGATTCGGTGGCACGTGAGATTACCGATTCGGCAGGGGAGACCGTAGACTTTGTGTATGAAGATCTCGCCCAGAAGGAATATGAGGTGATGGCCATCGTTAAGATTCCGTCCAGTCTGGGGCTGCACAGGTTTGCGGGTAATACCTGTGACCTGATCCTTCCGTTAACGGAACTTGGGATTGAGGAGTCGGATGCGGCGGGAGACGGGTGGTATGGCAGATACGACGCTTCAGATTTCACAAGCTGCTTTGCCGTATCCTATCAGGTAGAAGAGGAAGCGCGCAGGGCGTTTGAAGCGGCGGTCAAAGCCTATACGGATCAGCATCCGGAGATGGGGTATCTGACGAAGGAAGTGCTGCAGAAAGAATTTAAAAATATGATAAATGTGGTCGCAACGATCGGAATTGCTCTTTCCGGGGTGATCGCGCTGATCGGGATCCTGAACTTTATCAATGCCATCCTGACACAGATCATTTCCAGGAAGCGGGAGTTTGCCATGCTGCAGAGTATCGGCATGACCAATGACCAGCTGTTGAAAACGCTGGTCTGCGAGGGCATCAGTTATATCGCGATCTCCGGCGGCATCAGCCTTCTTCTGGGAAGCCTGTTTTCCTGGCTGACGCTGCGGGCTTTGAATAACGTGCTGCTGTTCTTCGAGTATCGGTTCCAGATCAGGTCATTTCTGATCATGATGCCAGTGCTTGTGCTGGTGGCGGCAGCAGCGCCCGTGATCTGCTACAGACAGTTGCGGAAGAAAAGTATTGTGGAAAGACTGCGGGAAGAGTGAGGAATGTCACAGGATCTGGTAAAAAGGTTCTGCCGGGGACGGTTGTCTCCGGCAGAAGGTATGTGAGCTTTTTGATTCATGTGAGTCTACTATTCGATCGCACCGGTGAGAAATGCGTTCAGGATATTCTGAGGCGCATCGTAGTAGAAGCTGCTGTTGTAGTCGTCTATTTTGTCGCTGACAAAGGAATTGTAAGCTTCAAACAGGGCGTCAACGACAGGCAGGTCTCTTTCGCGGGCGATGCCGAGAATAAGACGTTTATATACTTTGCCGATATCCCAATGGCTGGGAACGGCATATCTGGCGGCGGCAACATTGTCGAAGGTCCCTTCGGAAATGTGAGCAGACGCAATGAAGTCTTCGCTGACGGTATCCATGTTGTCGCTGTGGTAAACGTCGGCCAGATCATATATTTTAGAGACAGAGGTCCTGCCGAGCGCATTGACGACGGCGGACCTTTTGTTTTTGGTCTTCCTGGCGATATAGTCGATCAGACTGCAGGTGAAAAACAGATCGTTTGCTTTTTGGTCTTCTCGTCCGGTCATTTTTTAATTCCCTTTTCTTTTTCATAGGATAATGTATCAGGTTTATTTTGTTTTCAGTGAGTCGCTTGATACGAATTCCAGGCATTTCAGGGCGGCAGTAGTACAGAAATTGATCTGGTGTGTCGGATATTTAAATTTTGCCATAGACCAAAACTGTTCTCTGGTGATGATGCCATCCATGTAATCAGCGATAAAGTTATAAATCTGATCATTTGCCATAGCTCCGATCACAATATCATTCGTATGGGCATCGCCGTGGCGGCATGAGATGATAAAGTCAAGCCAGTCCTCGGTCATATCCCTGAATTCCAATATGTTAAGGGAGGTATTCAGCCGCACGGTATAGGTATTGATTACCGGTGTATGATAGCGCATTGCCCAGCGCTGCGCCTGTTCGCGAATCATGGTACAGTAAAAGCCGGGGCCGAAGTCTTTCGTGTTTCTACCTATTATAATCTGTGGATGCTCTATGGTGGTATAGCTGCCGTGATAGACTGTCATTTTACCCATATGGCGGAGAATTCCTTTCTTACTGCACAGGATGGATTATACAATTTTCTATTTCTACTGTATACTAAGGGAATGCATTTCGCAATAAAAACTTGCAGAACTTTAGGGATAATGCCGGTTGTAAAAGCGGGTGTATTAAGATAAGATAAAATCAGAATCAGAATCAACGCGGGCGTGAAAGAAAGGGAAGTGGTCCGGTGAAAGAAAATGGCGGCGGTCACAAAAGTCAAATCAGTGATATGGGAAAGTCGGATGAGTTATAGAATTCATCCGGCTTTTTTTGTTACGATAGCGGTGTTTCCAACAAGAATCACGAAAACAGGAGGATGAGATATGAAAAGAAAACTGATCGCAGTATTACTTGCGGCAACGATGGCAGTCTCTCTGGCAGGCTGTGGAGGTGGAGATGCCGGCACTGCCGGTGATTCCGGCAGCGCGGGAGCAGATTCCGGTGCGGCAGGAGAAGAAGGCGGCGAGCCGTACACGGTGACTATGGTGTTGAACGGCACCCAGCAGCCGGATGAAGAACGGATCGAGGCTAAGGTAAACGAAATACTGGAAAAAGAACTGAATGCCAGGCTGGATCTGGTGGTGCTGCCCTGGGCGAGCGCGTCCCAGCAGCTGCAGCTGATGCTGGCAGGGGATGAGAAGATCGATATCTTCTATACGAATGCTACCAGCGCGGTGCAGTATATGCACTCCGGGCAGGTCATGGATATGGCCGGGCTGATTGATCAGTACGGCACCAATCTGAAAGGGATCTTCGGGGAAGATACGTTGAAGGGCAACAGCGTTGGCGGATTTCTGTATGGTGTGCCGGTTCAGATCGAGCGGGGCAGTATTCCGGCGATCTTCATGCGTAAGGATCTGGTGGAGAAGTATGAGATAGACACTTCTGCCATCAAGGAGCCAAAGGATCTGGAAGCCGTATTTGAGAAAGTGCAGGCAGGTGAGCCGGATATGACAATGCTGTTCTCGATCAACGAGGGCGATACGCCGATCACCCGTATGTTTGGAGGGGATGCGCTGGCGGATTCTAATATTCTTGGTGCTCTGATCGATCCGGAAAACAGTACTACCATCGAGAACTTCTATGCCAGTGACTGGTACAAAGAAGCGACTACGATGCTGTACGACTGGTATAAAAAGGGGTATATCAGTCAGGATGCAGGCACGAGCACCGAGAACTGGAGAACTGTATTTAAGGCCGGTAATATGTTCTCTCTGTTCTTTGCCTATCATCCGGGAACACCGGTAGAATTTGAAAGTTCCACAGGATATGAATTTGAGATCGTACCATTTAGAGAATATCCGGTGAAAATGGCGCAGAGTTACAACAGTGTGATCTTCTCCATAGCCCAGAATTCCGAGAATCCTGAGAAAGCAATGGAGGTGTTGGACTATATCTATGGCAGTCCGGAAGTGATGAACCTGATCAACTGGGGTGAGGAAGGCGTAGACTATGTGCTGGAAGATGCGGAAAACGGCATCATCAATTATCCGGAGGGTGTTACCGTGGACAACGTCGGCTACAGCCTGAACCTTGGCTGGGAGCTTCCCAACCAGTTTATCGGCTATAAGTGGAGCGGTTCCGACCCGCAGCTTTGGGAGAAGATGGAAGAATTCAACAATTCTGCGAAATCATCAAAGGCACTGGGCTTCTACTTTGACAATTCTCAGTATGAGAACCAGATCGCAGCGCTTGCCAATGTGGTGAAGCAGTATTCCGGTTCCCTGAACAGCGGTTCCGCGGATCCGGCAGTCTATATCCCGGAATTCTTAAGCGCTTTGGAAGACGCAGGCATCAATGAGGTGATCGCTGCCAAGCAGGAACAGTTTGATAAATGGCTGAGTGAGAATCAATAAGTTACGGGCAGATTCCGCAGCAGGGGAGCCGCAGGCATTAGCTGTTACAGAATTGCCTGCGGGGTTCTTCCCCGGGAAGAGAAGGAAGAAGAGAAAGAAAGGGGTAACAGAATGGAGAAAAAATCGCGTCTGAAGGCGTACAGAGAACACTGGCCGTTGTATCTGATGATGCTTCCGGGACTTTTGTATCTGCTTATCAACAATTATATTCCCATGGCGGGTATCGTGATCGCCTTTAAGAAACTGAATTTTGCGGAGGGGATCTTCGCCAGTCCCTGGGCCGGATTTGATAATTTTAAGTTCCTTTTTGCCACGAAAGATGCATGGATCATCACGAGAAATACCCTGCTTTATAATGTGGCGTTTATTTTGGTAAATATGGTAGTGGGTATCGCCATCGCGATCCTGATCTGTGAGATCAGAAGCACGAAGTTAAAGAAGCTGTATCAGAGCGCGATCCTGCTTCCGTTTCTGATGTCAATGGTTATTTTGAGCTATATCGTATATGCGCTCTTAAGCTCTGAGAATGGTCTGATCAACAATTCCCTCTTAAGCGCCCTGCATTTGGAGCCGGTTTCGTGGTATCAGGAACCGAAATACTGGCCTTTTATCCTGATCTTTGCCAACTGCTGGAAAGGGGTGGGTTATGGCTGTCTGATCTACATAGCATCCCTGGTAGGGATCGATCCTTCCTTCTATGAGGCGGCGAGACTGGACGGTGCGAGCAAGTGGCAGGAGATCCGCAATATCACGCTGCCCTGTCTGGTGCCGACGATCATTACATTACTGCTTCTGAGCATAGGCAGAATATTCTATTCGGATTTCGGACTGTTCTATCAGGTGCCCATGAATTCCGGAGTGCTGTTCCCGACCACCAATGTTATAGATACGTATGTGTACCGGGCGTTGATCGAGCGTGGGAATATCAGTATGTCATCGGCAGCAGGCGTGTACCAGTCTGTGGTCGGGTTTGTGATCGTGATGTTAAGTAACTGGGTGGTGCGGAAAGTCGATAAAGATCAGGCGCTGTTTTAGAGGAGGTTAAAGATGGAGAATTCAATGAAAACCAAACGGTATCAGATCATGATCAATGCGGTTCTGATCCTGGTCACGCTGATGATCGTCCTGCCTTTTGTGCTGGTGTTCCTTTCCTCGCTTACGGATGAAAACGTTCTGATCAGAAACGGCTATTCCTTTTTCCCGGAGAAGTTCAGTTTCTATGCCTACCAGTATATCATCCGGCAGGGTGATAAGATCCTGCGGGCTTACGGGGTCACCATCATTGTGACGATCGTCGGTACGGTTCTGAATATCGCGATGTCGGCGCTGATGGCATATCCGCTGTCTGTCAAGACGCTGCCGCACCGCCGGGCGTTGACCTTTTTTATCTTTTTTACCATGTTGTTCAACGGTGGTCTGGTGCCTACTTATTTGATGTATGTCAACTATTTTCATATCAAAAATACACTGTGGGCGTTGATCATCCCGAATCTGCTGCTGAGTGCGAACAATGTGCTGATGATACGGAGCTATTTTATGACCAGCATTCCGGATGCGCTGTTTGAGGCGGCAAAGATTGACGGCGCGGGACACCTGCGGATCTTTTCGGTGCTGATCATGCCGCTGGGTAAGCCGATTCTTGTGACGATGGGATTATTTTCCGGGCTGGGGTATTGGAATGACTGGACAAACGGCTTATACTATCTGTCAGGCAACCAGGGACAGAAGCTGTTCAGTATTCAGAATCTGTTGAACCAGATGATCACGGACATCCAGTATCTTGCCAGCGGTAAGGTGGCAGGAAATATCGGTGCGGAGGTGGCGAAGCTGCCGGCAACGTCCATCCGTATGGCGATCGCCTTTATTGCCATGCTGCCGTTGTTTATCATCTATCCTTTCCTGCAGAAATATTTTGCGGAAGGCATCACGCTGGGTGCGGTCAAGGGATAGCAGGTTTTGCCTGACGGCCGTAAGGCCGCCGGGCAGTGACAGGATATGAGGAGCGGAACGGAAAATCACAGGTTTGTGGTTTAGGCATGGAGGGAAATATGCGGATTCCAAGACACAGGATACAGAGGACGATGGCCCAGCAGGTAAAGAGGGTGCTGGCGGTTCTGGTATTGGTGCTGATTGTTTATATTGTGGGGAGTTTACTTCTGTTAAACCGGGAGAGGGCGCTGGCGATCCAGGAGCTTAATCAGATGTCGGAGCTGTATACCAGCGAGCTGGACAACCGTTTTCAGAGAGTCAGCCGCCGTCTCTTCTCCCTTATGATGGAAAAGAACCAGCCGAGTTCCGTGTTTTGGAATTATGTGAATATGATGGATGAGGAATATGATCTGGATTATCCGCTTGTAAAGCTGCGCGAGAATTTCCTTTCCAGCGCCTGGGAGTATGGGCAGGAATATTGCTTTTTCCTCTATCTGGAGGATAAGGAGCGATATTTCAGGCTGAGCATTGACTCTGAGGGAAGTTATATCGGGCAGGAGGATGTGGAACAGGCGGTGCTCTGGCAGATCGAACATCTGAAGGATGCCGGCATGTCTTATTCGGTGAAAAAGAAATGGAACATCATCGCAAGCGGCGGCGAGAATTATATGTGTAAGATCGCACAGAATCAGGGGGTCTATCTGGGATGCTATGTCAATGTGAAAAGCATCCTGGAGCCTTTTTCCAGTATTACCATGGGGAAAAACGGATATGTGTGCCTGGTCAATGAGCAGGGGGAGAGTGTGGGGATGCTCACCAGTGAGGGGATTCTGAACAAAGAGTCCGGGATGGGGGAAGCGGACCGGTACTCAATCGAGAAGCAGTTGGCGCAGGCGCCTTTTTCCATTCGGATGAAGATCTCCGGGGAGCGGATCTGGGAGGTGATGATGGGCAGCGTGGTGGTGCTGACCATGCTGGCGGCGATGCTGATCGCTTCCGGTGCAGTGATCCTTATTTATCTGAAAAGAAATATCCTGCAGCCGGTGCAGCGGTTTACCCGGAAGCTGGAGCAGTATGACAGCGGGGAGTATGCGCTGCATCTGACGGAGGAGAGGCTGCTGGAACTGGAGCGGATCGATGACAAGTTCAAGAATATGATCCATCAGATCCGCAGGTTGAAGATTACGCTCTATGAACAGGAGCTGGAGAAGCAGAAGGTAGAGATGGATTTTCTGAAACTGCAGATCCGGCCGCATTTTTATCTGAATTGTCTGAATTTTATCTACAGTATGATCGACTTTGGGCAGTATGACAGTGCGCGCAGCATGAGTAAGATCACGGCGGATTATCTGACCTACATTTTTCGCAATACAAGTGAGAAGGTGCCGGTGACGGCGGAAACGGCGCATTGTCAGAATTATCTGGACATCCTGCTGCTGCGTTATCCGGGCAGCTTTGAAGGGTATGTGGAGGTACATGATGAAGTGCGGGATGCGGAGATCTTTCCTTTTCTGATCCAGGTGTTTGTGGAAAATGCGGCTAAACATGCGCTGACATTGGAGGAAAAGGTCCTGATCTCGGTCACGGTCTATCCGGAGGACAGAGAAGAGGGAACCTATGTGAATATCTATATCTCGGATACGGGCGACGGGTTCGCACCGGATGTACTGGAGAGGCTGCAGCGGGGAGAAGGGATTTCGGACGGCGGGCATCATGTAGGGATCGCCAACTGTCTGCAGAGATTTAAGCTCTATTATAATGGTATGGGGGAGATGCATTTTAGCAACAGTCCGCTGGGCGGCGCTATTGTGGATATCCATCTTCCGTATCGGCGTTATGCGGAAGGTGCGAAAGAGGAGAGCAGAGCATGAAGCTGTTAATGTTGGATGATGAAGAGTACGTGTTGGAGAGCATCAGGAAAAATGTGGATTGGGAGCAGCAGGGGATCAGAGAGATCTATTCTGCTTCTTCCATGAAGCAGGCGCAGCGCATTATGGAGATGGTTTCGATCGATATCATCATCAGTGATATCGTCATGCCGATGCAGAGTGGATTTGACTTTATTCACTGGGTAAGGGATAATAAGTATACGGTACAGGTTATCTTTCTGACAAGCTATGCGGAGTTTGATTATGCCCGTCATGCCATAGCCATGAGCAGCATTGACTATCTGCTCAAGCCGATCGATTATGATAAGCTGGCGGCGGCTGTTGGTAAGGCCGCGGAGAAGGTGACGGAAGCAAGGAAAAGCGCGGATGACAGGACTGAGAGCAGACTGTGGAGACAGAACCAGTCTCTTCTGCGCAGAGAGTTCTGGATGGAGCTGCTGCGGGGAAACCGTGCGGGAGACTCCCTGCTTTGTTATACGGAGGAGACGGAATTTCTGCTTCTGTATCTGACTTTCAATGACGGGGTGAAGAGTCAGAGCGCCTGGGACGAGAAGACGCTGTACTTTATCATGGAAAATGTACTTTCCGAGATGCTGGAAGGGTTCGGCTATCTGGTGGAAGCCGTGGTGCCAAATGACAAGGGGAGCAGTGTAACGGTATGCAGGAAGGCGGCAGGGAATGTGCAGACCGTTGACCAGTTGAAAGACAAGGGTGTATTTGAACGGTTCATTCACTGGATGGGGGAAAGGCTGCAGATGAATATCTGGTGCGGTGTGGGAAGTCCGGGCAGGGCGGATGCGCTGTCGAATTCCTTTGCGCTGCTGCAGGACATGCGGGACAACAGTCTGTCCATCCGGAACCGGGTGCTGTATCAGTCAGACTTTGAAGTGCCGGAGACTTCTTTGCAGAATCCGAATCTGAGCGTCTGGAAGGCGCTGCTGGAGCAGGAAAAGGAAGAAGAACTGCTGGCATCCATAACGGGCTATCTGGAAGGGATGGAAGAGAAGGAGATGATCACCAGAGAGATTCTGCGGGTCTTCCAGATGGATATCATACAGATGGTATATTCCTGGCTGGAAAGGAAGGAGATCAAGGCACATCTTCTTTTTTCGGGAAAGGAGAGCGAAGAAGCACAGCAGAATGCGCTGAAAGGGATGCGCAGCGCCGGAGAATTTGCCTGTAATCTGATCCTGCGTGCAATCCAGTACGAGAAGTATATCCACAAGACGGAATCGGTGGTGGAGCAGATCCGTCAGTATATCGACGTTCATTATAAGGAAGAGATCAGACGCGACAGTCTCGGTGAGCTGGTCTATCTGAATACGGATTACATATCCAGGATTTTTAAAAAGGAGACGGGTATTTCGATCAGCTCCTATATTTTAAAGAAGCGGGTAGAGGAGGCGAAGAAGCTTCTTGCCCAGAGTAATCTGCCGATCAATACGGTGTCTATTTACGTGGGGTACAGTAATTTCTCTTATTTTACGAAGATGTTCAAGGAAAATACGGGGTATTCGCCGCTGGATTACAGACGGAAGTTCAGGCAGATATAGGAAGATGAGATTTACAGCCTTCGGGCGTACAACGGTAACAGTATGATAAATAACAGGAGGAAGGAAAGCATGACAGAACAGAAATTACAGCAGCTGCTGCAGGACATGACACTGGAGGAGAAGGTGAACCAGATGCTGCAGCTGGCCGGCGGATTTTTCACCGGGGACATGATGGCCATGGGGCCGATGGCGGAGAAAGGGTTTACGCAGGAGAATGTGGCGCAGGCCGGTTCCGTGCTGGGAGCGCTGGGAGCGGAGAAGTTAAAGAAGATTCAGCAGGACTTTATGGAGAAGCATCCCCATAAGATCCCGCTTCTTTTCATGCTGGATGTGATCAACGGGCTTAAGACGATCTATCCGATCCCGCTGGGACAGGGGGCGACTTTTGAGCCGGAGCTGGCAGAGCGGTGTGCGCAGATGGCGGCGAAGGAGTCGGCGGTCAGCGGTCTGCATGTGACCTTTTCCCCGATGGTGGATCTGGTGCGGGATGCCCGCTGGGGCCGGGTGATGGAGTCCACGGGTGAGGATCCGTATCTGAACAGCCTGTTTGCCGAGGCTATGGTGAAGGGCTATCAGGGGGAGGATCTGCAGGAGCCTTACAGGATCGCGGCCTGCGTGAAGCATTTTGCCGGATACGGCGCGCCCACCGCGGGACGGGATTACAATACCGTGGAGTTGTCCAGGCATACGCTGAAGGAATTCTATCTGCCGGCTTACAAGGCGGGAATTGATGCGGGGGCGGCGCTGGTGATGACTTCCTTTAATACCATCGACGGTGTTCCGGCTACGGGGAATAAGTGGCTGATGCGGAAGGTACTGCGGGAGGAGATGGGCTTTGACGGCGTCCTGATCTCCGACTGGGCGGCTATCGAGGAGATCATCTACCACGGTTACTGCGCCGACCGGAAGGAAGCGGCTGTGCGGGCGGCACAGGCCGGTGTGGATATTGATATGATGACGGGCATCTATTCCGAGCATCTCTGTAAGCTGGTGCGGGAAGGCGAAGTGCCGGAAGCGCTGGTGGACGAAGCGGTGTACCGGATCCTGGAGCTGAAAAACAAGCTGGGACTGTTTGAAAATCCCTGTAAGGATGCGGATGAGGAGAAGGAGAAGACGGTCATTCTGTGTAAGGAGCACAGGGCGCTGGCCAGAGAGGCGGCCAGAAAATCCTTCGTTTTGTTAAAGAATGAGGATGTGCTGCCTTTACAGAAAGGACAGAAGACGGCCTTTATCGGGCCCTATGTGGATAACCGGAATATGATCGGTTCCTGGTCCATCGTGGGAGAGACGAAGGATGTGACCACGTTAAAAGAGGCTGTATTGGAGCGGCCGGAGGGCGAACATGCGCTGTTTGCGGCGGGGTGTCCGGTTCTGGGAAGCGACTTGAAGCTGGAAGGGTTCTCGGAATCCATGGAAGAGCAGTATTCCGACGAGGAATGTGCGGCGATGATGGAAGAGGCGGTGAAGAAGGCTGCGGAGGCGGATATGGTCGTGCTGGCGCTTGGGGAACACAGGCTGCAGTCCGGTGAGGCTACCAGCAACGCCAATATCCAGATTCCGCAGGTACAGATGGAACTGCTTGAAAGAGTGTGTGCGGTCAATGACCGGGTGGCGGTGGTTCTTTTCTCCGGACGTCCTCTGGATATCCGGGCGCTCTCTGCCAGGGCGCAGGCCGTGCTGCAGGTGTGGCTGCCGGGAACGGAAGGGGCGCGGGCCATCATGGACGTATTGTCCGGAGACTATGCCCCCAGCGGAAAACTGCCTATGAGCTTCCCTTACTGTGTGGGACAGGTGCCGGTGCACTATAATGAGTATTCCACGGGGCGGCCGCATGTGGAAGGTAAGGACAAAGACCGCTTCCGCTCCAAATATCTGGATATCCCCAATGAACCGCTTTATCCCTTCGGGTACGGGTTGAGCTATACCAGGTTCGCCATCTCTCCTGCGGAGATTGACAGGGAGACGATGACCGGTGCGGAAAGTCTGCATGTGTCGGTGAAGGTGAAAAATGTAGGCGACGCGGCCGGTACGGAGACGGTACAGCTGTATCTGCATGACATTGCGGCCAGCGTGGTAAGGCCGGTGAAGGAGCTGAAAGGCTTCCGGAAGGTAACGCTTGCACCGGGCGAGGAGGAGACAGTAACCTTCGAGATTAAAGAGGAGATGCTGCGGTTTCTGACGGAGAATGACCGGTGGGAGAGCGAAGCCGGGGAGTTCGAGGCGTTTGTGGGAGCGGACAGCAGTACGGTGAACTGTGTGAAGTTCCGGCTGGATGCGCCAAAGGACGGCGGTTTGGGCTGAGCGCCGAGGAATCAGGGCACGAAAGAATACAGGGTGACCACTTGTACAGAGGTACAGGTGGTCATTTTCTGGCGATCGCTTTTACCAGCAGCATCATTGGGCGGCGCAGTTCGTCTTTCATTCCCGGCATGTCCATCATTTCTTCTGGCGGCATCGCTTCTTCTACGACTTTCAATTCAAAGCCGTTATGCAGTAATCCCATTATGATTTGTGTAAGTGTGTGGTGCTGTTTTGTTACATCGCATCCCAAAAAGCGTGTGCTGCGCTCTCCCGGAATGAAGTAGTCATCAACCGGCCAGTATTGCGGCTTTCCTGATTCTGTGTAAATCCAGTCCTGACCAACGCCTGCGGTAAAAACCGGATGCTCGATATTAAAGAGAAATACGCCGTCCGGTTTCAAGGTTTTATGTACCTTTTGGAATACGTTGTCGATATTTTCGATATAGTGCAGAGCCAGATTGGAAACAACACAATCCCACATATTTTCCGGATATTCATATTCCTCGATTCCGCAGACACGATATTCGATCCGGCTTTCCACAGTCCGCTTTTTTGCTTCCTCGATCATTCGTCTGCTCAGGTCAAGGCCCAATATTTGTACCGCGCCCTGTTTGGCTGCAAAGATACAATGCCATCCATAACCGCAGCCCAAATCGAGGAGCGCTTTTCCCTGGAGAGAAGGAAAGAGGGGTCTTAGCTGGTGCCACTCTCCGGCGGCGTTCAGGCCCTCCCTGCTGCGGGGCATTTTTGCATATTCTTCAAAAAAATGTTCATTATCATATTCATTATGCACGACGATCATCCTCCTGCTGTGATTTTTTGGTTGTTGTTATTCTATCACAAATCAGAAAGCGTGGAAACGGTCAGTTTAACGATTAAAAAGCTCCGGACTGCTGTTTTTGAAAGTCGGGCATCAAATGTCGCCCTTCCTTTTTCGGAAGCGTTTTGCTATACTTATCGTAAACGGCATAACAAATTTCTGCCTGCGGTTTCTGCCAAAGCCATATCCGGGAACTTTTGCCGGACCGAAAGCGAAATTTCCAGTGCTGTAATCGTAAACGATAGTAGAAATTTCAGTTACGATAACCATAGCGTAGACAAAAACGGTTATGACGGAGAGTTGATCATGGAACGGATATTAGTGGTAGAAGATGACCTGGCATTGAGCACGGGACTTTGTTTTGAGCTGGACGCAGCCGGGTATGTGACGCAGGCGGCTTATAACTGCCGGAAGGCGGAGTATCTTGTGGAGCAGGAGAATTTCTCTCTGGCGCTTCTGGATGTCAATCTGCCGGACGGGAACGGCTTTGCACTGTGCGGGAAGATCAAGAGTCTGCATCCGGAACTGCCGGTGATCTTTCTGACGGCCAATGATCTGGAGGAGGATATGCTGAATGGGTATGACCTGGGGGCGGAAGATTATGTGACCAAGCCTTTCCGTATGCCGATCCTGCTGAAAAAAGTGGAAGTCGCCCTGCGACGCGTCGCTGCAGCCGGCGGGACAGGCGCAGCGGCAGGGAAAACTGCAGAGGGAACGTGTTACCGGGATGATTTCCTGCAGCTGGACTTCGAGGCGCTGACTGCCGTGCGGGGCGGGGAGAAGCTGTCGATCACGCCCAACGAATATAAGCTGCTCCGGCTGCTTGTGGCCAATGCCGGCAATGTGGTCACAAGACGGCTTCTGCTGGAGAAGCTGTGGGACTGTGACGGGAATTTCATCGACGACCATACGCTGACGGTGACGATGAACAGGCTGCGGGCGAAGATTGAAGATGAGCAGCACGGGTACATCAAGACGGTGCGTGGGATGGGGTATATCTGGGAATCTCTAAACAGGTAATGTCGGTCAGGTCGTTAACGATAGAATTGGAGATGGAGAAATGGGACAGAGAGCGGACAGTGTAATGCGATGGTGTGTGTTGACGGCGGCAGCGGTCATGTTTGGATGTTTCCTGTATGTGGTGTGGATCTGGGTGCCGCAGGCGGATATCCGCGTCGCGCTGCTGGGGCTTTGCGGGGGATTGTGCCTGACCGGGGTTCTGTGGAGCCTTTGGCAGAGGCGGCAGCTGTGCAGATTCGCGGACGAACTGTGCCGGACGCTGGATGATCTGATCGCGGAACGAAAGCCCCAGGATTATTTTCCCTATGAAGACACGCTGACGGCCAAGATCCAGGGCAAACTTATGCAGTATTATGACCTGATGAGTGAGGGCCGCAGACAGAGCAGGCAGGATAAGCAAATCATTCAGGAGCTGGTGTCGGACATCTCCCATCAGGTCAAGACGCCGATGGCCAATCTGCAGATGTTCATGGGGATTCTGCAGTCCCATGATCTAAGTGCCGGGAAGCGCAGGGAGTTCATGGACACGATGTCCGGTCAGATCAACAAGCTGGACTTTCTGCTGCAGTCGCTGATCAAGATGTCGCGGCTGGAGACAGGAACGTTTGCCCTGCATATAGAGCGCACAAGCCTGTATGACACGATCGCGCAGGCGCTGAATGCGATCTGGGCCAGGGCAGAGGTGAAGCAGATTCAGCTGTCGGTGGAATGCGACAACAGCATCACGGCCAGGCATGACGCCAGGTGGACGGCGGAGGCACTGGGCAATGTTCTGGACAACGCGGTCAAGTACACGCCGGCAGGCGGCAGTATCAGGATCAGCGTCCGCCCATGGCAGTTCTATACCCGTGTGGATATTACGGATACCGGTATGGGCATTCCGGAAGAGCAGTGCAATCAGGTGTTCAAGCGTTTCTGGCGCAGCGAGGCCGCGGCGGCGCAGGAGGGTGTCGGACTGGGGCTGTATCTGGCGCAGGAGATCGTTACCAGGCAGAGGGGATATATCAGCGTAAAGTCCGTAGCAGGTGAGGGAACCACATTTTCGGTATATCTGCTGACGTGATCTTCGCATTGGAGACTTACCTGATTATCGCTGACATAGTTGCAATGTCCTCGGTTGCCATGGTTACTTTTGACTTTTCGATCAGGATATTTCCTCCGGTCATGATATAGGACGGCATTACCCGAATCCCCTTGTAGTAGATTTCGCTGTTTCGCAGCTTATAGGTGGAAACGGCGGGAATGGCATTTTTCCCGGTCGCCTTTTTGGCGATCATGTTAAAGGCTTTCCTGGCGACGTCGCCCATCAGCATGATCACTTTTGTATTGGGAAATAAGGAAAGCTCTGCTTCCAGATAAGGCAGACTGTTTTCTATACTGCTTCTGTCAATAATGTATTCTGTCTTGGGGGTTTTTACGGCATTTGTGATATAGATGCCCAGCTGTAATATATCCTGCATAGAAGTAACGCTGGCTCCTGCTCTCTGGAAAAGAGGAATCGTTGTCTTCAGATAATCGGCTTCGGGGATTCCATAGAAATCCTGTAAAGGGTCAGCGGGGACCACTTCATTGATCATAACCGCCTTGATCGTAAGCGGGTCAAGATCTATGTTGTTCAGATGCATATTTCCTGCCGGGCCTGCTTTCGTTTCAAGTTCTTTTTTAATATTCATATCTGGTTGCTCCTTTATGATGATTTGTGACAGTTGCGTGTCCGGCAGATGAGACGAAATGCAGGACAGTCTGCTTTTCCTTAATGTATCGTGTTCATGATTTGAGTATACCATAATAATCATGACAATGTCTGTCAGGATTTTGCCACAGAAAAGAACAGTCAGCGGGCAGCAGTCTCGTGCATTTAATTAAATCAGATGTAGAATACACCCAAGATACCATGATTTGAACTATCAGACCAGGCATAAACCATGTGTTTTTTTGCAGGAGGACGGGAAGTGCAAACTGGGAGACTGTAAACCGGACAGCTGCAAAAAATATCCATATCCCGATCATCGGGAAAGACTATCAAGTTTGCTGAGTATATTAGATACGGCAGAAATATATCCGGCAGCTTTTGAGATTTTTGAGAGACTAAAGAAAGAGTATCGGTTTAAGACACGCAGATAAAGGGAGAGCAACTATGAACCTGACTAATTTTTTAAAACAGACAGACGCCATTACGTCACAGTATTCAACGCAACAGCTCATTGATTTTATTCATGATATCGGGAGGGTCTGCCCTGAGCATCGCAGGGAGGACTTTTTGAAAATGCTGAAATCTGCAGGGAATGGAGCGGTAAGGGCATCAAAAAAAGAAGAGGACAAAGATATTGATTTCGACGAGATGTACAGTCGTGTCAGGGATCATTTAAAGAGCATTGATTCTCAGGAGGTCACTATTACCGCCGTATTGAACGAAGAATATGACGACTGGTATGACGACAGCGGCGAAGAATTTTATTATGAGGATAACGACGACATTTCGGATATGCTTGAAGAAGCCTGTGATTTTGTGCAGATCTGTATGGACAGGGAGAAATATAAAGAAGGCTTTGCAGTCGGGAAGCAGTTGTTGGAAATGGAGATTCTGTGCGACAATGAGTATGGCGATGAGGAATTTTCAATGGGGGATATGGTGCATTATGAGCTTTTGCACTGCGATTTGAAACGAGTAATTCTTGATATAGCATATTGCACATATCAATCAGTGCCGCCTGCCAAACGCCCGGAGGCATTGTATGGAATTATTCTAAATGCGAAAGAGGACACAGTTACATTAGAAACCCTTATGCAGCATGGAGAGGAAGACTTGCCGGAATTTGAAGAGTTTCTTTTGTCATGGATTACCTGTCTTGGGGATAAGACGGGGCATGATGCGGATCGCCTTATGCTGGAAGCCGTTGATCTGTTAAATGATCTTGCGCTGGAGGTGCAGTGTGCGGAAAAGTATGCTGCTGTCCATCCGGGATTATATCTAAATATATTGGAAAACGGGAAACATATGCCGGCGGATGATATGGTAGCTATAGGACTCGAAGCGATGAAGGTGATACCAAAGAAATATGTAATCCGCAGTAAAGCAGCGTTGGAAACGGCGGAATATGTTATTGCGGCAGATGAGGAACAATCTTTATTGGAAAAGTGTTATTTTGCCGCATGTGAATCGGATACATCCGCACAAAACTATCTCCGCGCATTGTTAAATGGGTATGGAAACGGAAAGAAAAGGGAAGAACTTCAAAAGCTGTTAAAGTCATTCCCGATGTACAAGAGCAACGGCTATCTGCTGGATGAGAGGAGTTTTCGCGGAAATGGCGGAAGCGTGTATTCTGAGAGAGAGGAAAATAAACCAAACAACAATATGGTTTTGATGCTCGGGTTCTTAGACGGGCAGTTTGCGGAGGTATTGGACAAAGGATTGCATAAATCGGAAGCGCTGGGCTGGACGGGAACCTTCATGAAACAGGGAATTGCCCTGTTTCTGTTATGTCTTTATGAGGGGCAATGGAACGGTAAGGGAATCGCTGCTATGGCAGAGATGGCAAAAAGTGCAATGAGATTTTCCTCAAAAGAATATCGAAATGGTACCTGCGGACTTGATGGAATAGGAGAAAATGATCTGTTTTGCCAACTGTTTTTACAATGGAAGTCTATAGTGCCAATGTCATCTGATATAAGGAACTGTGCCATAAAAAGAATCACAGCATTGCTGGAAAAACGGACGGCGGGAATTATGGATGCAAACCGCAGAAACTATTACGGGGAATGCGCGGCGTATATCGCTGCTTTGGGCGAAGTGCGGGAATCCATGGGGGAGCCGGGCGCAAAACAGAGGCTTATGACATCGTATAAGGACGCGTATCCGCGAAGAAGCGCATTTCGGGAAGAAATGAGGAAGTATGGCTGGGTTGATATGAAGAGAAAATAGGAGCAACATTTTTAATAAGGAGATCCTGATGGGAAGTACAGAAGAACTGGAGCCAATCGGTCAGGCAGATGGGACGGACGCAGCCCTGGGCGGAAGGCTTGGTATTAAGAGCCGATGGCTTCTTAGCCATATAAATTTCACAATTTGCCTACTGTTCGGAATCCGGAGGTTGTGGTATATTATATATTTAGAAGGAGGGCGAAAAAATGGCAAATGTTTTTGATACAGCAAAATATATTTTAGAGCAGTCTGGCTCTATGTCAACGATGAAGCTTCAGAAACTGTGCTATTATTCTCAAGCATGGTCACTTGTTTGGGATGATTCTCCTTTATTCGAGGAAGATTTTCAGGCATGGGCTAATGGTCCGGTATGCCCTGAATTATTTTTCAAAACAAAGGGGAAGTATTCAGCAAGTGCCAGTGATGAAACTGGTGGAGAGGGCGATTTGTCTGGGAATCAGAAAGACACCATAGATAAGGTTTTAGAACATTATGGTGGTCATAACGCTCAATGGCTTAGTCAGTTGACACATATGGAGGATCCGTGGATTAAGGCGAGAGAAGGTGTTCCGTCTGGGGCAGGGTGCAACAATGTGATTACAAAGGAAAGCATGGCGGTATACTATGGCGGGCTTTAAGAGAAAAAAAGAAGTAAAACAAAAGGAAGTTCCCAAAGGAAAAATTATCGCTCAGGGTGGAGATCCTGAGCGGTATTATTCAGAAAACCCTGCATGGACATTTGCAAATTCAGATCAAGAGATGTGGGCATTCACTCAAGATCATATCGGAGATGTTATTTGGACGGAGATACTTCCAAGGCTAAAAGCATTAGAATCAAAGACCTGGAACGAGATATTAGTTCGCGATAAGAAGCAGAATCACTCGTTGGACTTGAATGAACTGAACAAGGTGGCGCAGAATAGACTTGCCTCAAGGTATATAGAAGCAGAGTCGTTGATTTCGCTGAGAATGAGTGGTAATCATAGATTATATGGCTACATGACAGGTAGGGTCTTTAATGTACTCTGGTATGATAATGACCATGGGGATAATAGTACATGTGTATGTAGATCTTACTTAAAACATACATAAAAATTATAAGATTTGAGCGATGGCATCCGTTTAGCATTTTGCTAAACGGATTTTTTTGGTGTGCCCGGTGGGCACACGTTCTAACGGGTGAAGGTCGTGTGTGATGCGCTCGCTTTCTATGCCCCTTCCCGATACGCCGACGGTGAGATTCCCTTACACTTCTTAAAACTGGTGGAAAAATAATATTGGTTGGCATAGCCGCATTTTTCACTGATCTCGCGCAGGGAAAGGGCGGAATTTCTCAGATACTGGCAGGCGGCTTCGATGCGGGTGGCAGTGATCGTGTCGCTGATGCTGACTTCCTTTGTCTTCTTGAAGAGGGCGCTTAAGTAGGCCGGACTGACGTTGGCAAAGCGGGCGATCTCATGCAGGCACAGTTCGTTGCTCTGATAATTTTCCCGGATATAGCCGAGTACCTGTTCACACAGCTGGTCGTGATAGGTCTTCAGGGAGCTGTCCAGTTTCCGGCAGGCCAGTGTGCAGATCTCAGACAGCCAGGTGAAGAATTCTTCGCTGGTGTTGAAGGAGTGCAGACGGGAGTAAGTGAGGGCAATCTTTTCCTCCAGGTCTTTCGTCTCGATATCCAGTTCGTACAGGAATTTCAGCAATCTGCCCAGCAGATTGTAGGTGCGGACGAAGACGAAGTCCTTTGCCTGGTATTTGTGAAGAAGCTCCGTAGAGAATTTTTTGATCCAGACGTCCATAGCCGCATAATCCTTCTGGCAGATCAGCCGGATCAGTTCTTCTTCCCGGGTATCGGAAAAGGGTTCCAGAGAAAGGTTCTTGCCGAAAGCCTCCCGGGTATCGAATATATTTTTCTGCGGAAAGAAGAAGCGGTATTCCAGTGCATGATTGGCGCTTTCGTGGGAAAAGTGCACGCTCCAGAGGTCGGAGACGATATTGCCGATGCCGATATTTAAGGAGATGCCGGAATGCTGGTTTCTTGTGAGGATTTCTGCCGCGATGGTATGGATGGTCTGCAAAAAGTGGTTTGCGTTGGAGCTGTCCTGGCCCAGGATCAGTTTCAGGCAGTCGAATCCTTTGATGAGATAGGAACAGTCAAATATTTTGCAGTATTCCCGGACCGTGTCGTGGAGCTGGTACAGCAGCATTTCATATTGTGCCACACCCAGGGCGCTTTTCAGTTCGGAGGCGTTTTCCACCTGAAAAAGGGTTACATTGTAGAAGCGGTACTGCAGTCTGAGATTCAGGTATTCCATGTGGGAAGTCAGATGGTAGGAGGCTTCCCGGCCTGCGTAACTGAGAAGATCGAGAAAAAACTTCTCGACCATGGCCGGGCGGCTGAGTTCCAGCAGCTTCATGTTCCGGCGTTCTTTGTCGATGAGGGCGCAGGCGCCTTGTATTTTTTCGGTCAGGTAGGCATAGTCGATTGGTTTTTCGATGTAGTCATAGACGCCGATGCGGATGGCATTTTTGGCATACTCAAATTTATCGTAGGCGGAGATCAGGATGATCTTCACGAAGGGATTGCCTGCGATCGCCTGCCTGCTCATGGCGATGCCGTCTAAGTCCGGCATCTCGATATCGGAGATGATGATGTCTGCACTGTCCTCCTCCAGCGCTTTCAGGGCGGAAAGGCCGCTGTATTTAATGTGGGTCACCTGCGCGCCCAGAGCTTCCCAGTCAATGTTCTTGTGGATGCCTTCTACGGATAAGGCGTTGTCATCTACCAGCATGATTTTCTTCATTGGTCTTCCACTCCTTCCATTTGATCAAATTCTATTGTGACGCAGGTGCCTTGACAGAGGCTGCTTTCGATCTGAATCCGGCCGCTGCCGTAATGCCTGCTGGATATGCGGGCATTTACATTGCAGATGCCGAAATGTTTCTCGTAATTTACAGTCTGGTCCTGGAGGCTTTGCCGCAGTTCCTGCAGCTTTTCAGGCGGGATGCCGGCGCCGTTGTCTTCGATTTTCAGAAGAACCGTATCATCTCCGTAGGCCGCGGCAATCCGGATGAGGATATTGGGCGTGCCGGCGGAAATACCGTGGAGGATACAGTTTTCCAGAAGCGGCTGCAGTGTAAAGCGGCAGATCAGGAAATTCTCGATGCCGTCTTCGAGAGTGATTTGCCAATCCAGATTGTGATTGTGGCAGAGCTTTTCCATATTCAGGTAGAGCGTGGCGATCTCCAGCTCGTCCCGCAGCGGGATCAGTTCGTCGGACTTGTGCAGGGTCAGACGGTAGAAGCGGGTCAGGTCCGAGATCATCTGGTCGGCCACATCCAGCCTGCCGAGGGACTGGCAGGTCTTAATGGAACCCAGAATATTGTACAGGAAGTGAGGATTGATCTGGGACTGCAGGAGCTGGTATTTCAACCGCTCTTCCCTGAGGGACAGCATCAGGATGGAGTCCAGATTATGCTGGATCTCTGTCTGCATCTGTTCAAAAGTCAACCCCAGCATATCGATTTCGTCATACAGGGCCGGATCGTCGGGTTTCGGGATCGTCAGCGGTTCACAGGACGGCGGATCGGCGTTTGGCCGGAAGGCTTCCATGGCGCCTGACAGGGTATGGATACGGCCGGAAAGGTTCCTGGATATAAAGAGGATGACGAGCAGGGTTGCGGGCAGGGTGATCAGCAGGGTGATCAGAATGGTGCGCAGCAGGACGGCCATGCTGCCTGTAATATAGCTTTTGGGTATTTCCGTGATCTGATACCAGCCGTTGTCCAGTGTGGAGGTATGAATATAGGAATCCTCGTAGATAAAGTACGGCTGCCGGTCTTTCCGGATCTCCCGGAGAAACGCAGGGGAAAGCGTGCTGCCTTGTAAGGACGGATCTGAGGAGGCGATGACCGTGCCGTCGGGCATGGCAAGGTAACCGCAGGTATCCACATTGGAAAAGGCAGTAGTGAACATATCGGAAAAATCCGTGGTATCCATAAGGATAAAATAGGCGTAATCCAGCTGTCCGCTTCCCTGGTTAAAAAGCGCCCGGCAGCAGATGACGGAATCGGTCTTTTTGTCGGATGAGAGCATAAAGGGAGTCTGCACCTGCGACCGGTAAAGCCATAGGGAGGACGCGCCCAGTGTCTGCAGGTCATCCGGGGATACGGCCAGCAGATCAAGCTGACTTAAGGGATAGAAGTAGAGGCCTTCACCGCTCCCGAACTTGTCATCCTTTAAGAAGACGCAGATCTGGTAGAAGTCAAAGGAAGAGAGGTAGAGAGATATATTCCCCCGCAGCAGGGTGAGGGTGTCCAGATAGGCAGAAAGCTCCTGTTCGTTAGCGCTCTCCAACGTATACATATTGTACTGCAGGGCGTCCGCCACGTTTTCGGCCTGCCGGATCTTGGCCGCAATTTGTGCGTGGAGCTGGTCGGCCGTAAGGATGGAAGCGTCCATGGTCTTATCCCAGGCGATGGAACGGGAAACCGTATAGGAAACATAGCTGACCGTTCCCAGAGGGAGGAGTGTGCACAGCAGGAAAGCCACCAGCAATTTGGTGCGGAAACGGGAGAACAGCCTGCGGCATTTTCGTAACATAATATTCATGGAAGATCCTTTCCTGATTCTATCTGCGTTTCTGTATTTTTTCCTTCATTATCAAAGATTATAAAAAGGAGTCCGTCCAAATTCAACCGATATAAAAATAATATAAATGAATCAAAAGAAATTGTATTTTTATCGTTTTTTCTTTTTGTTACCCTTGAATTGCAAACAAGGAGACGGATAACCGTCCGGAACACAAGGAGGAAAAGGAATGAAAAAGAAACTTGTAAGTATTTTGCTTTCGGCAGCCTTGACAGGCTCTTTACTGGCAGGCTGCGGCGGTGCGGACAACACGGCAGCGCCGGCGGAAGGCGGCACGGAGGCACAGTCAGACGGCGGAGCGGCAGAAGATGCGGCGACCGGCGAGGGGGCAGAGGATGACGCTGCGGCAGAGTCTGACAGTAAAGACGGGGCTTATGACCTGACTTTATATACCATCAACTCTACCGATGAAGATTTTCCCGACTGGCTGGCCAATGTGGAGGGAGCAACGGGCTTAAAGATCAATGTGATCGCAGCGCCCACCGATTCCGATACAAGACAGCAGAAGATCACGACCATTCTTTCCACGGGAGATGCGAGTGTGGATATCCTGGAGATCAACGATGAGATGAGCGCTTCTTTCAAGAATTCCGGATGGCTGGAAGGGCTCAATGATACGGTGATGACAGAAGATATTCTGGGTGAATTCCCGCAGGGGTATGTGGCGGATATGATCACCGACAAAAACGGACAGATCATCGGGGTGCCCGGTTATTCGGGTTATCTGGCCTTCTGGGTGAACCAGCAGATTCTGGATGAGGCAGGGATCACTTCCATGGATACGAAGGAAGATTTCGTGAAGTATCTGGAGGCGGCTTCCGGCGACGGCAGATACGGCTACGGCGGTTCCTGGGAGAAGACTTATGTATTCAATGAAATAGCACAGTTTGTCAATATGTTCGGCGGCGACTATCTCGACTGGACGAATCCGGCCAACAGGGAAGCGATGGAATTCATTCATGAGATGGTGGAAAAAGGCTATACACCCATCGATCAGATTGCCGACAAGTATGAGCAGATGAATCCGAAATTCAATGACGGGAAATACGGCAGCCTGTTCATGTGGGGTCTGGGAACGGATTATGACAAGGCAGGCATGTTGGGAGCGGATAAAATCCATATGGCTATGGTGCCCCAGTTCTCGGACCAGAAATACATCTTTACGGATTCCTGGAGTTACGTTCTGAATACGGCTTCCCAGAACAAAGAGGCAGCTGTCAAGTTCCTGCAGTATATGGCCAGTGAAGAGGGGATGAAAGCTTCTTATGAAGCGTTTGACAGATATCCGGCCAGAAGAGACGTGGCCGAGAAGGTTGTTCCGGATACGGATCCTGCCAAGGAGATGTATTCCAGATACGCAAATGAATGTGTGGTAAAGGGACGCCCGATGCTGCCGCAGACCATGGAATTTATCTCTGCCATGGGAACCATATTCCAGTCTTATGTGAAGGATGAGATGACACTGGATGAGTTCTGCACGAAAGCACAGGAGTATGTAGAAACCTATAACCAGTAGCATTCTGTTTCAGGAAGGAGGCAATGCGGCGGACAAAGTGCATGTTGTCCCTGCGTTACCTCCTTTGGTCTGAGACAGACCTGCAAGGAGGATAGTATGATCAATAAAAAGTCACTTCAGTGGATCGCCTGGGTACTGATCTTACCGGTGTTGCTCATAAGAGGATTCACCACGATCTACCCGATCTTAAAAACGGTGATCAACAGCTTTTACGATATCAGGATTCTGAGCGGCGTTCATGAGTTTGCCGGAGTTTCCAATTATCTCAATATATTTAAGGATCAAAAAGTAATCACAACCTTGGAATTTACCGGGGTATTTGTGGTGGTCTCCATGTTTTTCCATATCATACTCGGAGTCGGGCTGGCGTTGATCCTGAATATGAAATTTAAGGGGCGGCGTTTCCTGCGCACCATCGTATTGATTCCCTGGGCGATGCCTGCAGTCGTGATCGGTATGGCCGGAAAATGGGCGTTCAACAACGATTACGGACTGATCAATGATCTTGTCCGCCGGTTCGTTCCCGGATTTGAGCTGCATTGGCTGATCAATACCGGCACGGCAAGAGCGGCAGTCATTGCGTTGGATCTCTGGAAGGATCTGCCCTTTTTCGCCATTTTGATCTTGTCCGGGCTGCAGTTTATTTCCAGCGATATCTATGAGGCGGCGAAGGTGGACGGCGCAAATGCGGTCAAGTCTTTTTTCTATATCACGCTGCCGCTGATCATGAGAAACGTGCTGACTTTGTGTATTCCTTTTACGTTGTGGCGTCTGACAGGGTTCGATCTGGTGTATTCCATGACTTCCGGCGGACCGGGAGAGGATACTTCCCTGATCGCGTACCGGATCACGATGGAGGCGTTCACCAATCTGAATGTAGGGTATGCTGCTGCACTGGCGGTGCTTTTGTTCCTTGTGATGGCAGTATTTTCATGGTTTAATATGCGGTTTATGAACCGCTTTGAAGATTAGCAGAAACGGTTCGGAATGGAGGAAATCATGACAAAGAATTCTGATACAAAATATAAAATATACAGAGGGTTTACGGTGGTCATAAGATGGGTTATGTTCGCGGTGGTGGCTTTTTTTATACTGCTTCCGGTGTACTGGATCTTCATCTCTTCGATCACACCGCCGGGAGAACTGTTTAAGACGCCGATCGACTATCTGCCCGATCATCCGACACTGGAAAGCTACCGCTTTCTGATCCAGAATGTAGGGCTGCTGGCAAAGATTGGCAGTACAGTTATTATAATTGGTGTTACACTGGTAGTGGGTACGATCATCTGTGTGATGGGCGCCTATGGATTTGCAAGATTCAGGTCGAAGGCGGTGAGTGTGGCGTTTGGGTTTATCGTGGCTACCATGTTGATCCCGGAAGTGGTCACGGCGCGTCCTCTTTATGAATTCATGCAGAAAGTAAAGTTGTTTGACACCTATCCGGGGCTGATCATTCTCTATATCAGCTCTGTCATTCCTTTTACGGTGCTGATCTTAAGAAATTTTGTGGCGGAGATCCCGGTTTCTCTGGAGGAAGCGGCATCCATTGACGGTGCGAATTTCGTACAGAGGCTGTTCCTGGTGGTGCTGCCGCTGATGAAACCGGCGATCGCGACGGTGTGTATCATTAATTTTATCAACTGCCTGAACAACTTTTTCACACCGTTATACTACTCGAACGGTATTCAGGTGTTAAGTGTGGCTATCGTACAGCTGCCGCTTCGTGATAATATGTATGGAGTACCGTGGGATCTGGTCAGTGCCATGGGATGGATCATCTTACTGCCGATCATTATCTTCGTAGCGGTGTTCGAGAAGCAGATCATGGACGGTATTATGGCCGGCGGTGTCAAGGCGTAACAGGGAAGCACATCTGCCAGACAGATGGAGGAAGGAGGAGTTTGTATGTTTCAAAGTTTTATGGGTGGCCTGGGCGCACTGCCTCTGGCCAGACACGGAAAAAGCAGATCGATCAACTGTGAGAATCCTCACGGGGAGAAGGGAAAAGGCGGCATGGCCGCAAGCAACCTGGGTCCGTCAAGGAAGGGGGCGCCCTGTATTCAGGGGCTGGCACCCGGGAGTGTGACGACGCTGGCACAGATCGAGGGGGCCGGTATCATCCAGCATATCTGGATGACGGTGACGGACAGAACGGACAAAGATTACTATGTGCTGCGGGATCTGGTGCTGCGGATGTATTGGGATGATGAGGAGACACCTTCTGTGGAAACGCCGCTGGGAGACTTTTTCTGCTGTGGTTTCGGGCGGGGATGCATCGTCAATTCCATGCCGATCGTGGTGAATCCGGCCCGCGGCATGAACTGCTATTTTCCCATGCCTTTTCACAAAGGGGCGAGGATCACGCTGGAAAACCAGCATGAGGTTGAGGTGCCGGCCTTTTTCTATCAGGTGGATTATCTGTTGACGGATGAGCTGCCGGAGGATATCTGCTATTTCCATGCCCAGTGGAGAAGGGAGCGGCTTACGGAGAAGCAGAGGGACTATACGATCCTGGATCAGGTCAGGGGCAGAGGCCATTATGTGGGAACTTATATGGCACTGACGGCGCTGGAGCGTTACTGGTGGGGAGAAGGGGAGATCAAATTCTACCTGGACGGTGACGACCGGTATCCCACCATCTGCGGGACGGGGACGGAGGACTATTTCGGCGGCGCCTGGAGCTTTGCCGGTCAGTGTGACGGCAGAACGGTGGAGAATACCTACTGTACGCCGTTTATGGGATATCCGTATTATTCCCATCACGATCTGAGTGTACATAATTTCTATCACAATGACGATACACTGCCCCAGAGGGGGTTCTATCGCTGGCATATTATGGATCCGGTGCTGTTTGAGGAGGACCTGCGGGTGACGATCCAGCAGATCGGTACCTGCCATAAGGGGAATTTCGAGCGGCAGGACGATGTGGCGTCGGTGGCGTACTGGTATCAGACGGAGCCGCATCATCCGTTTATGCCGCTGCTTAAGAAGGAGGACAGATGGCCCCGTTAAGGCGGGGCACAGGTCCGCCGCAGAATGTAGCGCTACAGCTTTGCGTGCGGTTAAAAGAGCTGTCAATGTGGAAGGTAAGGATTCCACTGCGTATTCAGGGATATTGCAGGAAGAGCCGGCAATATCCGGGTAGAGGTGAATATGAAGAGGAGAGCAGGTAAATACCGGAAAACATACTGGGTGGCAGGTGTGGCGGCTGCATTGGCAGTCATGGGGTCTGGCGGCTGCGGACGAAGAGAAAGCAGTCCGCAGCCGCTTATGGATACCGCAGAAAGCATGTGGGAAGACGAGATCACGATCATGCATGTGGACGCAGGAGATGAGAGTTTCAGGGCCTATATTGAAGAGCTGCAGACAAGGCTGCAGATGAAGATCAACCTGCTGCCGTATCCTGCCAATGCCGATTCCCGTCATGCCAAAGCGTCGTCTCTTTTGGCGGCAGGAGATTCTTCGGTGGATGTGTTTGCGGTGAATGATGAAATGATAAATGCCTTCAAGAACGAAGGGTATCTGGAACCGCTGCAGGACGATGTCATGGACGAAGAAACCGCGCGGGCATTTGAGCAGGAGTATCTGCAGGAGACTACCATGGCCGGCGGGCAGATCTACTCTGCGCCTTATGTGCTGGATATTCTTGCGCTCTGGGTCAATGAGGAGTGGATGAGGGAGGCCGGACTTACCGGGATAGAAACAGAAGAAGATTTCTATCGGTTTCTGGCGCATGACTGGGGTGAGGGGCGCTATGCATACGGCGGTTCCTGGGAGAAAACCTATGTATATAATGAACTGGGAGAGCTGATCAATCTTTTCGGCGGAGATTACTTTGACTGGAGCAATGAAAAGACCAGGGCGGCCGTCCGATTCTCCAAGGAGTGCGTCGATAAAGGGTATACGCCGAAAGAACAGATGATCGACCAGTACGAACAGATGAACCAGAAATTTATAGACGGTAAATACGGGATGGTGTTTATGTATACCGGCGGTATCAAGAAATATGCCGATGCCGGTGTGTATGGAAAGGACAGGATCCATATGGCGCCGCTGCCGGATCTGGGCGGCAGGCATGTGACCTATATCGGTACCTGGCAGTATGCGTTGAACAAGGCTTCGCAGCACAAGGAGGCGGCCAGACGGTTTATGAGTTATGCAGTGAGCCGGGAAGGAAACAGGCTCTATGCGGAGATGACAAACAGTATTCCGGCCAGAAGGGATCTTCTGGAAGAGGAACTGCATATTATCGGCTATGCAGAAATCAGAGAGCTGCTGCGTTCGGTGGAGATGGAGGTGAGGCCGATTCCGGCCAATTCCATGGAATATATCGAGACGGTGGGAGAACTGTTCCAGAAGTATATGCTGGAAGAACTGGATTTGGACAGCTACTGCGAGCAGATGCAGGAGCTTGTGGATGAGAATATCAAATAAGCAAAAGGCAGAGGTTGTGAGGCCCCTGCCTTAAGAAATCTTCTATGCCTTTTTCTGTGCGGCCATCCATTCCAGGATTGTGACGGGATTACCGTCGATGGTCACGGGGGATCCGTCATAGTCCAGCGTACATTCATTGTTCAGCATGGGGATCCAGGACCAGTGGCCTATGTATTCAAAGGGTGCGCCGGCTTCCGTAGTATACAGACCGGTGGAATCGAGCACCTTGTCCCAGAAGGTGAAGTGTACGTTGGTATTGCCTGCCTCGACAAGACGCTCATAAGTGGGAATGACGAATTGAGACGGCCTTACTGTGGTGTCTGTTTTGGCGTGGGTGAACCAGATCGGCAGATGGACGATGCTCTGGATATCCTCGTCAGTGATCACGGCATCCGGCAGAGCTTCACAGATCGGGAAGGCGGCAGCGAAGCGGTCAGGCGTATGCAGGATCATCTTCATGGTCATAAAGCCGCCGTTGGAACAGCCGCCGATATAGATCCGGTCCTGATCGACCGCCGGATGGGTTTCCACAAAGTCCGTGATCAGTTTGTCAAGTGCGTCTACGTAGATGGAGTCACCGGAGAGGGAGATCTGGCCGCTGCCGTTATCCATCCAATAAGTAGGCGACTGGGGAGCCAGCAGGAATGCGCCGCCGAAATACTGTTGCATTTCAGGGGTAATCAGGTTGACTACTTTGTTGCCGGTGGCGGCGATCACAGGTTCCGAGCCGCCTTCTCCGGCGCCGTGGAGCCAGATAATCAGCGGATATTTCTGTTCGTCAGCAGTTTCCGGTTCATAATAGACATAGGAAAGCGGTGTGTCGGGATGGTCAAAAGAACCTGTCTTGAGCAGATCTGCGTAAAGCGTCCGGTTTCCGTCATTCTGGTTAAAGACCATATCTTCCAGCGTGCCGGCGTCTGTCTGGATCGGCTCTTTCTGGGTGATGACGCAGTCCACATCGACGGATACGTTAAAGTGACCGTCATAGCACATGGTAGAACCGACTCCCTGCATGGGGTGGCAGTACATTTCCAGCGTCACACAGGTGCCGGACTGCGCGGGATTGCCGTCCGCATCGGACAGGTACAGGTCGGTGACGGTACGGGTGCCGTTCAGGTAATCTTCTGGTTTGGCTCCCATGAACTGGGGCCATTCGAAATCTTCCCCCTGGGTGGAAGTTCTGGTGACTTCCACTTCAAACTGGGAAGGGGACAACGTTGCGCCTGCCAGTTCACATTCGGTGTCCAGAATGATCTTCGTGATATTGGGGCCGAAATCGAGCACTTCGGTGATGGTAGAATAATGTCTGCCAGGCGCTGTGCTTTTGGCGGTTTCATCTTCTGCGGCCGCCGTTTCTTTGTCGTCTTCGAGAGCTGTCTTGTTTTCGGAAGCTGTATCATCTTCAGAAGCTGTCTTGTTCTCAGAAGCTGCGCCGCCATCAGGACCTGCATCTTCCCCGGCTGCTGCACCATCCTTAGATCCTGCATTATCCGCGGCAGTCTGTCCGGCATTTTCGTCACTGCCGGAAGGGACTGCCGCATTCTCGCCGCCTGTTCCGTTACCGCAGGCACACAGGGCAAGCGCCATAACGGAAACCAATGATGTCACCAGAAATTTTTTCTTCATCTTTTCCTCCATTCCGTTGCATGAACTGCTCATCAGAGAATTTATGCAACCTTTCCTCCATTTTTTATAAACTATTTTTACCCATTGTACTAAAGAAGAAGGAAGAAAAAAAGTGATTTATTGACCAGTTTATCCGGCAAAAACCTTTTCCAGAAAATCGTGGATCCGCTGGCACATTTCATCCTGATAGAATTCCATACCCATATGCCCGGCGCCTTGTATGCGGTAATATTCCACAGGCACATGATTCCGGACGAGGACATCATAGAAAGCATCGCTGGCGGAGATATCCACGAGAGAATCTGCTGTCCCGTGCGCCATGAAGAAGGGTACGGTGTCTTGGTTTACATAATATTGAGCGGTGGATCTGGCTGCCCGTTCCGGTTCCGCATCCGGATGAAAGCCGAGATACTGGATCAGGTTTGATGAGGCCGTAGTTTCCGGCAGGGGCACGCCGTCGAAGGATTTTTCGTCACGTTTTGCTTTGCCGAGGGAAGTCGGCCCGTAATAGTTGATCACGGCGGAGACGCTGCTGGATTGTTCCAGATATTCTCCTTTTTCAAATTCGGCCAGACCGTTGGTGACGCCTGTCATGGAGGCAAGATTTCCGCCTGCAGATTCGCCGCCGATAACGACTTTTGCAGGGTCGATACCGTATTCGTCCGCATGGGCACGCAGATAGCGGATCGCTTTCTTGGCATCCTCTACCGGCGCCGGAAAATGTGCGCTGTTGGACAGCCGGTATTCTATGCTGGCTGTTACATAGCCCTTCTTCGCGAACCAGGACAGCCAGGGGATATAGGCGGAGCGCTCCATGGTGACGAAACCGCCGCCGCAGATCCATACGAACAGGGGGCGCTTCCCGTTGCTCCTGCTGAAAGGAAGCAGGAGATCCAGCTTTAAGTCTCTGTAATTATAAAAGGGAAACCAGTAAGGCACCTGGGCAAAGGTGATGCCGGAAATCAGGGTGACGGGCTGTTCCTTTACAGGGACAGACAGTTCTCTTTTTGTTTGTAGTTTTTGCATGGAAAATCCTCCTTTTGAACAAAACACTTTTCTGTATTTTTATTGATCTTTATTATAGGTAAGAAGAGAAAAGCGGGAAAAGAACAATGCAGACCTTTTTTGACACAAAACAGTCATTTTACTTATCGTTAAGGACATTAGAAATTTCGTTTACTATAGTTGCAGCGAAGAAAAAGAGCGGATGGTCACAAGTACAGTGAAAACAGAAAAGTGTTAATAGAGAGCAAGATTGTTATTTTTCTGAAACGGGATTTCACATAAAATGAAATCATCATCAAATAAGCGGTAAATATACCGCTACGAGAGGAAAGTGAGGAAAATACTATGAAAAAGAAAGCAGTAGCACTTGTGCTGGCAGCGGCAATGACTTTCGGTCTGACTGCCTGCGGCGGTGGCGGCGATTCTGCCGGAACGGATAATGCGTCCGGTGCGACAGCAGAGTCAGCGGATGGCGGTGCGGAGTCAGCAGAGGGAGGCGGTGAAGCTGCGGCGGCAGGAAATACTTATTTTGACGAGCTGCAGCATCTGGTAGTGGCGTTTCCGACCTGGACGGGCGCTCCGGCAGATACGCAGATGGTGACAGATGCGGTTAACAAGATTTTGAGAGAAAAGTACAATATCGAAGTGGAATTCCAGATCAGCGATTCCGGTTCCTACAACCAGACCATAACACTGGCGCTGTCCAGCGGCCAGCAGGTTGATATTATGAGTACACTGTTTGCAAACTATTCCAATATGGTCAATCAGGGATATTTGCTGGATCTGGAAGAAGACGGTCTGTTCCAGACTTACGGACAGGGTATTCAGGGCGTGATCGACCAGAAATACATTGATGCGTGCCGTGTGGGCGGCGTATTGTATGGTATTACGAATACACGTGATTATGCCGTAGGACGGGGCTGTATCTCGGTGGGAACGGAGTTCCTGGATGCGATCGGTTATGAGGCGCCTGCGGATGCAGAAGAGATCATCCCGATCACGGAAGAAGAGCTGGAGGATATTTTTGCCAGACTGCATGCACAGTTCCCGGATCTGGAAGTTTATCGTCCGGCGGACAATGACCTGGTTCAGCAGACGCTGGTAGACCAGATTGGCGGCAACAATTTCGGTGTTCTTCTGGGCAGCAGTGATGAATTGAAAGTGGTGAATCTGTTTGAGACGGATGAATATATGAATTTCTGCAAGAGAGTCTACAACTGGAACCAGCTCGGTTATATCAGTAAGGACGCGGCTGCGGACACCACGAACGTGATCGTGCTTGTGAAAGAAGGCGTGCTGATGGCATACGGTACCGGCGGAAAACCGGGAAGCAAGGTGCAGGAATCTACAGGTGCTGATAAGGATATGACGATCTTCCAGACAAGAGAAGACTATGTGTCTTCCTCAGCGGTAGCGTCCTATCCGTGGGCGATTCCGATCTCGACCGCCAATCCGGAAGCAGCCATGGTCCTGATGAATGAGCTTTATACAAATCCGGAACTTGCGGATCTGATCATTTATGGGATTGAGGGAACGCATTATGAGATCACAGAGGACGGTTTCCTGGATGCCAATGCGGGAACAAGCCCTGATACGTTCTCTACGTTAAACTGGCTGTACCCGAATCAGTTCGCAAGTACGGTGATCGTTGGCAATACCGCGGATCTGTGGGAGAGAACAACACAGTTTAATGAGGAGGCAAGACAGTCTCCGGCGTCCGGGTTTGCTTTTGACAGCACCAATATTGCGACAGAGCAGACTGCAGTTACCAACGTATACGATGAATATCGTAAGAGTCTGGAATTTGGCTTCGTGGATCCGGAAGTTGCAATTCCTGAAATGCTGCAGAAGATGAACAGCGCCGGCCTGCAGAAGATCATCGAGGAGAAGCAGGCACAGCTTGACGCCTGGGCGGCATCGAAGTAATACCAAAATTTAGAGTTCTTTCATCATGCGTGTGGACATCAGGCAGGTTTCTCCGTTGATAAAATGGATGATCCGGTTTTTGGTGTCCACTTCTTTTATGTTCTTTTTGTTGACCAGAAAGGACCGGTGGCAGCGCACAAAATCATCGCCGAATGCCTTGAGCAGATCTTTTATGGTGCTGAAAAATTCGATTTGCCGGTCCTTCGCATGGAGAATGACTTTATGGATGTTGCTGGAAGTCTCAAAGAATAAAATATCGTCATAATCTATGCTGATCTTTCGGCCGCCGGTTTCGATCGTATAGACTTTGTGTGTTCTGCCGGTCTGCAGGGCATAGCGTTTCATTGCATTAAGCAGGCATTGCCTGATCTTTACTTTCGCTTCGGCAGGGGTGTCTTTCAGTACAAAGTCCATTGCTTCCACCTGGTACTGGAAAGTCATATAGCTTAGTTCAGAATGTGCGGTTATGAAGACGATGAAACCACGGGGATCATATAACCTGATCAGCTGTGCCAGTTTCATGCCGTTTATGTCGCTGCCCAAGTCGATATCAAGGAAATAAATGCCTGTGTTCCGGCTGTTCCTGATCTTTTCCAGCAGCACATATGGGTCGCCTGTATTCAGGACAAGCTGCATGTCCAGCTCTTCTATCAGAATGGTATTTTGAATGGTCTGTACGATAGTCTGCCGCTGCACGGCATTGTCCTCACACACAAAAATATCCAGCATATGATGTCATTCCTTTCTGTCAGTAAGTTCCAGATGCTGCGTGAAACGGCCGTTTTGCATGGAGGTTTCCAGCAGCGCGTTGTCATAGGAACTGATGATCTTCCGGGCATTGGAAAGTCCGATTCCCTGATGTCCGGTCTTTGTGGTAAAGCCTTTTTGCTTTAATTTATGTAACACTGCGCCCTGATCCTGAAAGCTGTTGGAGATGGTGATGGATACGCCGGCCTCGTGCCGAATGATATTTAAGCCTGCCTGCGGCTGTTCTGCCAAAGGTGCGGCTTCGATCGCGTTGTCCAGAAAAATCCCCAGTATCCGGGCGAGGTCTACGGTGTTCATCGGAAAGCTGTCCACCCGGCAGGGAATGTCGATCGTGACATCGATCCCAGAGTCATGGGCGTAGATCATTTTTGCAGAGAGCAGGCTTTTGATCTCCAATACATCAATATTACCGAGTTGATTCAGTTTGTAATCCCCCTGGTCGATCAGAGCCTTTGTGGGGAAGATCTTTGTTTCAAAATATTGTGCAAGTTCGTCTATGTCACGGTTTGCAATATAGCCGGACAGGGAGAGTAAAATATTGATATAGTCGTGCTTAAAGGAGCGCAGGCCGTTATACATGGCTTCCAGGTTGTGTGTGTAATCCTGTAAGTCCTGCATGGCTTTCTGCTTCGCCTCTGTCTGCATTTTTTCCTGATAGGAGCAGTGCACGGCCAGAAGCAGAAAGAGCATAACGAATAGATACCCTGAAATATGCAGGACATTATTGTATATCATTTTGCCGACAGAGCCGTTTTGCCCCGGGATCAGATCGTCGAACAGATAGATGGTGATAAGGAGCAGCAATCCGGCGTCGATCAGATACCAGGTCTGTGGAAGGCGTAAAACACTTTTTCCAGAAAGCAGCAGTTTCCTGAGCAGCCTGCCGCAAAACAGCGTCGCCAGGTAGAACAGCAGAATATGAATCATATGGACAATGGAAGAAACATACGGCTGCTCGATGAAAGATGTGGGAATCAGCATATGCAGAAAGCCTGACACCAGGTTATCCGTCACGAGCGCAAGCACAAACCCGATCATACCCATACAGACATTTTGGGCGGCGGTATCCCGGCAGAAGACCAGCCCGTAAATACAAATGACCGCCGGAATACCGAACAGGCCGTAGGGTATACAGGACAGGAACTTTATGGGCATTCCGGCAAGCAGCAGCGACAGATAAAGAACGATAAAGGCTTTGAGGCCCATACGCCCGGGCCATACATTGCGAACAGCAAGGGAAAGCTGAAAAAAAGACAATAACATTTAGGTAGATTCCTTCTTTTGATATTTGCAAGCCTAATTATACTTTATATCATTCTTTACAGCAAGCCTCGTTCGACGAAAAGGGTGTAGATAAAAAACTTTGGTATAATGCTTTATTTTTTCTGTTGATTGTGATATTATATTACATATCGACAGGAG
>ERZ808051.286-NODE-286-length-62042-cov-10.175599_pt1 | contig 62042 bp, 55 predicted proteins | sample MGYA00380199_ERZ808051 | MGnify/ENA primary metagenome ERZ808051 (study PRJEB31490, sample SAMN06133391) | mouse gut metagenome | isolation source: J11 | host: mice | place: China: Chengdu | collected 2015-05 ... | reverse complement strand
GTCCAGTCAGAAACATCCTTTTGTGAGCAGGCTCCCAACGGCTGTTTCTGCCAGTCCTCGCATGGCTCATTGCCTACGCGCATATGTCATCAATTCTGAATCGCCGCCTGCGCCGCCGCTAATCTGGCAATCGGAACTCTGAACGGTGAACAGGAAACATACGTAAGTCCAACCTTATGACAGAACTCCACAGATGACGGATCACCGCCATGCTCACCACAGATTCCAAGCTTGATATCCGGTCTGACCGCACGGCCTTTCTCTGCCGCCATCTGTACTAACTGGCCTACACCGCTCTGATCAAGTCTGGCAAACGGGTCTGACTCGTAAATCTTATTCTTATAATAGTCGCCCAGGAACTTGCCCGCATCATCACGGGAGAAACCAAATGTCATCTGGGTCAGATCGTTTGTACCAAATGAGAAGAACTCTGCTTCCTCTGCAATCTCATTTGCCAGCAGTGCAGCTCTTGGAATCTCGATCATCGTTCCCACATGGTACTTGATATCGGAATTCTTCTCTTTCTTCACCTGCTCTGCTACTTCTACAACAACATCTTTGACAAACTTAAGCTCTTTCTTCTCGCCCACGAGCGGAATCATGATCTCAGGCACGATATCATAGCCTTTCTCATTCTTCACTTCGATAGCTGCTTCCATAACGGCCCTTGTCTGCATCTTGGCAATCTCAGGATAGGTCACTGCCAGACGGCATCCACGATGGCCCATCATCGGGTTGAACTCGTGCAGGGAATCGCAGATTTCCTGTACTTCCTCAGCAGTCATCATCATCTCGATGGCCAGATCGTCAATATCACCCTGATCTGTCGGCACGAACTCATGAAGCGGCGGATCCAGGAAACGAATGGTAACCGGTCTTCCCTCCATTACCTCATACAATGCCTTGAAGTCTCCTTTTTGGAAAGGAATAAGCGCATTTAATGCTTTCTCTCTCTGTTCAACAGTTCTTGCGAGAATCATCTGACGGATCTTCGGAATCCTGTCAGGCTCGAAGAACATATGCTCCGTACGGCACAAACCGATGCCCTCTGCACCATATTTGATCGCATTAGCTGCGTCGGCCGGCGTGTCAGCATTGGTGCGCACCTGCAATTTACGATACTTGTCCGCCCATTCCATGATACGGCCAAAATTACCGCTGACGGATGCTTCCACAGTCTTAATATCGCCTTTATAGATCTTACCAGTGGAGCCGTCCAGAGAAATATAATCTCCCTCATGGAATTCTTCTCCGCCCAGTTCGAACACTTTATCATGCTCATTGATCGCGATCTCGCCGCATCCGGATACACAAGCCGTACCCATACCGCGCGCTACTACCGCAGCGTGAGATGTCATACCGCCGCGTACAGTCAGAATACCCTCTGCCGCATGCATGCCCTCAATGTCTTCGGGGGATGTCTCAAGACGTACCAGAACGACTCTCTCCCCTCTTTCGTGCGCCTCTTTCGCTTCCAACGCCGTAAAGTACACTTTACCTGCTGCAGCGCCCGGAGATGCCGGAAGTGCCTGTCCGATTACCTGTCCGGCTTTCAATGCCGCCTGGTCAAAAGTCGGATGAAGCAGCTGATCCAGTGACTTCGCCTCAATACGAAGCACTGCCTCTTCAGGAGTGATCATACCCTCGTCAACCAGATCACATGCGATCTGAATTGCTGCCGGCGCCGTTCTCTTACCGTTACGTGTCTGCAGGAAAAACAGCTTACCATCCTCGATCGTAAACTCCATATCCTGCATATCGCGATAGTGGTTCTCTAATTTATTTGCAATCTCCATAAACTGCTTAAAGCAATCCGGAAGATCCTCTTCCAGCTTCGTGATCGGCTGCGGTGTACGGATACCAGCCACCACGTCTTCACCCTGCGCATTGATCAAATACTCGCCGTAGATGCCTTTTGCACCGGTGGACGGATTCCTCGTAAAAGCAACACCCGTACCAGATGTGTCACCCATGTTACCAAATACCATTGCCTGTACGTTTACAGCCGTACCCCAGTCACCGGGAATATCGTTCATTCTTCTGTATACGATAGCTCTCTCATTATCCCAGGAACGGAATACTGCTTTTACCGCCTCCATCAACTGTACTTTGGGCTCCTGCGGGAAATCTTCTCCCTTGTTCTCTTTATATATATTCTTAAATCTTACGATGATCTCTTTCAGATCCTCGGCCGTCAGCTCCGTATCAAATTTGATTCCTTTTGCCTCTTTGATCTCGTCCAAAATCCGCTCAAAATAGGATTTCGGAATCTCCATAACAACATCGGAGAACATCTGAATGAATCTTCTGTAAGAATCATATGCAAATCTCGGGTTGCCGGTCTTCTTCGCAAAACCTTCTACTGCAACGTCATTCAGTCCAAGGTTTAAGATCGTATCCATCATACCCGGCATGGAAGCTCTGGCACCGGAACGAACCGATACGAGAAGCGGGCTCTCGGTATCTCCAAACTTCTTGCCCTGTTTCTCTTCCAGATTAGCCAACGCTGCAAAAATCTGCTCCTGAATCTCATCCGTGATCTGCCTGCCACTGTTGTAATAATCGGTACAGGCTTCGGTGGTAACCGTAAAGCCCTGCGGGATCGGCAAGCCCAGATTTGTCATCTCCGCCAGATTCGCACCTTTGCCTCCGAGAAGATTTCGCATGTCGGCATTACCTTCCTCAAATAAGTACACCCATTTCGCCATAGTTTTTACCCTCTCTTTTCCTTTCAATCAATATCCTGTATGCGGCTCCGGATCCATCCGAAGCTGCAAAATGCCATAAATATGATTTCATTTATGACATTCTGAGGGCACCTCTTTGTGCTCTTCTACTATTTTACCATATTTTTGAAATATTACCACCTGTTTTTTGTAGTTATGGCACAAAACTTTCAAAAATGAATACATCAAACCGGCTCTGCATTTCCTCCAGCTCCTGTTTGCTGCGAATTGTCCACGCAACCGCCGGATTCCTGTACAGATACCTGCAGATTCGTCTGCCGGGCTCCTCCCAAAAAGCATGATTATACGCAATAAAATCGGGTTTGGTCAAAAAATTTAATAGCAGATGCGTCATAAAAAAATATATGATATTGCGGTAACCTCCATCCCTGCGGAAATTAGACGCAAGCTGCCCTCTGACAACTCTGCTGTGATGCCATCTAAACCACCACAGCACTGCAGGGTTAAAAGACTCGATACAGTATGCGCCCTCATATTTGCGGAGCAGCCCGTCTATTACCTTACAGCTGGATACATCTGCCTGTTCGGATTTAATCTCCACGATCAACGGCACCCGCCCATGTACCATGGCAAGCAGCTCTTTCAGCTTCGGGATGCGCTCCTGTGAATCACACAAGGTAAAATTCCGAAGCTGTGCATAAGTATAGTCTTCTATCCTGCCTTTCACACCGCATATACGCTCTAGCGTAAAATCATGAAAGATCACCGGAATACCGTCGGATGTCACATGAACGTCCAACTCCATCCCATATCCTGCTTCCACCGCCCGGCGAAATGCCGCCATGGAATTTTCCGGTGCATCCCCCGCATTATCATGAAGCCCCCTGTGGGCAAAATATTTATGCTTAAAAAGCTCCGTATCCGGGCGATTCGCCACCCGCGGCATCAATGCCAGCAAATACAATACCACAGGCGCAAGTATAAGCTCTGCCAGTGCACTGATCATTCTCCAAACCATCTTATTTCTGCCGTAAACCATCTTATCCTTACCATTCCGGAGCGCATCCCTTCCTGCCGTCCCGATCCTTTGCTCTTTTACTCGTTTTATCTTCGTTTTGCCCTACACTATATAAACCCACTACTGATTATATTCTTCTATTCCGAAACTGCAAGTACTTTATATACCTGCTGCCCGCCGGTCCATATACAGATCCCTCTGGTCCGCCGGATTACAGCCCCATACCCAACCCGTTCTCCTTTTATCCTCTTCCTTCTCATTATATATACATATTGGTTGAAAAACCCCGCTTTTTGTGTATAATGATAAAGGTGACTCTATAACAATAGTAAAGAAAATGAGGTTTTAAACATGATTCAGGCAAATAATGTAACATTACGAGTAGGGAAAAAGGCCTTGTTCGAGGACGTTAACATCAAATTCACGGAGGGAAACTGCTACGGACTGATCGGAGCCAACGGCGCCGGCAAATCCACGTTTCTTAAGATTCTCTCCGGTGTGCTTGAGACAACGAACGGTGACGTGTCCATCACTCCCGGCCAGCGTCTCTCCGTTCTCGAGCAGGATCATTTTAAATACGACGCTTATCCTGTCATGGATACCGTGATCATGGGTAATGAGCGTCTCTATAAGATCATGAAAGAAAAAGATGCCATCTACGCCAAAGAAGACTTTACCGATGAGGACGGGATCCGTGCCAGCGAACTGGAAGCAGAATTTGCCGAGATGGACGGTTGGGATGCGGAATCCAATGCCGCCATGCTTTTGAACGGTCTTGGCGTAGGCACAGAACTTCACTACAGCATGATGTCTGAGCTGAACGGCAATGAAAAGGTCAAAGTACTTCTTGCCAAAGCTCTTTTTGGCAATCCTGATATCCTGCTTCTGGATGAGCCGACTAACCACCTGGATCTGGATGCTATCGCGTGGCTGGAAGAGTTTTTGATCAACTTTGACAATACCGTCATCGTAGTCTCCCACGATCGCTATTTCCTTAACAAAGTCTGCACCCATATCGCAGACATCGACTATGGCAAGATCCAGCTCTATGCCGGCAATTATGATTTCTGGTACGAGTCCAGCCAGCTGATCATCAAACAGCGCAAGGAAGCCAATAAGAAAAAGGAAGAACAGATCAAGGAGCTGCAGGAGTTCATCTCCCGTTTCTCTGCCAACGCCTCCAAGTCCAAACAGGCTACTTCCAGAAAACGCGCGCTGGAAAAGATTGAATTGGACGATATCCGTCCCTCCAGCCGTAAATACCCTTACATCGACTTCCGCCCGGAACGCGAGATCGGCAACGAAGTTCTCACCGTGGAGGGCATCAGCAAAACCGTCAATGGCGAGAAAGTTCTGGACAATATTTCTTTCATTGTCGGACATGACGACAAAATTGCTTTTGTGGGCGGCAACGAGCTTGCCAAGACCACTCTGTTCAAAATCCTTACCGGAGAGATGGAACCCGATGAGGGAACTTATAAATGGGGCGTAACCACTTCACAGGCTTACTTCCCCAAGGATAACACGGCAGAATTCGACAACGATTACACCATTACCGAATGGCTCACAGGCTATTCCCCTGTTAAGGATGTGACTTATGTCCGCGGTTTCCTTGGACGTATGCTCTTTGCCGGCGAAGACGGTGTCAAGAGAGTCAAAGTTTTATCCGGTGGTGAGAAAGTGCGCTGCTTGCTGTCCAAAATGATGATCAGCGGGGCCAACTGCCTGCTCTTTGACGAGCCGACCAACCATTTGGATATGGAATCCATCACTGCCTTAAACGAAGGCATGAAGAAATTCAAAGGTGTGGAGCTGTTCTCCTGTCACGACCACCAGGTTGTACAGACCACGGCAAACCGCATTATGGAAATCCTGCCTGACGGAACGCTGATCGACAAAGTCACCACCTACGACGAATATCTGGAAAGCGACGAGATGGCAAGAAAACGTACTGTTTATACGAGCAGTGCAAGTCAGGAAGAGGATGACTGAGACATATGATACGCTCTGTAGACCTGCACACCCATTCAACTAAATCAGATGGCAGTTACACACCCACGGAATTGGTGGATTACGCCATCGCCAAGGGACTGCGCGCTATCGCCCTGACCGACCATGACACCACGGACGGCCTAAAGGAGGCCATCTCCCATGCTGATGCGCTCAGGCAAACGGGCAATCCCTCCGTCGAAGTCATACCAGGCATAGAATTTTCCACCCGGTATGAAGACAAAGACGTGCATATCGTCGGACTATATATTGCTTACGATACCCCAGAGTTTAACGCAAAACTGCAGGAATTTGTGGATTCACGCATCGGACGTAATATCAGGATGTGCCGCAACCTGCAGGAAGCAGGCATAGATATCACCTATGACCAACTGCAGCTCGAGAATCCAGGCGCCGTGATCACCCGCGCCCATTACGCCTCCTATCTGTTGGAGCACGGTTATGTCAAAAGCCGTCAGGAGGCCTTTGACAGATATCTGGGCGATCACACAAAATATTTTGTCCCCAGAGAAAAGGTAACCCCCGCCCAGGCGGTGGCATTGATCCTGGAGGCAGACGGCATTCCGATCCTGGCCCACCCGCCCCTGTACCATATGGGCAAAGACCGGATGGACCGACTGGTTTCTTCCCTGAAATCGTCCGGTCTGATGGGCATCGAAGCCCTCTACAGCACCTACACGAATCAGGATGAACGGGATATGAGAAACCTGGCCGCCAAATACGATCTGCTCTTAAGCGGCGGTTCCGACTTCCACGGAGCCAACAAGCCCAGACTCGATCTTGGTACGGGCTACGGCAGGCTCTTTGTACCGGAAGAACTGCTTGACCGGATCCGTGAAAGAAGATCCGGCACATAATAAATCCTGTAATACTATGGTGATCTGAAAACATCCATGAAGAGGAGGATACTTGTGAAACTCTTATTTACCGACTTAGACGGAACACTGCTCAACAATGCCAGCCAGGTAGCGCCGGACACCAAAGCTTTCCTTGATGAATTCCTCGATGCGGGCAACAAACTGATTCTCTCCTCTGGGCGCCCGATGTACAGCGTATTGGAGGTCAAAGAAAATGCCGGACTCACACAATCCGGCATTTTCTTAATCTGTAATAACGGCACCCTGGTCTATGACTGTGACAAGAACTGCAATATCATGGAAAAAAGGCTCCCGATGCCTTACATATCCTATCTGCAGCAGCAGGCGTCCCACTATGGCGTTCACATCCAGACCTACACTGAAGACGCTATCGTTTCCCCTGCCGACGATGAAGAAATCACCTACTACCGCAGGAAGATCCACCTGCCTCTCATCATCTCCCCCAACTTAAGTGATGCACTGACAGTAGATCCTTACAAAATGCTTGCTATCAGCCTGCACGATCCTCAAAAGTTGGAAGCATTCCGACAGGGAATCTCCGAATGGGCCAAAGGCAGGATTCAGACGATCTACTCCAGCAATGTCTATCTGGAGCTCATTGTCCACACTGCCGGCAAAGGCAACGCGGTCCGTTTCCTCTGCGATCATCTCCAGGTTCCTCTCTCCGACGCTTACGCTGCCGGAGACGCTGACAACGATATTTCCATGTTAGAGGCTGCCGGAACCGGTATCGCCATGGCAAACGCCGCGGACAACGTAAAACAGGTTGCCAATGTGATCACCGATCTGGACAACGACAGAGACGGACTGGCGGACAAAATGCGCAAACTTTTGGGGTGGAAATAATTTCCACCCCTCTTCTTTTATCTCTCTGTCATCATCCTTCCACGATCAGATATCTGCCATCACCGATTTCAAATACTTCATCTGCCTCCAGAATGCTTTCCTCATCTTCCTGATCCATATCCTCCAGATCAACGCCCTCTTCCTCGAAGAACTCCCACACCTCTTTCACGGAATTCACTACTACGGCCATACATTCTTCCAGATAATCCTCCGCTTCTTCCAAGGTTTCCGCTATCGGTTCCGGATACAGCTGCAATTGTTTCTCGAGAAAACACCACAATACCTTTTCGTCAAACATATCTATTCTCCTTTCAGCAATCCATCCGCACATCGTCTCTATCATGCCGGCATGATGCCTGGCAGCCTATTGCAGGAGCCCTCTTTTCTTCAATTCCTGGCACACTCTGCCCACCGGCAGGCCGACTACATTGTTATAATCCCCGCAGATACCCTGTATATATGCCGCGCACAGCCCCTGTATGGCGTATGCTCCCGCCTTATCCGCAGGTTCCCCGCTATCCACATAACGGCGGATTTCGTCCTCCGTCATGGAATACATTGTCACATCCGTACATTCACTGAATGTGGCATACATGGCATCCATCTCCTTATATTTCCACGCCAGCGTCACGCCTGTATAGACCTGATGGCTGCCTCCCTGCAGGATTTGAAGCATTCTGGCAGCATCCTCTTTATCTTTGGGTTTCCCCAGAATATCACCCCAGCAGGCCACTACCGTATCCGCTCCGATCACTACAAAATCCTCTTTGCCCTCTTTGACCAGTCTGGAGCAGACATCCACTGCTTTCTGATAAGATAATTCTTCTACCACCTCTGCCGGCTGTTCTTTTGTGACTTTCTCTTCCACCATACTGGGCATCGTTTTAAAAGAAATTCCCACCTGCCTGAGCAGCTCTTTTCTTCTCGGCGATGCCGACGCCAAATATATCTTCATGGACTATGTGCTTCCTTTCCGGTTTCTATTCTTCGTGGTGTGTCTCAGGGACAAACACCCGTTTATTGCCAATATCTTTCTCGGCCCTTGCGGCGTTGTGCGCCTCCATACAGAATGTGAGCTGCGCATTGAATTCTTCCCGGCTCCGCTTTCCTGCTTTCTCATAACTGCCGTCCGGCTGAAGGATCGACGCTTTCACAGTATCTCTCATCTGGTATTCCAATATGTGACGAAGCTTTTCCTGAAGCTGCGGTTTTTCCACTGGAAACAGAATCTCCACACGGCGTTCCAGATTTCTTGGCATCCAGTCCGCACTCGCGCAGTAATACTCCGGTTTCCCGTCGTTTTCAAAATAAAAGATCCTCGCATGCTCCAGATAATTTCCCACGATAGAGCGCACCGTGATATTCTCGCTGACACCGGGAATTCCAACCTTAAGACAGCAGATTCCCCGAATGATCAGATCGATCTTCACCCCTGCCGCGCTGGCCGCGTAAAGAGCCTCGATAATATCCTTATCACACAACGAATTCATCTTAGCGATAATATGCGCTGTCCTGCCCTGTATCGCATAAGATTTCTCCCGGTTGATCAGATGCAGGAACCTGTCCTTGAGCCAAAGCGGCGCAACAAACAGCTTATTCCAATTCCTCGGCTCCGAATAACCGGACAGCATATTAAATACGGCGGTAGCGTCTTCCCCGATTGCCTCCGAACAAGTAAAAAGTCCTACATCCGTGTACAGCTTTGCCGTAGAGTCGTTATAATTTCCCGTTCCAAGATGTACGTATCTTCGTATGCCTTTCTCTTCTCTTCTGACTACGAGGGTAATCTTGCTGTGCGTCTTAAGTCCCACCAGACCATATATGACATGGCACCCCGCTTTCTCAAGCTTCTTCGCCCAGACGATGTTATTTTCCTCGTCAAAACGTGCTTTCAGCTCCACCAGTACAGACACCTGTTTCCCGTTATCCGCCGCCTGTTCCAGAGCCGCTACGATGGGCGAATTACCGCTGACACGATACAATGTCTGTTTAATGGCCAGCACGTCGGGATCTTTCGCCGCCTGTCTGATAAAGTTCACCACCGGCTGAAATGTCTGGTATGGATGATGCATCAGGATATCTCCCTCCCTGATCTTTGCAAACACATCCGTCTCGTCTTCCAGTTCCGGCACCGGCTGCGGTTTCAGATAACTCTGTTCTTTCAAATGGTCAAATCCGCTAAGACCATACATTTTCATGAGAAAAGTCAGATCCAGAGGGCCGCTGATGGGATAGATATCTTCCTGCTCAATCTGAAGCTCTTCCTGAATCAGTTTCAACAGTTTCTTATCGATACCCTCTTCCACTTCCAGACGGATCACCTGACCCCACTGCCTCTTCTTCAACTGCTTCTCGATCTCCTGCAGCAGATCTTCCGCTTCGTCCTCCTCAATGCTTAAATCTGCGTTTCGCATGATACGGAATGGATAACTGCATATAATATCATAATTAAGAAAAAGCTTATGGATATTGCGTTCGATCACTTCTTCCAGAAGGATGATCTTTGTTCCCTCCGCCGAGGGAATCGTCACAATACGCGACAGGACGCTTGGCACCTGTACCGTAGCAAACTCTAATTCACCCTCGCCGTTTTTCTTCTTCATGAGCGCGCCAAGATTCAGGGATTTATTACGGATCAGCGGAAAAGGCCTGGAGGAGTCCACTGCCATCGGCGTCAACACCGGATAAACGTTGTCGGCAAAATACCGATCCACATAAATAGCATCCTCTTTGTCCAGATCCTCATGATGTTTCATAATATACACGCCGTTTTCGAGCAGCTGGGGCATCAGAGAACGGTTATATACCGTATACTGCTGCCCTACAAGCTTATGTGTTTCCTCATTCACCTGCGCAAGCTGCTCCGCCGCCGTCAGCCCGGCAATGTCCTTTTTCTTATAGCCGGCATTGACCATATCCTTAAGCGACGCAACCCTGACCATAAAAAATTCGTCCAGATTGGATGCCGTGATGCTTAAGAATTTCAGTCTCTCAAACAGCGGATTCTTCTTATCCTTAGCCTCCCCGAGCACTCTCTTGTCAAAGAGCAGCCAGCTCAGCTCTCTGTTCGTATAATATTCCACATTTGAAAAGTCCATCTCGATTCCTTATGCCCCTTTCTCAGCTTTTCTGCCTGATGACCGGACGTACGCTGAATACTTCCTCAAAAAATTCCGCCCGTTTCTTAAACAGTCCTTTTTCCAACGTGATATCCAGCGAAGCATCTACCGTGATGATCAGCTTTTCTTCCTTGAGCGCCGTCTTCACATTCTTAAACTTCTGCTTATGACTCCTGTCAAGTCCATTGGCAACTTTGAGTATTGCCGTCAGTTTGGCGATCGTCAGATAATTCACCTTATCAATGCTGCCGCCTGTATCCATCGCCTCATAATAGGCGAACTCCATATGATTATACTTCACTACATTGGCCACGATCTCCCGCTCCGCGTGGGACAGGCCGATAATCTCCGTTGACATGATAATATGATAGGAGCACTCGCCAAGATTCACCAGACTGATGTATTTCCCACAGTCATGCAGCAATGTTGCGATACGTAACAACAGCCGCTCACGCCTGCCCAGTCCATGCACTTTCTTCATGCTGTCATAGATGTTCAGCGCGATATTCTCTAACGTCTCGCTTCGTCTCCTGCTGCCCATATAGCGCTTGCTGATATTCTGTGCACAGGCAACGATGTCCTCTTCAAAATCGTGATTCCACTTGATCAGCTTATTCTTCTCGCCGTACTCATATGCCATTCCGTCGCACAGGCTCACCCCCGGCACCCAGATCATCCTGGCGCCCATCGTCTTGGCTATCCGGTTGAGCAGCACGCCCGATATGAAAAGCAACGGCACATTTTCCTCCGGCATCCCCAGAATACGGGATACCTCCGGAATGGATTTTACCCGGACGCGTTCCAGAAATTTATCCATGGCTACCGCCTCCACACTGGTATTTTCCAATCCGTCCACATTCTTGCCTACCACGGCAGATATGTAATCATCCACTACGATAATATTCTCGATCACTCTGTCTTTAAGATACAATTTCTTAAAGACGGCGATCTGTGAGCTGATGATCTCTTCCAACATGCTCTCATTCTGTTCCGGGCGGATATTAAGCCTGCCCAGCTGATCCTGCAGTCTCAAGACGCCCAGACGCATATTCTGCGTAGTCACAAGCGTATCCTTATCAAAAAGCGACACCTGTATACTGCCGCCTCCGATATCCACAATTGCCGTACCTTTCTCTATCACCCTGTTAAAAACATCGCCGCCTGAGGCAATGGACTTATAATCCAAAAACCGCTGCTCCGAATTGCTCAGAACCTCGATTTTAATCCCTGTCCGCTGTGCGATCTGGTCCAGTATGATCATGGTATTGTTCATCTCTCTGATGGCGCTCGTCCCGTAAGCCTTATAATCATCCACCCGATAGCTCTTCATGATCTCCCCGTAATCGCGCAGCACCTTACACAGCTCATCCACTCTCTCATTGCTGATCTTGCCTGTGGCATAAGTATCTGATCCCAGATCGATACGATGCCTGATATGATCGATCTCCCGAATACCATTTCTGGAAGAGATCTCAAAGATTTTCATCGCCAGTTCATAAGAACCGACGTCAATCGCCGCAAACGTCTTCATTTCCGTTCCCCTTTTTCAGTTCATTCTATGCCGCAGCCTGATTACAGCGCCACATCCTGGCCGCGCAGATAATCGATAAACTGCTGCGCCGTCCGACCGGACAGTCCTCCATGAGAAAGCTCCCACTTGTCCGCCTCAGCAAGCAGAGTCTCCTCCTCCATCATAACGCCGTAGCGCGCCGCCAGTCCTTTAACGATCTCGTGGAACTGTTTCTTATCCGGTCCGCAGAAGAAAATCGTTACGCCAAAACGGTACACCAAAGACAGCTTCTCCTGCACGGTATCACTGGCATGCATATCCTCCCTGCGCCCTTCTTTATCCTCATAATTCTCCCGGATCAGATGCTGTCTGTTGGACGTAGCATAGACGAGAACATTGTTTGGTTTTTTCTCCAATCCGCCCTCGATCACGGCTTTCAGATATTTATATTCCGTCTCGAACTCTTCAAAGCTCAGGTCATCCATATAGATAATAAACTTATAGTTCCTGTTCTTTACCTGCGCGATCACATCATTCAGATCTTCCAGCTGATGCTTGTATATCTCGATGATACGCAGACCCTTATCATAATATTCATTGGCAATGGCCTTGACACTGGTGGATTTGCCCGTCCCCGCATCGCCAAACAGCAGGCAGTTGTTTGCTTTGCGCCCTGCCACAAAAGCCTCCGTATTATCTGTCAGCTTCTTCTTCGGAATCTCATAGCCGATCAGATCATCCAACTGTACATGGGAGATGTTGCGGATTGGTTCGATTCTCGCGCCATCCTCCGTGTGTATCACGCGGAATGCTTTATGTAAACCAAATTTGCCCACACCATACTCACGATAAAATTCTGTCAGCACCGCTTTCATCTCTAACGCGCTGTCACTCGCCGCAAACTGCTCCGCAAGAAGACAGATCCGATCCCGTATCTTGGTGCTGTATACTTTACTCGTCTCGGCAATTCCCTCATAGTCAAGAATGATGCTAAACTCCGGAACTTTGAGTACGTCCATCATCTCCGTAAAATCATAATCAAAGAATTCTTTGAAGATCGCCATGTCATGAAGCGCCAGCTGATTCAGGCTGCCCTCCACTTCCCCCCGGATCTCGCATGCCACGCTGTAACCATTCTCATGGTTGACCAGCTGATTGGTTAAATAACAATGCCACAAATTGCCCGAGAATCCATGCGTCGACGCCATCTGCAAAAGCTCATGCATGCAGTCATACAATAACGGACGCGTCTTGTTGTCTCCGGAGCGGTAGCGATCCATCAGCCAGACCATATCGCTCAGCACTTTGCCATCCCGCAAATCCTTATACAAAATCAGTTCTTCTTCTCTCATAGCATTTCCCCTCCATTATAATTTCATTTTATCATATACAGGCATCCTCTCAGATCTTCCCGATCCGGATCCTGCGCTGTTCTTAATAATTGCCAAGAATCTTCATGTTGCGGGTCTCTTCCCGCAGCCCCCGCAGCGTATTTTTTACCGCATCGTCCGCCAGATTGCCCTCAAAATCTATAAAAAACCGGTATTCCCAGTTACGTCCCTCGATAGGACGGCTCTCGATCTTTGTCATATTGAGGTTGTTATAAATAAAATGTGACAGTGCATGATACAATGAACCACTCTCATGTGCCACTTCCAGACAGATGCTCACTTTGGCAGCATCCCGCAAAAATATTTTCTGGTTCGTGACAATAATAAACCGGGTGGAATTTGTCTCCGACTGGTTCACCCCACGCTCCAGAATATCCAGTCCATATATCTTAGCCGCCTGCTCACTGGCGATCGCCGCCTGCGTCTTATCTTTATCTTCACTGACTTTGCGCGCCGCAAAGGCATTATTCTGCATGCTGACCTGTTTCCAGCCATCATGACCGTTCAGATATCTGGCGCTCTGCATCAACGACTGCGGATGCGAATAGACCGTTTTGATCTGTCCGGGATCCGTCCCCGGAAGCCCCATCAGACAATGCTCGATCTTAATGATCTGTTCCCCGACGATATAATTCTCAAACTCCACTAAGAGATCGTAAATCTCATTGACAATGCCCGCTGTGGAATTCTCGATCGGAAGCACCGCATAGTCAGCGCTCCCATCCTCTATGGCGCACATGGCATCCCGAAACGAGTCCACATGAAAACAGTTGACACTGTCTCCAAAATATTTCAGCATCGCCACCTGGGAATACGCACCCTCCGCTCCCTGAAAGACTACTCTCGCCTTGGCCCTGTCCAGCTCATCCACGCCGATAAATGGCAGCCTGCCGCTTGCTCCCTGCTCTGACAGCTTACGATACTGCAGTTTACGGCTCATAGACATGATCTGTTCAAACAGCTCCCCTACACCGTGGGCATTGAATTCATTATGTGTAAGCGCCCGCACCGCACGCAGTTTCTCTTCCTCTCTGGATCGGTCAAGCACCTTTTTCCCGGTAGCGATCTTATAATCTGCCACCTGCGAACAGATCTCCATACGCTCCTCATAGAGCCTCACGATCTTCTCGTCAATCTGATCCAGTTTTCCTCTTAATTCCAGTAAATCCATTCCGTCCCGCCCTTTCATGCCGCACGCTCTCATCATGACCGCACTACTATGATCGCTGTTATTTCTGCTTTCATATTACCCTAAAACCCACTTGATAGCAAGACGGTTTAAGGCTATAATGAATCTGTTAAAATAAATCAGCCATACATCATATCGTAAGTAAAATCCACATACATATGATTTTGCGATACTCTGATGTATGGAATGGAGGAAGTCATGTCTGCTAAACAAAAAAACATCCTGATCTTTACCATAACATTCGTTATTATATTTGTTTTGTTTTTACTCGCCCTTTTATCCGGGCGTGTTCCGTTAAACGATGAATCTACCGTGGGCAACACCCCCGGCAACCTGAACAACGGCGGATACTTCTGCGAAAGCGACGGCCGGGTATACTTTGCCAACGCTTACGACAGTTATTCGCTCTATTCCATGAATCCTGATGAAACCGATGTCCGCAAACTGCACGGAGGTTCCTCCTCTTATCTGTGTGTCGGCGGTGATTACATCTACTATGTCATGGAAAACAGCGGCGGCGGCTCAGATCTCGGTTCCGTGCGCGGCTCCTATGGTATCTATCGCAGCAAGACAAACGGCAAGGCTTCCACCGGCATGGACCGCTGCCACGTAGTTTCCATGCAGTTATGCGGCAACTACCTGTATTATCAGAAGCTGGATCCCAAGAGTACTATTTCTCTGGAAAAGATCAAGATCAACAAGAAAGACAAAAAGACTATTAATCCGAATGCCAGAATCAATCCAAGCTGTTATATAGATGGCACGATCTATTATAACGGCGCAGATCAGGATCATTATCTCTATGCGCTCAACACAAATACCGACACGTCCAGCGTCGTATGGGAAGGCAATATCTGGAATCCGATCTACCAGGACAATTATGTTTATTATATGGATGTAGCAAACAATTACCGGCTGTGCCGCTATTCAATCTACGATAACGTGGTGGAAGTACTGACCAACGACCGGATTGACATGTTTAACGTATACAGCAACTACATCTATTATCAGGTCAGCTCCAAGACAGAACCTGCGCTGAAAAGAATGTTAGTGGACGGCAGCAATCAGGAACTGGTGCGGGAGGGTGTCTATCAGAATATCAATATCACCTCCCAGTACGTATATTTTAACGGTTTTAAAGAACCGACGCCGGTCTACAAAACAAGCACTTTTGGTGGTGTCAATGTAACCACTTTCGATGCGGGCATGCAGGCGGCGCTGGACGAACTGCAATAACTTTCCAGCCGGGGCTTTGCGGCCCCGGCATAATACTACCGTGCGGTGATCATAAACTGCTTTTGCAGCACTTCCTCACTGTACAGCCCGCGATAGACGGAACAAAGCTTCTCAGGCAGATCTTTCTCTGCGCTTTGGCCTGCAAGCGGCAGCGTCATAATACGATAATCTACACCCCACACCCTGCTTCTGACCGTTGTCATGCTACACCCTGCATTGCGGTAAAAAGCAATCCGCCGTTTGCGAAGCAAGCATGTCTCCTCGTCAATATTTTCCAGCTCATCATCTTCCACCTCGATCACAAGCGCGTCCCATTCTGCACATGCATCACGCAGAAGATTCAGTGCGGCAGAACCGCATCCTCTGCCCCTGTTCGATGCCGTTACCGCAAAGTAATCTAACAATAACACTCGTTTTTCCAAATCAGCTGTCAAAAAAGCGTAAGCCCAGGGCTCCTGTCCCTCTCCGTAGAATGCATAGGCATAGTAGCCCGTCTGCTCCCATCTCTTTCGGATCACGGAGAATTCTTTAATCTCTTCCGGCGGAAAATCCTCCCTCGCATAAATCTCATAAATATTCTGCGCCTGTTCTAGCGTAAGCTTCTCCACACGCATCCCTGTCATATTGACAGCCTTGTTTCGATCTGTTTCCATCTCTGTTTCCAATCCTGTTCTTTATACTCCCACTCGTTATGCCTCGGCCCTTTATCTTTCACTTCATTATGCCTCGGTCGTTTATCTTTCGCTTCGTTATGCTCCGGCGTCTATTCCTCTGCGGCGTTTCCGGCTCCTGCAAGCGCCCCGTACATCTGCATAACACTCTGTCCGGACACGGGATGTCTCTCATAAGGTGCGATCTGCATCAGCGGTTTCAGCACAAAATACCGATTGGCCATGTCAATATGCGGAATGATCAGATCATCCGTATACATGACACAATCCTCATACAATAAAATATCCAGATCCAGAGTCCTGGGGCCCCAGTGAATCTTGCGCTCCCTGCTATGGGCACGCTCGATCTCGTGAATTTTTTCCAACAGCATCTTTGGCGTATACAGAGTCTCTATGGCTATCGCGCCATTTAAGAAGTCGTCCTGCTCTACACCCCCGTAGGGCTTTGTCACGATCCAGTCAGATACCTTAAGCACACGACACTTCTCGTCCGCACGGAGCAGCTCAACCGCTCCCTCCAGATGTTCCTTGCGGCTGCCCATATTAGAACCGCAGGACAAATAGACCCTGTGCCATCCTCTCGTGATCTTTACCGAAATAGACTCGAAAGGAAGCGGCACCGGCGCCTCCGGTTTGCGCACCTCCAGCGTGATCTTTCTGATCAGCGGAAATCTCAGAAGCACTGCCTCCGCCGTTCTCTCTGCCACTGTTTCGATCAGCCGGAAAGTATGTTCCTTGACGTAACTGTTGATAAACATACAGACCTCCCCATAATTGGTGGAGAGGTCCAAATCATCCAATATACCTGCCTGCCTTGTTTCTGTTTCCATGCGGGCATTGACGTAGAAATTCTGCCCTTTCTCATTTTCCTCCTGATATACCCCGTGATGGGCGTATATCTGAAGATTCTCTATCACAATCTGATCCATACCGTCCGCTCCTGTCCTGTCTATTACTTCCGGTAACCATCCCTGATCGTCTCCACCATCTTGATGGCACGTACATTTTCCTTAATGTCATGAACCCGCACAAACATGGCCCCTTTGAGCACTGCATACACACTTGTCACGATAGTTCCCTCTACGCGGTCCGTCACCGGAAGCGCGAGGGTAAGACCGATCACCGACTTCCGGCTGGCGCCCAGCAGGATCGGATACCCAAAAGAATGCAGTACCTCCAGCCTGTCAATAATCTCCAGATTATTCTCGTAACTCTTACCAAAGCCCACGCCCGGATCCACTATGATCCTGTCGTCTGCAATGCCGGCGCTGCGGGCATCTTCAAGCGACTTCTCCAAATCCCAGAGCACCTCTTCCATATATTTCTCATAATAGGCGTCCTTGCGGTTATGAGAAAGACAACAGGCAACACCGGCTTTTGCAATAACACCTGCAATTTCCGGATCATACTGCAATCCCCAGATATCATTGATCATATCCGCACCGGCATCAATCGCAGCCTGGGCCACCTTAGCCTTATAGGTATCGACCGAAATCGGAATATTAAATGTAGATTTCATTTTTTCAATTATTGGCACAATACGGCTGATCTCTTCTTCCGCAGAAAGCATCGTATATCCCGGTCTGGTGGATTCACCGCCGATATCCAGTACATCCATCCCCTCGCCGATCATCTCCGCCACATGATGCATTGCACGATTCATCTCGTTATACTTTCCACCGTCGGAAAATGAATCCGGCGTCACATTCAGAATCCCCATCACATATGTATGGCCTTTGGTTTCAAAGTCTTTGCTTCCGATTCTTATCGTCTTCCCCATCCTGCTATCTCCTTATCATCTCGAAAAAATACTGCTGCATCTGTGGGTTATCCACAAAGCATCCTCTTGCGGCCATCGTCACTGTCTGGCTGCCCGGCTTGGCAACGCCACGCATTGTCATGCACAAATGTTCCGCCTCCGCCATGACCATTACGCCCTGAGGCTTAAGGCATTCCATGACAGCCTCTGCTATCTGGGTCGTCATCTGTTCCTGTATCTGCAGACGCCTTGCATAGACTTCCACCGTGCGGGCAAGCTTGCTCAAGCCTACTACCCTGCCCTCCGGAAGATAGGCAATGTGTACTCTGCCATAAAAAGGAAGCATGTGATGCTCGCATACGGAATAAAATGTAATATCTTTTTCCACCACAATCTCATTGCTGTCCACGGCAAAGGTCTTAGACAGATGCTGCATCGGATCTTCATCCATACCCTTATAGATTTCCGCATACATCCGGGCTATCCTGTCGGGCGTATCCGCCAGCCCCTCTCTCTCTACATCCTCGCCAATCCCCTCTAACAGCAGGCGCACCGCTTCTTTAATTTTATTCTGATCTACCATGAGAGTCTCTCCTGATCGTGTCTCTATGTTCTACCACATTGATCAGCTCCCCAAGATAAGAGAGAGAACCAAATGCGATGATAATGCAATCTTTGTCCTGTCCTGCGAGCAGATAGGCAATCTCCACCGCCTCCTGAACGCTGTCCGCCACTGTCACGCTGTCGTGATATTCCTTCACCGTCTGCGCCAGCTCATAGGCATGCATGGCGCGGCCGCTGATGGGCGGTGTCACCGTGATAATGTGTTCCGCCAGCTCATAACTGCTGCGGATCATCTTATCATATTCCTTGTCTTTCAACATACCCATTATATAGATGATTCTCTTATTTGTAAAATAGAAACGTATACTCTGCACTAATTTCTCTACGGCATCCGCATTGTGTGCGCCATCCGCAATAAAAAGAGGTTTCTTTCCGATCACCTCGAACCTGCCACGCCACGTGGTTTCCCAAAGTCCCTGCCGCAGCTTATCTTCCGGTACAGGATAACCCATCTTGCCCAGTATCCGCAATGTCTCCACCGCCAATACGGCATTTTCGATCTGCACCTGCCCAAGCATCGTGATTTCCAGATTCTTAAACTTATCATATGTGAACTGCTGCTTTGTAATACCGTAGCGCACATTCTTCGCTCTGGCCGCGTCTGCGGTATAGAGCTTCGCCTTGCGCAGCAGCGCCGCCTGCCGGATTATTTTCATCACTTCCGGCTGCTGTCTGGCTGAAATTACATAAGAATTGTTTTTAATAATGCCCGCTTTGGCAGCCGCGATCTGCTCCAGACTATCTCCAAGCACTCCCATATGATCCATACTGACAGACGTAAAGACAGCGGCTAATGTCGTATCCACCACATTCGTGGCGTCAAGAGCACCACCCATACCTGTCTCCAGTACGACAATATCGCACTGTTTGTCAAGGAAATAGAGAAATGCCACCGCCGTATCCACCTCGAATGCCGTAGGATGCGCCATCCCCTCTGCCTCCATGGCCTTGGCCGCATCACGGACCTGCTCCAGATACTTACACAGTCCTGCCTGCGTAATCATCTTAGCGTTTATCTGAAATCTCTCCCTGTACTCCTTAAGCGTAGGAGAAATATATCTTCCCACCCGGTAACCTGCCTGCTGCAGCACCGTGGAAACATAAGCAAGCACAGAGCCTTTACCGTTGGTTCCCGCAATATGCACGAATTTCAACTGATCCTGCGGATTCTCAAGACGCCTGCATAGCTCCCGCATCGTCGTAAGGCCCATAACGCTGCCATACTGCTGCAATTCTTCTATATAGCTCACAGCCTCCCTGTAATTCATGCAAATTTCCTTTCCTGAACATAAATCCGGTCTTTTCCTTTCACCCATGTATAGAATGGCGCTGGCCGGATATCCTACTACTATGAAAAAATTTATCCACAACTATATTCATTGCGGGCTGCTTGGCTGGTTTCTTGAGATGATCTTCACTGCTTTTCACGCTTTTCGCAGAAGAGATCTCCGCCTGCCCTGCACGACGTCCGTCTGGATGTTTCCAATCTACGGACTCGCTGCGCTGCTGGAACCGCTTAGCCGCATCCTGCGCCGTCATAACTTCATATTCCGCGGCCTGGTCTACACAGGCCTCATATTTACCGGAGAATTTGTAACCGGCTTATGGCTACGCAAGCGTGACCTGTGCCCGTGGAACTACGAACATTCCCGCTGGAACCTGGCCAAAGTGATCCGGCTGGACTACACGCCCTGTTGGTTCATTACGGGACTGCTCTTCGAACGGCTGCTGACAGAAAACAATCCTCCCATCAATTAACAGCTGCATCGTTCCTGCCTGTACGAAATGCCCGGCTACGCATCGATCTCATCAATATCCACCGCATCAATGTTGAGCGTATTCAACGTACGGCGGCGCCTGCGCGCTTCTTCGGAAGCTTTCAGGATATAATCTTTAATCTCTTTCGCATTCTTGATATGGCTTAAGAATAGCTGAGGATGCGTATTGTCTCCCGTATAGCATGCGATCGTTCCCAAACCGAAAATACGCTCTCCCAGGCTGACCTGCAGCTCCACATCCTGTACTTTATATAAATAACAATCGTTTTCTTTCGTATTAAGGAAACCGTCATTGATCGTGATAATGTCATCTGTCACCGTATATTTCGTGAACGTAAAGGGAAGCCCCAGAAATACCCATCTTTTCCGTTCCACATACTCTTTCCCTGCTTCCTGCGAAGCGGTCTGATCCTGTCTGCTCTGTGCGCCTGCATCCTCCGCCTGCGCTCCCTGCCCCTGTTGTCCGTTTCCTTTCTTCTGATCTTCCATACCGTACCGCTCCTTCCATTAATGCCTTTTTATCATGCATTTCCCTGCATCTGCCAAGTTCTTCGTTTCTTATCCTTTTATGATAAATTCCTCTATCACTATACCATACCCCCACTCATTCCACAATAGAAACAACTCCTGTGAAAACTGTTGAAACCATATAACCTTTGTGGTATGATATACAAAATATAGGTATTGAGGGATTACAACACACAATAAGGAGGGTTATTGCATGACAGCCAAGGAATGTATCTTAGGACGCAGAAGCATCCGCAAGTTTAAAGCCGATCCTGTTTCACATGATCTGTTAGCTCAGATTGTTGAGACAGCATCCTATGCTCCCAGTTGGAAGCATACACAGATTACCCGATATATCGCTGTCGAGGGTGATTTGAAAGAGAAGATTGCCAAAGAAGGTACCTCTATCTATCCTGGCAATGGTACGATCATTTCAAGTGCTCCTGTTCTGATTGCCGTAACAGTCCTTAAGAACCGCAGTGGCTATGAACGTGACGGCTCTTTTAGCACTCCCCGCGGTGACGGCTGGCAGATGTACGACGCCGGTGTCGCTTCTCAGACATTTTGTCTCGCCGCATATGAGCAGGGCCTTGGCACTGTTATTCTTGGTCTTTTCGATCAGGCGGCTGTTGAAGCTATGCTGCAGCTTCCCGAAGACAGAGAATTGGTTGCATTAATTCCTGTAGGATATCCGGATGAAGATCCCGCTGCACCCAGGAGGAAATCCGTCGAGGATCTTTTATCCTACCAATCATAACATATTACGAAAATAGAAGAGAACATTCTCTTCTATTTTTTTGAAAAAGTGGAGCATACGTGCTCCGGAATGGAGATTTGCATGAGACATTTGATGAACCCGCTTGATTTTACCGTGGAAGAACTGGACAAACTATTCAATCTGGCCGACGATATCGCCGCCAATCCGTCTAAATATGCCCATGCCTGCGAGGGAAAGAAACTGGCCACCTGTTTCTATGAGCCAAGCACACGTACCAGGCTAAGTTTTGAATCTGCTATGCTGAGTCTGGGCGGACAGGTACTGGGATTTTCAGATGCCGGTTCTTCATCCGCTTCCAAAGGAGAAAGTGTATCCGATACGATCCGTATCATCTCCTGCTATGCAGATATCTGCGCCATGCGTCATCCCAAAGAAGGCGCGCCTATGGTGGCGGCAACCCGCTCCGACATTCCTGTCATCAACGCAGGAGATGGCGGACACCAACACCCCACCCAGACTTTGACGGATCTGTTGACGATCCGCTCCCTGAAAGGTCGGCTTGGCGGTTTCACGATCGGCCTGTGCGGAGACTTGAAATTCGGACGGACAGCCCACTCTCTGGTCAATGCTCTGATCCGCTACCCGGATGTTCGTTTCCTTTTTATCTCCCCGCCGGAACTGCGCGTACCGGATTATATCACAGATATGCTTTCCGAAAAAGGAATTGCGTATGAAGAAGTAATACGCCTGGAAGACTGCCTGTCTCGTTTGGATCTGCTCTATATGACAAGAGTCCAGCGGGAACGCTTCTTTAATGAGGAAGACTATGTAAGACTGAAAGATTTTTATATTCTGAATAAAGCCAAACTGGCATTGGCCAAAGATGACATGCTTGTGCTGCATCCACTGCCCCGTGTCAATGAAATCTCCGTGGAGGTGGATGACGACCCCAGAGCCGTCTATTTCAAGCAGGCAAAATACGGCGTCTATGTCAGAATGGCGCTGATTCTTACACTACTTGAGATTACCGTATCCTAACCGGCCATACCTTTACTCTATGGAACAAAGATATCCGGACCGAACAACACGCAAACCAGGAAAGGAAGATATATATGTTAAATGTAGGTAAAATTGAAGAAGGTTTCGTCTTAGACCATATCGAGGCAGGAAAAAGCCTCTCGCTCTATCACCATCTGCAGTTGGACAAGCTCGACTGCCCCGTGGCGATCATCAAGAATGCCCGCAGCAATAAGATGGGTAAAAAAGACATTTTGAAAGTCGAATGTGATATCAATACTCTGAATTTGGATGTGCTTGCATTCATCGACCATAATATCACGGTCAATGTGATCAAGGACGGGGATATCGTCGACAAGAAAGAATTGATTCTCCCCAGGGAGATCAAAAATATTATTCGGTGCAAAAATCCCCGCTGTATCACCTCTATAGAACAAGAACTTCCTCACATCTTCGTCCTTGCAGACGAAGAGAAGGAAGTCTATCGCTGTAAATATTGTGAAGAAAAGGCTATTATTAAATAGCTTCTATACTTCTTCTACCGTATCTGCCTTGCCATGGACTACGGCTTCGAACTCCTCCCTCGCCAATGCGAAGCAGGCCATCAACTTCGGGGAGAATGAACCGCACTCTCCGTTGCTGATCATATTATAAGCCTGATCCGTGGTAAAAGCAGCCTTATAGCATCGCTCATTAACTAACGCATCATATACATCGGCAACTGACACGATCTGGGCGGCAATCGGGATTTCTTCCCCTTTCAGTCCGTCCGGATAGCCTCGGCCGTCATATCTTTCATGATGATGTCTGCAAATCTCATAGCTGACTTTACCGTATTCGCCCTGCTGAATATCCGCCAACATATCGATGATCTCACATCCCCTTGTGGTATGGGATTTCATAATCTCAAATTCTTCCTGCGTAAGCCTGCCTGGCTTCAGAAGTATAGCGTCAGGAATAACAATCTTACCCACATCATGCAGAGCTGCCGCAGACGTGATCGTAACGATGGCATATTTGTCCAGATGATATTCCGGATACTCCTGTGCCACATACTTCGCCAGAATGTTTGTAAACGTCTTCACACGTTTTACATGATCGCCGGATTCCATATTACGGAACTCCACCACATTACTCATAACATCTATGATACGTTCATTAATACTCTGCAGCTCCTCAGCCTGCTTACGCAGCACCTTGGTCTGCAGCTCCACCATATCCTCCAGATGCCGTTTATTATAATACAGCTCGATCACATTCTTGGTACGCTGCTTGACGATAAAAGCATCGAAAGGCTTTTTGATAATATCACTGGCGCCAAGCCGGTACGCTTTGCGCTCAATCTGTGTCGTCGCCTCTCCGGTGATCAGAAGCACCGGAATACTGTCGATCCACTTTTGCCTCTTCATCTCTTCCAGAACAGCCACACCGTCCATGACAGGCATTACAATATCAAGCAGAACAACAGAGATCACATCCAGATTGGAAGCGATGATCTCCACCGCCTCCTTTCCGTTAGCTGCCTGTATCGTATTATAGTCATGGAACATTTCACACAAAATTTCTCTGTTAATATCTACGTCATCGACAATCAATAATGTTGGTTTTTTCATGTTTTCTCTCTCACTCTAAATCACTCTGCTGCTGTCTACCGTGTAACATATCAAACCTGAGCCACATCTTTCATAGAGAAACTGATTCTGCCCATCTTGTCTTTTCCAAGACATACTACAGTCACCTTATCTCCCAGTGTAAGCACATCCTCCACATGGTTGATTCTCTCCTTTGCAATCTTGGAGATATGAACCATGCCTTCCTTGCCGGGAGCAAACTCAATAAATGCTCCAAATTCCTTAATGCTGACTACCGTTCCCTTGAAAATCTGTCCTTCCTCAAAGTCAGTGGTGATCGTCTTGATCATGGCAACCGCTTTATCCATCATGACTTGATCCGTACCACATACGGATACCTGTCCATCATCCGTAATATCGATCTTAACGCCGGTACGGGCAATAATCTCATTGATGGTCTTGCCGCGCTGTCCTACCACGTCGCCAATCTTCTCCGGATCGATCTGAATGGAGATGATCTTCGGTGCATAAGGTCCCACTTCTTTACGAGGCGCTGCGATCGCAGGAACCATACAGTTAGCCATAATAAACTCTCTTGCTTCACGGCATCTGGCAATAGCGCCCTCTACGATCGGCTTTGTAAGACCATGGATCTTGATATCCATCTGAATAGCCGTGATACCGTCATGGGTACCTGTCACCTTAAAGTCCATGTCGCCGAAGAAATCTTCCAGTCCCTGAATATCCGTCAAAAGAACGAAATCTTCATCCGTATCGCCTGTCACAAGACCACAGGAAATACCTGCAACCATCTTCTTGATCGGCACGCCTGCTGCCATCAACGACATACAGGATGCGCAGGTGGATGCCATCGATGTGGATCCGTTAGACTCAAACGTCTCAGATACGGTACGAATCGCATACGGGAACTCTTCTTCGGAAGGAAGCACCGGTATCAACGCTCTCTCTGCCAATGCACCGTGTCCGATCTCTCTTCGTCCCGGTCCGCGGCTTACTTTTGTCTCTCCCACGGAGTAAGACGGGAAATTATAGTGATGCATATATCTCTTACATGTGATATTCTCATCCAGACCGTCTACTCTTTGTACCTCGGATAAAGGCGCCAGTGTACATACATTACAGATCTGTGTCTGTCCACGGGTGAACATAGCTGAGCCATGCACTCTGGGAATGATGTCAACCTCAGCAGCCAAAGGCCTGATCTGGTCAAGCGCACGGCCGTCCGGACGTTTATGGTCTTTCAATATCATCTTGCGGACAGTCTTCTTCTGGTACTGATATACTGCCTCTCCAAGAACCGCCAGATATTCTTCATTCTCTGCAAAAGCTTCTTCCAGCTTAGCCGTAATATTACGGATATTTTCCTCACGAACCTGTTTCTCATCGGTGAAGACTGCAGTCTCCATCTCTTCCGGTGTCACGATCGCCTTGATATCCTCAAACATCTGCGCCGGAATCGCACAGCTCTCATAGCTATGCTTCGGTTTGCCCACTTCCGCCACGATTTGATTGATAAACGCAATGATCGTCTGGTTTACTTCATGTGCCTTATAGATTGCCTCCAGTACCTTTGCCTCCGGCACTTCGTTCGCTCCGGCCTCGATCATCATGACTTTCTGAGCCGTGGACGCCACGGTCATCTTCAGGTCACCCTTGTCCCACTTTTCCTGAGACGGATTCACGATCAGCTCACCATCAACAAGTCCCATCTGTGTCATCGCACAAGGACCGTCAAAAGGAATATCCGAAATACAGGTTGCGATGGCGGTACCGATCATTGCCACGAGCTCCGGACGACACTCGGGATCCACACTCATTACCATATTATTTAATGTGACGTCATTGCGGTAGTCTTTCGGGAAGAGGGGTCTCATGGGTCTGTCGATAACACGGCTTGTCAGCACCGCATTCTCGGATGCCTTACCCTCTCTCTTATTAAATCCACCGGGGATTTTACCTACGGAGTATAATTTCTCCTCATACTCCACGCTGCATGGGAAGAAATCGATTCCCTCCCTCGGCTTCTCAGACGCTGTAGCCGTAGAAAGTACGGTTGTCTCACCATACTGCATAAAAGCGCATCCATTAGCCTGTTTACCTACTCTGCCGATATCTACCTTAAGGGTACGTCCGGCAAGCTCCATTGTGTAACTCTTGTACATGATCTTCTCTCCTTTTCATTGCATCATATTGTTTAAGGCAGAAGATGCCGAAACTACAAATATCCCCACAAAGCTTCTTCCATCATTCATGCGGCCCTCTCCACGAATATCTGTCTCATCCTGTATGCGATGCCTTGTACTGATATTTGTGGTCTCGGGTGCTTCTTCCACCTATGTAACCCTGCTCTGTCATATAAGAAGAAAAAAGACGGACAAAACCGGATACGATCCGGTCTTACATCCGCCTTCTATCTTGTCTTATTTTCTCAAGCCAAGCCTTTCGATCAGCGCACGATATCTCTCAATATCCTTATCTTTCAGATAAGCAAGCAAACCACGCCTCTGACCAACCATCTTCAGAAGTCCTCTTCTGGAATGATGATCTTTCGGATTAGATTTCAAGTGCTCTGTCAACTCCTGAATTCTTGCTGTGAGTACCGCAACCTGCACTTCCGGTGAACCTGTGTCGCCGGGTGTTCTTGCATACTCGTTGATGATAGCTGTTTTCTTCTCTTTGGAAATCATAATTTCTCCTTTCTCTCAGGGAGCCTTATAACTGCCCTGTTAACCGCCTGACACTAAGATTGGGTCGGAGTGTCCCTCCTCCGAGTATCGGCTGAATTCATACCCGCATATTATATCATGCAATCCCTGCATTGTAAAGGGATTTCTTAATCGTGCAATACACGCACCGCCTTGATCGGTGAACGGTAAGATACATTGGAAATACGGATTCCCGTCTTAGGACTGCTGGCGTGAATGACCTGTCCGCTTCCGATATAAATCGCCACGTGATTAATGGATTTACCATTGCCGTAGAAGATCAGATCGCCGGGCTGCGCTTCCGAAACCTTGATAGAGGTTCCACAGTTGGCCTGCGCTACGGAAGAATGCGGCAGGCTTACACCGTACTTCTTAAATATACTCAATACATATCCGGAACAATCCGCGCCTTTGGTCAGGCTTGTTCCACCCCATACATAGGGATTGCCGAGAAATTCTTTCGCATACTGGCATATATCCACACGTACATCGGATACTCCCTGCCCATAGAAAAGCTCTGTCATCGTGACTGCCGTTCCAAGCTCCGAGCTGACATCCACATATTCTGCCGACACAAACACTTCCTGATCGTCCAGATATACTTTGACCCACTCACCGTCCACAGATGCAACTTCCAACTCCTCACCGTTAGGCACAAGTGTGATCACTTCCGAATCGGTATTGGCCTCTGCTCTCACCTTAAGGCTGTCGGTAGTAACCCTGGCTACCGTAAGCGCCAGCTCTTCGGCCCTGCGCTTCGCCGGAATACCTGTCAGCAGATACTCAAGACTGACATATCCCTCTACCTTGCCCGACTTGATATGAGCCCATATCCCATCTTCATCCAACACTTCACATGCCGCATCTTTGGGCAGTTTACCGACTAATTTTCCATCTTCTGCTGCGACGGAACGTACATTCAGGTTATTATCCACATGGGCTATCCCGAGATTGGTGTACCCCCAATTAGCATTTTTTGCTTTCTCATACGCTTTTGCGTACTCTCTTTCCGTCCTGGTCGTCTCCACGATGGCGCTGGCGCCGATCGGCTCTCCTAATATATCCTGCACGGAAGTACCGCCCTCTATCGTATCACGCTCAGACATGTGGTCATCCGAAGAACTGTCATCAGACACATCGCTATCGTCCAAATCTTCTTCCGGACTGGTGTCCTCTTCCACATCGCTGTCTTCCATGCCATTACCGCTTATGCTCTTACCGCCTGCCGTCTCATCTTCCGGGCTCCGGTCTGTCTCACTGCGCTCTCCCACTGCCGATATATCAAATGTTCCGACAGACAAAATATCCGACAGCTTGACTGCCTCCGCCCGCATCGGAGCCAAAAGCAGCATACAGCCTGCTATAATGCACAGAATCTCTCGTCTCTTCATTGCAAGTTCAATCCTTTCACCGTAATTTGTAACATTTTCGTAATAATTCGTAACAATTACGATGCCATTATAGCAATGAAAGCCGTTTCTGTCAAATGCCAATTTATAACTGTCTGTAATAATTTAGCTTATATATGTTACATTTCTGTCTCAAAGTAGCTCTGTTCAAATCCTGCTACCACTTTAACCCACTTCTCCATAACTGTTGGAAAATGCGATATTCACAGCGTGATCCGCCACTCTCTCCAGTCCGGATACAATATCCGAGAACAGCGCCCCTGCCTCAGGCGTGCATTCGTTATTGGATAATCTTTCGATATGCTTCTGCTGCAGTTCTTTCTCTTTCTCGTCTATAGCCTCCTCCAGGTGAAGAATGTCTTCCACATGCTCCTCGGTACTCTTGACAAACATTTCAAATGAGAATCTGAGAATCGTATTGACCATGTTCATCATCTCACCCAGCTCTTTTTGCGCATTTCTGGTAAAAGTAACACCCGTCTTGATTCTCCGTTCCGCCGCATCCGCTATATTTTCCGCGTGGTCGCCAATCCGCTCAATATCATTTACCACATGGAACAACGCGCCAATGTTCTTCAAATCTTCGATCGGCAGCGTTGTCTGGTTGATCTTGACAAGATAATTGGTGATCGCATGGCTTAAGAAATCTATATTCTTCTCAACCTCGTGCACCTCTTCTATATCCTCGGAATCCAGCGTGATCAGAACATTCATGGCACGATTCAGATTCTCATCCGCCAAAGAGGCCATACGATCCAGCTCTTTAATAACCTCCACCACGGCCGTAGCAGGGTTCAACACCACTTTTTCTCCGATATATTTCAGCTGATAACTGTCTCTGTAGCCCACTTTTCTGTCGTCGCCGGGCACCACCAGATACGTCAGCTTCACTATGCCTTTAATAAACGGCATCATAATGATAACCTGGAATACTTTAATAGAGATATGTGCGTAGGCAACAACTCGTCCCATGTTATTTCCTGATACAACAGTAAGTACGTCCACGATTCCGTGTACTCCGATCAGGAAGATAATATAGACGACGATCGTGCCGATCACATTGAAGATCAGATGGATCGCAGCCGCCCTCTTAGCGTCTTTCTTACCGTTAAGAGATGCCAGCACCGCCGATGTGCAGGCTCCGATATTACATCCAAGAATAATATACAGACCTATGTCCATAGTCATCAATCCCTGATTGGCAAGCAGAACCATGATGCTGACGGTCACAGAAGAACTCTGGATGATCGCTGTCAGCACAGCCCCCAGAATAACTGCCAGGATCGGAGACTGCAGGGACGCAAACATATGTAATACCGCCGGGGAATCTTTCATGCCGGACATGGCCCCGGACATTGTACTGAGTCCCATGAAAAGAACTCCGAAGCCGATAATGACTTCCCCCCACTGCGATATCTTCTGCTTCTTGCAGAACATGATGATCAGCACTCCGACTAACAGTATGACCGGAGCCGCTTTCTCCAATTTAAAAGATACCAACAGCGCTGTCACCGTTGTACCGATATTGGCGCCAAAAATCACACCTGCCGCCTGGGTCAGCGTCATCAGTCCCGAGTTGACGAAACTGACTACCATAACCGTACAGGCCGATGACGACTGTATGGCCGCCGTAAAGAAAATGCCCACAAGAATACCCGTAAAGCGATTGGTTGTCAAACGCTCCAGTATTCCTCTTAACTTCGCACCGGCAACTTTCTCGATACTGTCGCTCATGATGCGCATGCCGTACAAGAACAGCCCAAGACCACCTGCCATGGTAAGAATAATCGATAGACTCATCTTATTCAGATTCCCTTCATATGTACTAATTCCCTGCGTAAACCTATACGCTACTATTTTATCGGAAATGTAGTAGACTGGCAAGCCCCTATTGCATGATATGCCATGCCTGCTGTAAGATCCTGCGCCAACTGCGCTTTCAACCCGTCCACGCTGTCAAATTTCTTTTCCGGCCTGCGGAATGCAAGCAGACACACCGTAATCTCCCTGCCATAAAGATCTTCCCCAAAATCATACAGATACGTCTCCACGCCGATCACATTCCCATCTTCCACTGTAGGTTTGCATCCAATGTTGGTGATGCCTTTATATACGGCTTCCCCCACGATCACTTCAGAATAATATACCCCGTTGGGCGGAAGAAGCTTGTCCGGTTCAGGGATCATATTCGCTGTCGGCATCCCGAACGTGCGCCCAAGCCGCTGTCCATGTTCCACCAATCCGCTCACGCGGTATGACATTCCCAACATGTCCGCTGCTCTCTCCATACGGCCTGCACGGACATCTTCACGTATGACCGTAGAACTGACTTCTTCCCCATCTATCCTGACCTTATCGATCAGCTCCACTCTGTATCCGCCGTCAGCGGCATATCCTGCGAGCAGTTCATAGTTTCCCGCCCCATAACGCCCGAAAGACACATCCGCGCCGGCACAGATATATTCCGCATGCATCTGTCTCACAAGATATCTTTGTACAAATTCTTCCGGTTCCGTTGCCGCCGTCTCTTTATTTAAAGGAAACTCTATGAGCACATCGACACCCATCTCCTCGAAGATCTTTCTTTTTTCCTCTATGGTCGTCAATTCCTGCTCATCTGCGCCAAAAAAAGCTGCTGCGGAAGTATCGAATGTAAATACGGTTGCAAGACATCCTTTCTCTTTCCGTTCAATAATCTTTTGGAGCAATTTCTGATGTCCAAGATGCACCCCGTCAAATTTGCCAATGGCAACGGCGCTTCTTCCCTCTAACTGAAATTCTGTCGTATGTTCCACAATCCTCATAACCGCTCTGTTCCTATCTTAGCTTCCTGAATCTTATCGTCATCCTCTTTCCTGTCCGGCACTTGTCATCCATCCCGGCAGACGCCTTACGACAGAAACATTTTGGCCGGTTTTAACACATTTTCCATGCTGCAATAAGCATAGATTCCATAAAATTTCCCCCTGCCGTCATAGACTCTGACCTGCTCGCCATCCTTAAGCTGCAGGTTCGTCCTGTCTTCAGCTCCCTCACTGGAAAGCCCGCCGACATCCGTCACCTGATCCATGCCAAGGCGGTTGCCATTCTCTGCCATCCGGCGCGCCTCTTCTTTCACAACAACTGCCTGATTCTTATCAAAAACAGCATCGGGCGAAATAATAACACTAGATATATTTCCCGCATCCCGCAATGACTCCAGCTCTGCAAGCGTCAGGGCATTCTCAATCCCAAATATACCGACACGGCTTCTGATAAGGGATTCCATAACGCCGCCGCACCCAAGAGCCGCGCCGATATCATGGCACAGCGTCCTGATGTATGTTCCCTTGGAGCACACGATCCGCATCCGAACAAGCGGAATAGCGATTTCTTCTATCTCCAACTCCTTAATCTGCACTTTTCTGGGCTTACGCTCGATCTCTTTGCCGGCCCTTGCCAGTTCATAGAGTTTTTTTCCATTAACTTTCAGCGCGGAGTACATAGGCGGAATCTGATCATAATCTCCGCAAAACGCCATGACCGTCTCTTGCACCTGCTCAGCAGTCAGGTTCTCCATGTCATCCATACCGCACTGTGACAGGATCTGTCCTGTCATATCCTGTGTGTCTGTGACCACCCCCAGACGCATCACAGCCCTGTACTCTTTATCCCAATCCGTAAGCATATCACAGAGTTTTGTGCCCGAACCGAAACATACAGGAAGCACGCCGACCGCTTCCGGATCGAGTGTCCCTGTATGTCCGATTTTTTTCATTTTACATATCCCTCGGAGTCTGGCAACCACATCATGGGATGTGAAGCCTTTTTCCTTATATACGTTCATAATTCCATTATATGTGTTATCCATTCTATATCATCCTTCCTTAAGCTGCTCCGCAATCTCGATGGAAAGATTATTGATATTGTCATGATATGTACCATTCATTGTACATCCCGCCGCGCGCACATGACCGCCGCCGCCGAATTTCATCGCGATCGCCGCCACATCCACTTTGCCGTTGGAACGCATGCTCACTTTGTACTCCAGTGTTCCGGTCTCATACATGAAGATCGCGCAGTCCACACCCTTGACGGACTGCAGATGATTCACAATGCCATCCAGGTCTTTTGAAGTTACCCGGTAAAAATCCATCATTCGACGGCTGACCATGCTGACAATACACCTGTCATTCATGAAGCGGACACTCTCTAGCACTGATCGTCCCATAATCTGCGTTTGGAGATAAGTTTTCTCATAAAATGTTTCTTCCACGATTTTTGAGAAATCAAATCCAAATTTAATAAGCTCCGCGACAATTTGCAAGGTTCTGGGAGACGTATTGGAATACCGCAAAACGCCCGTATCGTGAATAATACCAATATAAATCGCTTTTGCCGCCTCTTCATTTACCGCCTCAGGATCCATCAATTCGTATAAAAGCTCCGCCGTGGAACTCCGATCCGGCTCCACAATGCTCACATCTCCACAGCCCGGATTACTGATATGATGATCGATGTTGATCTTCTTTACTGCTTTCCGGTAAATAGGCAGCGCCTCTCCCAGACGGTCATCGGTCGTATCCAATGCCACAAACACATCATATGTTATTTCTGTATTAAATTCTGATTTAATTTCATCAAAACAGCTGATACACCTGAAAATATCCGACGGTTCCTCCAAATACACATCGATCTGTGCATTTGGCATCTCCTTTTTGAGATAATGATACAATCCCATCACGGAGCCGACACAATCCCCATCGGGTCTGGCATGCCCGCCGATCGCTATTGTTTTTGCATCTTTTACTTCATCTATTATTCTCATTTCTTCACCAACTTCTTCTTACATTAACTCATTTAGATAGAATTGCTTTCGTCTTTCTCCACTACTTCATCTATCAATTTAGACATATTCACGCCGTACGCAATGGATTGGTCCATGATGAACGTCAATTGCGGCGTATTACGCAGATTGATCGTCCTTGCCAGCTGATTACGGATATACCCCTCCGCGCTCCTGAGACCGGCCAGCGTATCAGCCTGTGCCTTTTCATCGCCCAATACGCTGATCCACGCCTTGCACGTCTTCAAATCCGGCGCAACCTCCACTGCCACTACGGAAGTCATCGGGGCAATTCTGGGATCTTTGATCCCGCCCCTGATGATCTCTGCCAATACACGCTGTACTTCCCCGTTGATACGGGTATTTTTAACACTGTTTTTACGCATTCTGTATCTAATCCTTTCATTAGCAATACCATTTTCATACCATTGCTAATACGACAATCTGACCAGCCAATATAATAACATGCGTATTTATATTAGCGCGGCACTTCAACCATAATATAGGCTTCTACAATATCCAACTCCTGCATCTTATCAAAGCCCTCAAACACAAGACCACACTCAAATCCGGATTTGACTTCCTTGACATCATCCTTGAATCGTTTCAGGGATGCCAATTCGCCCTCGTAGATCTGCTCACCCTCTCTGGTGATCCGGATCTTACATCCTCTCTTGAACTCACCGTCTAACACATAGGAACCTGCAATGTTACCGATTGCCGAAGCCTTAAATATCTGACGCACTTCCGCATGGCCGATAACTTTCTCTTCGAATACCGGATCAAGCATACCTTTCATCGCCGCCTCGATATCCTCGATTGCCTGATAGATTACCTTATACAGCCTTACATCCACGCCCTCACGCTCAGCTACGGCTTTGGCGGTGGAATCAGGCCTTACGTTAAAGCCGATGATGATCGCAGAAGAAGCAGACGCAAGGGACACGTCGGATTCATTGATGGCGCCCACGCCGCCGTGAATACATTTAACAACAACCTCTTCATTGGACAGCTTCATCAGACTCTGCTTAACAGCTTCCACACTACCCTGAACGTCCGCTTTTACGATCAGATTCAGTTCTTTCAAATTACCCTCCTGAATCTGGCTGAACAGATCATCCAGAGACATTCTTGTCTTAGTATCTGCAAGCATTTCTTCTTTATGCTGTGCTTTATAAGTTTCCGCATAAGATTTAGCGCTCTTATCATTCTCATGTACGATAAATACTTCGCCTGCGCTTGGCACATCGGACAGACCAAGAATCTCCACGGGTGTGGAGGGTATCGCCTCTTTCACGCGTCTGCCCTTATCGTCTATCATAGCTCTTACCTTACCGTGGCTTGCTCCTGCGGAGATAAAGTCTCCCACATGAAGCGTACCCTTTTGCACCAGTACGGTAGCTACCGGCCCGCGGCCTTTATCCAGCTCAGCCTCAATTACCAGACCTCTTGCGTTTCTGTTCGGATTAGCTTTCAGTTCCAGAATCTCCGCTGTCAAAAGAATCGTCTCCAGCAGGTTCTCAATTCCCTCGCCTGATTTTGCAGACACCGGCACAAACTCCGTCGTTCCGCCCCAATCTACCGGGATCAGCTCATGTTCCGTCATCTCCTGTTTCACACGGTCAACATTGGCGCTTGGCTTATCTACCTTATTAATCGCTACAATGATCTCTATACCTGCTGCCTTGGCATGATTGATCGCCTCCACGGTCTGAGGCATCACTCCATCATCCGCCGCAACTACCAGCACTGCGATATCAGTAGAATTAGCGCCGCGCATACGCATTGCCGTAAATGCCTCGTGTCCCGGCGTATCCAGGAATGTTATACTCTGGCCGTTTGCTGTGACCGTATAAGCGCCGATTGCCTGTGTAATGCCGCCGGCCTCTTTATCCGTCACATTAGTCTTACGGATCGCGTCAAGAAGAGACGTCTTACCATGATCAACATGGCCCATAACGCAGATAACGGGCGGTCTGCTGACCATATCTGCCTCATCTTCTTCATCCTCTTTGAGCAGCTCTTCTATTACGTCTACCTTAACTTCTCTTTCACAGATGATCTCATATTCGATGGCAATATTCTCTGCCTCTTCAAAGCTTATTTCAGAATTCAGTGTTACGATCTGTCCCTGCAGGAAAAGCTTCTTAATGATCACAGAGGGCTGAATCTTCATCTTATCCGCCAGATCTTTGATCGTCAAAGATTCCGGAATGGTAATGACTTTGATCTGCTCCTCCACGGCCTCCTCCACTTTCTTCTCCGGTTTGATAAACCGTCCTGCTTTATTGCGGTTCTTTACCGCTACCTCGTCCTCTTCGTAGATCAGGTCTTTTCTGGAACGTTTATCCCGATCCTGATTCGTCCTGCGCTTCTCGTCGTCCCGATGTTTTTCCACGTCCTTGACAGGCGTCTCGGGCATAAAGTCTTTCTGATTGTTATTTTTCTTAAATCGATTGTCCGGCCCGCCGTTTCCTCTCTGAGAACGGTCAAAATTTCCACCACTGCGGTTAGCGCCTGTATTAGCGCCACCACTCCGGCGATCGCCTTGATTGTTGTTATAAGCCGGCTTATTCTGACCCTCAGGCCTGCGATTATCTCCTGCATTTGCTGCTTTCTCCTGTCCCTGCTGTCTGCCGCTTTGTGCCGCATTTGCTGCATTCGCTGCATTTGCCGCATTCTCGCGCTCTCTCTTCTCCTGCTGGCGCTGTTCCATCCTGCGCTCCTGCTGCTGTCTCTGGCGCACCTCGTAAGGCTCCGCCGTCACAGGAATGGGTTTCTGCGTCGGTCTGATGATCTGATGCGGCACATTCTGCGCCTGCACCGGCCGAGCGCCATTAGACAACGGCTTTCTGTCATTTCTACGTCCGCCGCCGTTATTGTTGTTCTGCTGTGCCGGACGTTGTCCCGGCATCTTGGAATTGTGAGGATTGCTCACAAAAATAATCTTTTTCTTCTTGGGAGGCTCCGACTTAGCGGCTCCGGCTTTGTCAGGTCTGTTGTCGCCCCTTGTTCCTCTTGCCGCCTCTCTGGATTCCGGATTCCCCGATTTTTCCACTGTCTTAGTACCTGGAGCGGCTTTCTTGTCACTCTGCAATTTCGAAGCCTCTCCTGCTCTGCCATCCGCTCCGTTCCCTGCCGTCGGTCTGGCCTTGGCATCTTCCTGCACCTTATCTGCACCTCCAAACTGTTTACGGATCAATGCGATCGCGTCATCCTCGATGGAACTCTGTGCTGCTTTTACTTCATATCCTTTATCCTGCAAAAAAGCGATCAACTCCTTGCTCTGTTTATCCAACTCTTTTGCCAGCTCATGTACTTTCATTTTCGCCATGCTCACTACCTCCAACTATTTCGAATCTACTAAATGCTTCTGTATCGAATCTGCAAATCCCTGATCAGTCACAGCAAGACAGGAACGCTCTTCCTTGCCGATGGCATGCCCCAGCACTTCCTTGACACTGTAGTACTGATATGGCACCTCATAGAACTTACACATATTACTATATTTTTTTCTGGTGTTATCCGAAGCATCCTCAGCTATGATAACCAGATATGCTTTTCCACTCTTAACTGCTTCCTCTGTCGCAAATCCGCCACTGACAACATTCCTGGAGCGGGTGGCCAGACCCAGCATAGATAACACCTTATCTCTATTTGGTCTCTCCTGCATGATCTTCCTCCTCAAACTCCTTTTCCAGATTCTCATATATCTCCTGCGGTATGCTCATCTTAAAAGAACGCTCTAACCCTTTATTCTTTCTCGCTTTTTTGAGGCATTCCTGATCCATGCACAGATATGCGCCCCTGCCGTTTTTTCTTCCGGTCATATCCAGGATCATGTCACCCTCAGCACTCTTTAAGACTCGCATCATATCTTTTTTGCTCTTCATTTCACCGCAGCCCACACATTGCCGCATGGGTATTTTCTTAGCCATTATTCTGTCTCTCCCGCGCTTTCCTCTTCGTATGTCTCCGTATCATATGCAGCCTCATCCTGTGCTACGCCGTCATCATAACTGTCCTGATCATATTCTCCGTCGTAGCCATCCTCGCTGTAACCCTCTTCGTCGTAATCTTCCTCATCATACTCGTCGTCATAGACATAGTCTTCATATCGGAAGCCCGGTGCGTCCTTAGCCTGCGTCTCACTCTTGATATCGATCTTATATCCGGTCAGTCTTGCCGCCAGTCTCGCGTTCTGTCCTTCCTTACCGATTGCCAGAGACAACTGATAATCAGGCACAACCACTTTAGCCGTTTTTTCATCCGGATCTGCAAATACGGCCACAATCTTTGCCGGCGACAATGCATTTTGAATCAGGTTACCCGGATTCTCATCCCAGTTGACTATATCGATTTTTTCTCCACACAGCTCATCCACGATAGAATTCACTCTCGTACCGTTGACACCGACGCACGCGCCCACCGCATCCACATTCGGATTGTTGGAGCGGACCGCCAGCTTTGTTCTGCTTCCCGCCTCTCTGGCGATGCTCATGATCTCCACCGTACCGTCTTTGATTTCCGTCACCTCAGCCTCAAAGAGTCTTTTAACCAGCTCGGGATGTGTACGGCTTACCAGAATCCTTGGCCCTTTAGGTGTATTCTTCACTTCCAGAATATATACCTTAATTCTCTCCGTCGGCCTGAAATTCTCGCCTCTCACCTGCTCGCTCTCATTGAGAATGGCGTCCGCCTTGCCCAGGTTAATGGAGATATTTCTGCCGATATATCTTTGCACGATACCTGTCACTACGTCTTTCTCTTTCTCATAATATTGGTTATAAATAACGCTTCTTTCTTCCTCACGGATCTTCTGCAAAATTACATTCTTGGCATTCTGTGTCGCAATTCTGCCAAATTCTTTAGACTTGATCTCCACATGAAGCAGATCTCCTAATTTCGCGTTTTTGGAAATTTCCTGCGCATCCTCCAACGAAATCTGAAGCACATCATCCTCTACCTCTTCTACAACTTCTTTTTCTGCGTAGCAAAGGAAATCGCAAGTCTCTCTGTCAATCTCCACCCTGACATTATCAGCCTTGCCGAAATGGTTCTTACATGCTGTGATCAGAGAATTTTCGATCGCTTCAAACAGTGTTTCCTTGCTGATCTCTTTCTCTTTCTCCAGAATGTCCAGTGCCTCCATTAATTCCTTATTCATTTTCCGTTATCCTCCTATGTTTCCTAATATTCTATATTGACTGAATTAGATGATTCTCTCAAAAATCGAGCGTCAGCCTGACTAAGGCGATCTCCTGCCTGCGCAGTATACGGTCCATGTCTGTACTTACTGTCTCATTCTTTTCGTTCTCCGATTCTGCAATCGTAATGGTATCCTTATCATAAGCTTTCAGGATACCGACAAATTCCTTATGTCCGTCTATAGGCTTATATGTTTTGATCTCCACTTCCTCGCCCAGACTCTTCTCCAAATGCCTGTCTTTTTTGAGCGTTCTGCCCAATCCCGGACTGCTGACCTCCAAAATATAAGCATCAGCTATATAGTCTTCCGCATCCAATGCATCCGACAATTCACGGCTTACATTCTCGCAGTCAATAATACTTACCCCCTCTGCCTTATCAATATAAGCCCGTAGATAGAAATCTCCGCCTTCTTTGACATATTCCACGTCGTAAATCTCCACACCATGCTTATCTGCAATTGGAAGCAGCATCTGTTCCGTTCTGGATTCGTATATCTCCCTTTTTGACATGCCGTTACCGATCTCCTCTCTCTGAAATTACCTTTTTGCTCCGCCATGCCTTACCCACAAATGGGGGCGCACGCTCTAATCACATAAAAAAGTGGACTCGCAAGTCCACTCTTTATCATAATCATTATTCTTAATCTATGTGTTATTATAGCACCCTTTTCCAGTATTTGCAAGGAAAATAATAAAAAAGCTCTGAACTGCTTGATCTCATCAAGCTTTCAGAACCATTTCAGGGTTGGGCTGTTATAAACAGTCAACAGCTCGTAGGGGAATCGAACCCCTGTTTCCGCCGTGAGAGGGCGGCGTCTTAACCGCTTGACCAACGAGCCATCTGTTGAACACTTGCTTATTCTATTACATTTCCGAAAAGAATGCAAGTGTTTTTTTCAAATTTTTGCAATTTTTTTGTCACAGCACCTTACTCAGGAAATCAATCGTACGTGCCTCCCTCGGATGATCAAGCACTTCCTCCGGCGTACCCTCTTCTATGATATAACCGCCTTCCATGAAAACCACACGGCTTGCCACCTCTCTCGCAAAACCGATCTCGTGAGTCACAACCACCATAGTCATGCCTTCTCTTGCGAGTTCTTTCATAACATCCAGCACTTCACCGACCATCTCCGGATCAAGGGCGCTGGTAGGCTCATCAAAAAGCATGATATCCGGGTTCATCTCCAGCGCTCTTGCAATCGCCACACGCTGTTTCTGCCCGCCGGACAGCTGGCTTGGATATGCGCCCGCCTTGTCTGCAAGACCGACACGCTCCAACAATTTCTCCGCCTTATCTTTCGCCTCTTCTTTCGTGAGGGTTTTCAGGTGCACCGGAGCAAGCGTCATATTCTTAAGTACTGTCAGGTGATTGAACAGGTTAAAATGCTGGAATACCATGCCGATATTCTCCCGCACCTTATTAATGTCCGTATGCTTATCAGTCACATCATGACCGTCTATGATGATCTGTCCTGCCGTAGCCTTTTCCAATTGATTGAGACATCGGAGGAAAGTTGACTTACCGCTGCCGGAGGGACCAATCAGCACCACGACCTCACCCTCGGTAATCTCCATGCTGATATCTTTGAGCACTTCCAGAGAACCGAAATTCTTCTTCAGGTTCCTGACGGAAATCTTATTCTTTCCGGATGTATTGCCGCCATCATGATTCCTATTATCTGCCACGGTTAATTCTCCTTTCAATCTTCTTGGAAATCTTACTCAGCGTAATGATCACTACCATATACATAAGTCCTACGACAGCCCACGCTTCCAGATTCTTAAACGTATTGCCCATGATCGTCTTACCCACATTAGTCACCTCGGGATAAGCGATCGCAGACAGAATGGATGTATCCTTTAAGGTAATGATAAACTGGTTGATAATGGAGGGAATCATCGTTCGAATCGCCTGGGGCACGACGATCAGCGCCATACCCGCGCCATATGATAATCCAAGACTTCTTCCTGCCTCCATCTGCCCTCTGTCCACACTCTGAATTCCCGCTCTGATGATCTCTGCCATATATGCGCCACAATTCATAGACAGAGCGATCGTACCCGCCTGCAGTGCGTTCAGTCGGAAATCAGCGAATCCCATTCCCTGAATCCCCTGCGGAATACCAAAATATATGAAATAAGCCAATACAATGAGGGGCACGCCTCGCACCGCATCCACATAGACTGTTCCGATCAAATTGAGCAGTCTGTTGTGTCCCACGTTCATCAGACCGAAAATCATACCAATGATCATGGCAAACACAAGTGAAAGCACTGTCAAAAGTATTGTCTGCCCCATTGCCTTAAGTAACATCGTACCGTATGTCTGAACTATCATTATCATAGGGTATATCTCCTTATCCGTTATAAACTGTTCTGTATCTTTCGGAAAAGACAACTCCGCGAGACATCCTTTCCGAAAGGTGCAGCTGATCACAGAAAGTCCGCTTTTTTATAAAGCAGACAGCCTGACGGCGTCTGTCGATCATTCTCCATGACGCCGTCGGCATATTGCCACGGGAATCACCCGCCCTGCAATCTCTTATTCACCAAGATATTTTGCAATAATTTCGTCGTACTTACCATTCTCTTTAATATTGGAAAGACCTGCATTGAACATATCAAGAAGCTCCTGATTGTCCTTGTTCATAATCGCAAATCCATAAGGCGCACCGTCGCTCTCCATTCCCTCGGGAATCACAAGCGCAAGACCGCCTGTCTTAATGGAGTCAGCCATGATCGGCGTATCTTCTACACATGCCACCGAATTGCCCAGAATAACATCCTGATACATCGTCGGCGAATCCTCGAACACGGTTGTCGTGAAGCCATACTCTTCCTTTAAGCTCTCAGCAAAATCCATGCCTGCGGTACCATTCTTCACTGCTACATTCTTACCTGCCAGATCAGCAAATCCTTTGATCTCGCTTCCCTCTGCAAGAACAAATGTCTGTGTCGCATTATAATATCCATCGGAGAAAATCCAGCCGGAATCAATACGCTCCTGCTTAATGGTCGCGCCTGCGATCAGACCGTCTGCCTGTCCCGCCTGCACTGCCGCTACTGCTGCATCCCAGCCAAGACTCTGCAGCTCATACTGAAAGCCCTGATCCTCAGCGATTGCCGCCACGATGTCCACATCGATTCCTACAAAATCACCTTTCTCGTTCGTAAACTCAAAAGGGCGGAATACGGTATCTGTTGCGATTATCCACACCTTATCGCCTGTGGATGCTGAATCCTGCTCTGCAGAAGCATCTGCCGCGCCCTCCTGGGTTGCCGTCTGTGCCTCTCCCTGGTCGGAACCGCATGCCATCATACTAAGAGCCATACATCCGATCAGAGCCATTGCTAACAATTTCTTCATAATATCCTCTCCTTTTCTGTTGCAATTGCCTTATTAACAAGAAAGACGGTGTAAATAGGTTCAGTTACACCGTCTTTGATGCCCATCCTCTAGTATATGGACTTTTGCTTTCCTTGTCAAGATATATTGTATACAACAATACATTAAAACAATTTATTATACTTTATCTTCTCTATCTCTCAGATTCCCTTTGCCGCATCCAAAATCATCTCTACGGCCTTGTCGATGCCAAGTTTCTCTGTGTTCAGCGTCAGGTCAAAATTACGCGCATCCCCATAGCTGCACTTGGTATAATACTCACAGTATTTCTTCCGCGCCTTATCCACGGCTTTTACGTCGCTTGCCACCTGATCTGCAGGAACCTGATCCATCATGGCAGTCATACGCCTCACCCGCCACTGGAAACCCGCATGGACAAACACGTTCAGACAGTGGTCAAATTCCCGCAGGATATAATCCCCGTTACGCCCCACGATCACACAGCTTTCTTTATTTGCCAGCTCACGGATGGCGTCCATCTGCGCCTGCCACAACTCTTCTTCCAGAGGCTTGTTATAGAAGTCAAACAGGCTCTGGGCAAACCCAAAATTCTTCGGAACCCTCTCATCCCATTTGCGTACCTGTTCCGGACTCAGGCTCTTGCCCGCCAAAACCGTCTTGAATATAATGTCCTTATCATAGTACTCGATTCCAAGCTCTTTCGCCACCCGCTTGCCAATCTCGCCGCCGCCGGCGCCAAACTCTCTTCCGATCGTAATAATCTTCCTCATATCCTTATCCTCCCTCTATATGGTCATAAATTTTAGCTCACAAAATCGAACAGGCTGATCTGATTGGACTCCGGCAGATTCCCCAGAAGTCCCAGGCTGCTCATCAGATCCACCACCGTCTTGGACGCCTTCGTACGCTGCCTGAAATCATCCTTGCTCAAAAACGGCCCGTCCTTGGCTGCTTCTACAATCGCATCGGCGGCCTTTTCCCCCAAGCCGTCTATGCTGCTCAGGGACGGCATCAGCCTGCCCTCCACGATCTGGAACAGCCTGGACTGTGCCGAGAAAATATCGATGGGCACAAATTCAAACCCTCTGGCATACATTTCCTGCACAATCTTCATATCTTTGTAGGTATCCTGCTCTTTCTTGGACAGTTCATCGCTCCTGCGCTTATAATCCGCCATCACAGCTTCCAAATGCGTCTGCCCCTGGCACATGATCTCATAGGAAAAAGCTGAGGCGCGGATGCTGAAATAGGCCCCATAATAAGCTAAGGGATAATTCACCTTGCAGTAAGCAATGCGCCATGCCATCATGACATACGCCGCCGCATGGGCTTTCGGAAACATATATTTGATCTTTTTGCAGGAACCGATATACCAATCCGGCACATCCTGTGCTTTCATGGCCTCAATCCACTCATCTTTGAGACCTTTACCCTTACGCACGCTCTCCATGATCGTAAAAGATAAGGAGGGCTCCACCCCTTTCTGCATCAGATAGATCATAATATCGTCACGGCAGCAGATTGCCGTGGAGATCGTTGCTTTCCCCTCCTCGATCAATGTCTGTGCATTGCCAAGCCACACATCTGTGCCGTGAGACAGGCCGGAAATACGCACCAGGTCCGTGAAACACTTAGGCTTCGCGTCAATTACCATCTGAATAACAAACTCCGTGCCAAACTCCGGAATCCCAAGACAGCCAAGCTTGCATCCTCCGATCTGATCCGGTGTGATGCCCAGCGCCTCTGTAGACTGGAACAGGGACATAACCTGCTTATCATCCAGGGGGATCGTAACCGGGTCAATACCCGTCATATCCTGCAGCATACGGATCATGGTAGGATCATCATGTCCCAGTATATCCAGTTTCAACAGGTTATGATCAATAGAATGGTAGTCAAAATGAGTCGTGACAATATCCGTCGTCATATCATTGGCCGGATGCTGTACCGGAGTAAAAGAATTGATATCCTCCCCCACCGGCAGTACCACAATACCTCCGGGATGCTGTCCGGTACTCCTGCGGATACCGGTACACCCTGTGACAATACGGTTGATCTCACAGACTCTCTTGTGTTTCCCCCGTTCCTCATAATAGTTTTTCACATAACCGAATGCCGTCTTATCTGCCAGCGTACCGATGGTTCCGGCCCGGTAAGTCTGTCCGCTTCCAAAAATTACCTCCGTATATTTATGGGCTTTACTCTGGTATTCTCCGGAAAAATTCAAGTCAATATCCGGTTCCTTATCTCCCTTAAACCCAAGGAATGTCTCGAAAGGAATATCAAATCCCTCTTTTCTCAGAGGCGTACCGCACACCGGACAGTCCTTGTCCGGCATATCACAGCCTGCGCCGCCGCCGTATGCTTTAACCTCTTCAGAATCAAAATCATAATAGTGGCACTTGGGACACAGATAATGGGGACTTAAGGAATTTACCTCCGTAATTCCCGCCATATTAGCCACAAAAGAACTTCCAACCGAACCACGGGAACCGACCAGATATCCATCCTCCACCGATTTCCACACTAATTTCTGGGCAATGATGTACATCACCGCAAAACCGTTGGAAATGATAGAGTTCAATTCTTTCTTCAGACGGTCTTCCACGATCTTGGGCAGAGTCTCCCCATACAGTGCATGAGCCTGATTATAACAGATCTCCGTGAGCTGCCTGTCGCTGTCCTCGATCACCGGCGGACACTTGTCGGGCCGTACCGGCGACATGGATTCGATCATATCCGCGATCAGGTTCGTGTTGGTGATCACCACTTCCTCCGCCTTATCACTGCCCAGATATGCAAATTCCTCAAGCATTTCCTCGGTTGTCCTCAGGTACAGCGGCGCCTGATTATCGGCATCCGGGAAACCCTGTCCCGCCATGATAATGCGGCGGTAGATCTCGTCTTCCGGATTTAAAAAGTGCACGTCACAGGTAGCCGCCACAGGCTTATGAAACTGTTCACCCAGCCGCACGATCTTCCGGTTAACCTCCATAATATCTTCCATGGAATTGATATTCGGCACTCTGTCCGACTCAATCATAAACCGGTTGTTGCCAAGGGGCTGTATCTCCAGATAATCATAGAAATCCACCAGTCTGGCAATCTCCGCCTCCGGTCTTCCCTCCAGCACCGCACGGTACAGCTCTCCTGCCTCGCAGGCGCTGCCCACAATAAGGCCCTCCCGATACTGATTTAAAAGGCTCTTGGGAATTCGCGGACGCCTGGAAAAATAGGTCAGATGGGACATGGAGATCAACCGGTACAGATTCATCCGCCCCACGTTATTCTTGGCTAAGATAATGCCATGGTAGGTGTGCAGCTTCTTGATAATGGCCGGGCTCGCCTTGCCTTTCTCATTAATCTGCGCAAGTGTCGTTATTCCCTCTTTCTCCATCATGGCGATCAGCTTGACGAAAATCTCAGCGGTAGCCTCCGCATCATCCACCGCTCTGTGATGGCTGATCAACGACACCCCCAGCGTCTTAGCCACCGCGTCAAGCGTATGCTTGGCCTGGGCTGGCAGTAAAACCCTGGCCATCCCCACCGTGTCTACATATGTAAAATCATGGGCGATTCCCTGCCTGTCGCAGTTCTCCATGATAAAACTCATATCAAAGCCCGCATTGTGGGCTACCAGCATACACCCCTCGCTAAACTGCAAAAACCTTGTCAGAACATCCTCGATCTTCTCCGCTCCCACCACCATATCATCCCTGATACCCGTCAGTTTCTCGATCTCAAAAGGAATGGGCGTCTCCGGATCGACAAAGGTTGAAAAGTGATCCACGATCCTGCCGCCGCACACTTTCACCGCACCAATCTCTATGATACGGTTTTCCACCGGTGAAAACCCCGTCGTCTCAATATCAAACACGACAAAATCCTGTTGGAAATTCTGTCCCTTATCGTTCGTTGCGATCTCGTGCAGATCGTCTACAAGATAGGCCTCCACACCGTAGATCACTTTGAAGAAGTCCTGTTTGTCAGGATCCGGATCGCCTGCGTCCTTACGCCTGCCTTTTTCCGCTTTCCATAAATCCTCCCAGACATGATTTGCGTCCGGAAAAGACTGTACTACGCCATGGTCGGTAATGGCGATGGCAGGATGTCCCCACTGATAAGCGCGTTTGACAATATCTTTGGCTTCGGACACACCGTCCATATCGCTCATCTTCGTATGACAGTGCAGCTCCACCCGCTTGCGCACGCTCGTATCCATGCGGGATACCGTAAAGTCCGGTATCTTCTTCACACCTGTAAGGGAACCGATGGTCAGCTCATGATCAAACTTATCGATCATGGTCATGCCCTTGATCTTCACAAATGCGCCAGGTTTCATACCATCTGTTATCTCTCCTACCTGCTCGTTGTGGGCAAACAGTTTGATGGTCATGGTATCGCCAAAATCCGTCACATCATAGATCAGGATTGTTCGTTCGTTCTTGATCTCCCGCTTATCCATACTGATGATCTTACCGCGGATAACCACCTCTCCCATCTCACCGATGATATCATTGATGGGCATAGCCTCCTCGTCGAAATCTCTGCCGTAGAGTACATCCGGATTGTCGGAACGCTTGACGGCGCGCTTTAGATCCGCTCTGCCGCCTGCTGCGCCGCCTTTTCTGCCGCCTTCTTTGAATCTTCCGCCCGGCTTCGCGCCATGCAGGCCCACACCAGGGACGCTGTCCGCTGTCACACCAATTTCCCGTCCTGCCTCACGGACACTGCCCTCATATGTATTTCCTGTTTTGTGTCCCGCACCGCTTACATCAGAGACAGCGCCGGGCACTCCCGCTTCTCCATCATATCCGCCTGAGTAATGGGGAGATTCAATATCACCCATTATTTCTTCCGGCTGATACTGATCTGCAGAAATTTCCCTGCTTCCGCCGCCATAGCCTGCCCGTACTGAAATCTCCGCAATCTGCATGGCAAGCTTATGCTCATCCTCCCGCTTATACTTTCCGGCCGCACATTCTTTATAAGATACCTGTGCCTCCACGGCAAATCCACAACGCTCGTTATAAATTTTCTCCAATATGCGTACCAGTTCCTCCGCCTTGCTCTTGCCCAGCACCGTATCTTCCACTGTCAGGAGCATCCTGTGATCCTCGGTGAATTCCACATCCGCCTTTTTATAAAGGTTATACTCCACCGGGGAATACTCCCGAAGCTCTAACAGAATACTGTCCCGATAGATCTCCGTCAGTCGCTGCGGCGTATACTGAGAAGAAAGATGGAACCGCTCATAGATCTTAATGACCATAGAGACATTGGGAAAAAACTGTTTCTTAATCTCCCCCTCCACCCGAAACACATCCTCTTTTTGAATCAGCCTGTCCGATGAGATATAAACCCTGAGGAAATCCTTGCGCTTTGTAGCAGATACTTTATCCACCGTAACCTGCTCATATAAATCCCGCAATCCCGTATCCAGTTGTAATGTTGGAAACACATCGAAGAACTTCTTACCCATCCCCATGCCTTTCTGTCTAATATAGATGTCTTACAGGCAGGCCTCCTGCCTCTGTTATGTCCAATGTAACAATTCTTCCCGCAACACGGCAAGCAATTGATCCTCCGGCACTTTCTTTACGATCTCGCCTTTCCTGATCAACAGCCCCTCGCCAATGCCGCCGGCAATGCCGATATCAGCCTCCTTAGCCTCGCCCGGCCCATTGACCGCACAGCCCATCACAGCCACCTTGATATCCAGTGGAATGTCGGCCACCATCTCTTCCACCTGATTCGCCAGTCCGATCAGATCGATGCGCGTTCTGCCGCAGGTAGGACAAGACACCACCTCGATACCGCCCCTGCGCAGCCCTAAAGTACGCAGGATCAATTTCGCCGATTTGATTTCCTCCACCGGATCGCCGGTCAACGATACCCGTATCGTATCGCCGATTCCCTGATGCAGGATCAGCCCCAGTCCAATGGCTGATTTAATGTTACCGCTCTGCACTGTCCCTGATTCGGTAATCCCTACATGAAGCGGATACGCCGTCTTCTTCGCAAGCGCCTCATGAGCCTGCACACACATCAACACATCTGAGGATTTGATACTGATCACAAGGTTATCATATCCTAAATCTTCAATGATCCTCACTTTGTCCAGGGCGCTCTCCACGATCCCCTCAGCCGTCACACCGTGATATTTCTCCACAAGCTCTTTTTCAAGAGAACCGCTGTTGACACCCACACGAATGGGAATATTTCTCTCTCTGGCCACAGCCACCACTGCCGCCACCTTATCCCTGCTGCCGATATTGCCCGGATTGATACGAATCTTATCTGCTCCATTCTCCATGGCGGCAATGGCCATCTTATGGTCAAAATGAATGTCCGCCACAAGAGGAATATGAATCCGCTCTCTGATCTGTCTAACTGCCTGCGCTGCCTCCATCGTCGGCACCGTACAGCGGACAATCTCACATCCTGCCTGCTCCAGGCGCAGGATCTGGGCCACTGTCGCCTCCACATCCTCCGTCTTCGTGTTCGTCATGGACTGGATCAATACCGGATTGCCGCCTCCGATCACTTTATTTCCAATTTGTATTACTTTAGTATGATTACGGTGCATGATTTATTTCCTTCCCTTTTCCTTATGATAAATTGATACTGCCATAAGCCGTATCATCCGCCGCCTGCATAATAAATCCCAGGTTCTGACCATCCTGTTCTCATGCCTTATCATACCATATCTTTCCCGGAAAAGTATACACCCTGCATACAAAATACGAAGCACTGCTTCAAAATCGGTTTGCCCTCACATCTCGGTGAGCCAGACCCTTTTCTCTATTATTCTGATAAAAGACCGATGCCCAAACCGTCCCCTGCTCTTCCCGTATCGATGCAGATCCCTGCGGATTTCATCCACGATCTGATAGCGCTCTTTCGGATTCTCCCTGATACACCTGCGTATCATCTTCTCCATACCCTCCCGCAGCATAGGCTGATAGTCTCTGACCGGCAGCGACGCGTAAGGCGGTTTGGCAGGATCTGCCCCGGTCACCATATAGTAGAGTACCTTGCCGATGGCATAGATGTCGCTCCTCTCATCTGCATACGCCCCGGATCCCATATGCCCATGTACCCATCCCGCCAGACTATCACTCTCCTGTACTCCAATTCCCTCTGCCTGCTCGAAATCCCGCCTCCGGCCAAACTGCTCCGGCGCCCCGTATCCTGGCGTCACCGCCATGGCATCATGCGCTTCCATGCCAAACCCTCTCCGGCAGGCTGCGCCAAAGTCAATCAGCCGCAGCTGAGCATCCGTGCACACCATGATATTCTGCGGCTTCAGATCTCTATAAATAACAGGTGGTTTTCTCGTGTGGAGATATTCTACAACATCCAACAGCTGATCTGCCCAGTCGAGGGCCTGTTCCTCTCCTACATACCCTTTCTCTCTTATGTAGTCGTACAGCGTAACCCCCTGAATATATTCCATTACAAGATGCCATGCGCCGTCCCGGATCAGATCATAGACAGCCGGCAACATGGGATGTTTCAGCTGCATGAGATGATCTGCCTCCGGCATGCTCATCTTAGGCAAATCCAAATTGCGACATGTATGCCGCACCTGCACTTTCTTAACAGCAACCTGACGATGCAGCGTCTCATCCCATGCCAGATATACGCTCCCCTCGCTTCCCTGTCCGAGCTGTCTTTGTACGATATATTTTCCAAGCTGGTATGGAAACTCCTCATTTTCCAGCTTTTCAGATACTTTGCCCTCCATTGTCATTACGCCTCACCTCCGTCCTTATGCTCATCTGTCCGTCTTCACATATATGGCCGACATATTGTCCCGTTCCCCTCTTTTCATGCAGATCCCGCCAATCTCCCGCAGTCTGTGTACAATCTGTTCCTCATCTCTGATCTGACCGGGGCGTAATACATCCGCCAGCTCGTCCTCCATAATCTTATGCCAGAACCCGTCACTGCACAGTAACACTGCCTGTCCGCTCCGCATCATTCCCATCCTGAAATCCGGCCGCATAAATCCAAAGCTGCCCACACACTTTGTCAACCGGTTCTCCCCCTGCACATGGTCCTGCGTCATACATACGGGCTTCTGACGCTTTTCTCCACATACGCTTCTGCCCTTTCTTATGCCGTATCCCTCTCTTTCACGCCAGTGATAAGCCCTGCTGTCCCCCAAATGCCAGAGCAGGTACGTCTTCTCCCAGATCACGAGTACCGTCATGGTCGTGCCAAGCCAAATCTGTTCACGCCGGCCATACTGCGAGAGCTGTTCCTGCATATGGTAGACCAAACGTTCCAACGACCTTCGGATCACCCAATACGGCTTCTTCTTGCGCAGCGACCGCAGCAGCGGCCCATAGAACCATTCCTGCAGCCGCCGTGTGACGTAGCCGCTGGCCATCTCTCCCCGTGCATGGCCGCCCATGCCGTCGCATACCGCTGCCATCAAGACTCTGCCTCTTGCAGTCAATGCCTGCAGCAGTACGACAGAATCCTGATTAAGGGCAGCCGCACAGCCAGCTTCCCAATACACTCCCGTTATATATTTCATTCTATTTTCCTTTCCGAAACATTAATATAATAACAATTGTTGTGAAAAAAATAGAAAAATCTTCAACTGAAATACTGAAGCTCCGGGTGCAGAAACCCGGGCAGACAATGCATACTCAAATGATGCATCATAGATCAATAGATTTTCGATGTTAAAACATATCAAGATCAAGCCATTACAAATCAAATGTCGTACAATGATTATATCACAGAGTTTCGGGAAGTCAAGCGCCAATCCTGCCCTGAATCGACTTCCCGAAAACACTTTTCAACCAATACCGTGCCCAGCCACAGTCATCGGATTTCCTTGTATACGCTCTGCCAAAACCATCCCACCGCCAGCACAGCCGTAAGCGCATCGGCTACCGCCTGAGATGCCAGAACCCCCATATAACCAAATAACTGCGAAGCCGTCACAATGACGATGGCAAAGATGACTCCCTGCCTGCTCACTGATAGAAAGAACGCTCCCCATGCCTTGCCCGTGGCCTGAAAAATACAGATAGAGACAAGCACCACTGCCACAAAGATCATTCCTGCCTGCTGCAGCCGAAGCATGGGCGTTCCTATGGCAATAATACTCTCGTCCTGCATAAACATGCCAAGCAGAAAAGGAGCGGCAAGAGAAATCAACACGGAGAGCACTGCCGCCGCCGCACACTCAAATCCATAGCAGAACCGAAGAATCTGCCTGAGTCTTGCCTTATTCTTCGCTCCATAATTATAGCCAACCAGAGGCTGCGGGCCGAAAGCAAACCCGATCAAAACAAAGGAAGCAAGAAGCCCGGTCTTCATAACGATCCCCATAGCCGCTACACAATTGTTTCCGTACGGCAGCAGGAAACGGTTTGTCAGTGTTATCCCCAGGCTCTGCATGATATTTGTGACGGAAGCCGGAATGCCAATGGCCAGAACCTGTCCGAATTCAGGCAGCGTAATCTTGCAGTCTCTGATATCTATGGACAGCTTACGGCTCTTCTTTTTTAAAACCCAGATATAATATACATCCGCGCACATATTGCCAATCACGGTCGCAATCGCTGCTCCTGCCGCTCCCCATCCAAAACCAAATATGAAGAGAGGATCCAGAATGATATTCACAACAGAGCCTATAATGCTTCCTTTCATGGACTGCGCTGCAAATCCCTCCGTACGCAAATGATTCGAGGGTGTAAATGAAACAATGAGAAAAGGTGCGCCAAGCGCGATATATGTATAATATCCGGAAGCGTAGGGCATGGTATCCGGATCTGCTCCGAGCAGATGCAGGATCGGCTGCCTGAACACCATCATGATCACTGCAACCGCGACACCGGTCAGCAGTGAAATGTAGAAGCAGAAAGCGCTGATCCGTCTGCCGTCATCATCCCTCTTTTCTCCGAATAATCTCGATATGACCGAACTGCCTCCCAGTCCGAAGATATCTCCTATCGCTACCATCAGAATAAAAATCGGTGCACCAAGAGAGACGCCTGCCACCAGGTCCGTATTACCTGTTCTGGCTATAAAGTAAGTGTCCACCATATTATAGACCAGCGACACGATCATACCAAACACCACCGGCAGACCAAATTTGAAATATGCCTTGTGAACCGGCGCCTTTTCAAACCACTCGTTATCCATCTTGTTTTCTCCTTGAAATTACCGTATGGTACATGCCTTTTACCGCAAAGCATGCCTCTTTCTCATAATACATCCCGCTCGTTGTCATCTCCCGAAACAGATCATCGCACAAGCTTCATGATATCATTATACATGACAAACACCATCAGGATCATAAATACCACAAGTCCCGCAAAATGAATCATGCCCTCTTTCTCCGGAGCGATCGGTTTGCCACGCACTACCTCGATCAGCATGAACAGCAGTCTCCCCCCGTCCAGCGCCGGAAGCGGCAGCAGATTCAATATGCCAAGATTGACGGACAGAAGAATCACGATCTGCAGCATAGTCAGGATCGCCGACGTCGTACCATAGCTTTCCTCCGCCTGGTCATAACTCTCTCCCACATACTGGGCAATCCCGATAGGACCGGATACATCATCCCTGGTCGCCTGACCGCTGATCAGCATACCAAGACTCTTATATGTCATCTTGACGAAAAATTCCACCTCATAAAAACCATACTGAAACACCTGAAGCGGATTGCACTCCAGATATGCGGCCGCATTCCGAATACCGATAAAGTATCTCCCTGCCTGCTCGTCATAACGCGGCGTCACAACAGCAACGCCTTTTTCCCCGTTGCGGTCATAATGAATCTCCAGATCCTCCCCCTGATTTAGCGCAGCGATCATCGACACTTCACGGAAAAAGTGAATCCTCTCATGATTTATCCTGGTAATCACATCACCAGGCAGCAATCCGGCTTCCTGCGCGGCAGAATTCTCAGACAGCTCTCCCACTACCGGCAGATCAGCGCCTGTAAACGCCATCATCACCACTGCCACCAAAAAAGCCAATATAAAATTGAAGAACGGCCCGGCAAATACGGCTGCGATCCTCTTCCACACCCCGGCTTCCATAAAGGCTACGCCGGACGCCTCGATCGTACTGTCATAAGGAGATTCCGGTACAGCCACAGCTTCTGTCGAGGCCATCCTGGCCCTGCGCCGGATACCACCGGATTCCTCCGCCTCGTCCTCCGCCATGATGCCGTCCTCACCGTCAAACATACATGCGCCGCCAATCGGCAAAAGTTTCAATGCATACCGGATGCCATTCTTTTTGTAAGCAAAGATCGTCGGCCCCATTCCCACCGAAAATTCCAGCACGCGGATACCATTTTTCCTCGCAATGATAAAATGCCCGAACTCATGGGAAATCACCACGATACCAAATATAATTAGAAATAAGATAATCGTTCTGATCAATGTACTACTCTCCAAATTTCTGTTTTATATACTCATAAGTCTCTGCTTCCGTCTCCAGAATCTGCTCCACCGTCGGATCCTCCACAACACGATGATGTTCCATCGAACTTTCAATCAGTTCCGGTATCTGCAGGAATGTAATCTTCTTATCCAGAAACAGCGCCACTGCCTTTTCGTTGGCCGCATTAAACACAGTGGGCAGCGTTCCGCCGCGCCTTGCCGCCCGATAAGCCAATGCCAGACCTCTGAACGTATCCATATCCGGCTCTTCAAACGTGAGCTGCTTTAACCCGAAAAAATCTACCCGTCCGTTATTCATCGGCCGTCTGTCCGGGTAAAAAAGCGCATACTGGATGGGCAGTTTCATATCCGGTACCCCGAGCTGTGCCATGATGCCGCCATCCACATACTCTACCGCCGAATGGATAATGCTCTGAGGATGCACTAATACCTGTATCTGATCCAGGCTTACATCAAACAGCCACTTAGCCTCCATCACTTCCAACCCTTTATTCACAAGAGACGCTGAGTCAATCGTCACTTTCTTTCCCATAGACCAGTTCGGATGATTCAGGGCATCCTCGACCGTCATGGAAGCCAGCTCATCTTTCTTTTTCCCGCGGAAAGGACCACCCGAAGCAGTCAGCAGAATCTTACTGACGCGCTCCCTGTTCTCTCCATGCATAGATTGAAAAATCGCACTGTGCTCGCTGTCTACCGGAAGAATCTGCACTCCCATACGCGCTGCCAGCGGCATAATGATATGTCCTGCCGTCACAAGCGTCTCTTTATTTGCAAGAGCAATCGTCTTACCCTGCTCTATTGCCGCGATGGTCGGCCTTATACCAATCATGCCCACAATGGCCGTCACCAATACCTCTGCCGCCTCATGTACTGCCACTTCCAGCAGTCCCTCCATGCCGCAGACCACCTTAACCGGCAGATCTTGCAGCCGCTCTTGCAGATCTTTGGCCGCCTCCTCGCTCCACATCGCCGCCAGAGCAGGATGAAACTCTCTCACCTGTCTCTCCATCAACTCTACATTGCTGCCGGCAGCTAAGGCCGTCACCTGCAGATCAGGCTCTTTTCTTACAATATCTAATGTCTGTGTACCGATCGAACCGGTAGAACCCAGTATCGCTATCTTTTTCATATGTTTCCTCCCTGTCCAGAGCATTTCTCTGCTGTCTGGTCTTCTCTCAGCCTCCGATCAAAGTCAGCCCGATAAAGATCAACGGAGCTGCCACGATCACGCTGTCAAATCGATCCATTATGCCCCCATGTCCCGGAATCAGCTTGCCATAGTCTTTAATATCATGATCCCTTTTCACGGCCGATGCTGCCAGATCGCCCACCATGGATACCAGTGCCCCTGCAGCGCCCAACACACCCGCAAGCAGCAGCGGCATCGTCATATCCGTATATTGATTGACCACATAATGTGTGTAGAGGATAAACAGCAAGGCCGCACCGGCCACACCGCCCACGGCTCCCTCAACAGACTTCTTCGGACTCAGCTTTGGCGTCATTTTGTGCTTACCGAACAGCACGCCCACCGCGTAGGCGCATGTGTCGCTTCCCCAGGAACAGAGAAACACAAGCCATACAAGATAGTTCCCATATTCCAGACCCTCGCGGATCAGATAGATAAAAGACAGCATCATCGGAGCATACAGCCATGCAAATACGGCCGCCATCACCTGATGGGCCTTATATCGCGGAAATGTAAACACATACACGAACAGAAAAAGAAGCAGTCCCAGCACGACCGCCGTCATTATAACCTGATAAGCGGTCTGCACCCCGCTGTCAGCCCTGCCTCTGGAATATAGCACATAAAAAAGCATTCCATAATAAAGTACGGTGACCACAATGCCGGAAACCTCAAGTGCGTTACACTTCTTATCCTCAGTATGTACCTTACAGGCTTTGGTCAGCTCCACATAAGCAATCAGGGAAATCAGACACAGTGTTACGGCTAACACACCTTTACCTGTCAGGATCGTTACCAGCGCAATAGCGATCAACAATATGCCGCTTAGCAATCTTGTTAAAAACATATCCTACCCCTTCCTACTCATCCTTGACCAGACCATACCGTCTGTCTCTCTTATTATATGCCTCAATGGCTCTCTCTAATTCTTCTTTGGAGAAATCCGGCCATGCCACCGGCGTGAAATAGAGTTCCGTATATGCGAGCTGCCATAACAGGAAGTTAGAGATCCGCTGCTCATTACAGGTTCGAATCAGCAGATCAGGCTCCGGCAGATCATGAGTATCCAACATGCTACTGATCATTTCTTCCGTAATCTTGTCTGTCCCCAGCGTACCCGCTGCCACTGCGTCCGCAAGACGGCGCACCGCGCGGACGATCTCATCTCTGCCTCCATAATTGATCGCAATCTGAAAATGCAGTCCCGTGTTGTCCCTGGTCGCCTGCTCCAACTGCTCCATACGGTTTCTGATATCTTCATCCAATCTTGTCTTATCCCCAATGATCCGCACACACATATTGTTCTTAGCAGCCGTTTTGAGACAGGTCTTCATATAATTGCGCAGCAGCCCCATCAAGGCGTTCACCTCGTCATCCGGTCGGTTCCAGTTCTCCGTACTGAAAGCATATACCGTCAGATACTGTATGCCCATACGGTATGCCTCCTCGCAGATTACCTCCACCGTCTTGGCGCCCTGCACATGCCCATAATTCCGGGGCATACCTTTACTTTTTGCCCACCGGCCATTACCATCCAGAATAATCGCTACGTGATTTGGAATTTTCATGCTCTCGTCCATGTCTTACCCCATACTTTCTTTATACACCCCTCTACGCTTCTGGCTCTTCCGCTTTCTGCCAACACATAAAGGCACTTTACACATTAGTAAAAGGGACGACAGAACTATTCATTCTGCATCCCCTCTCTACATTCTGTCTGTCGCATAATATTATTACGCGCTTCCAACTATTATACCGTCAGAATCTCCTTAGACTTCTCTTCCACAAGCTTATCAAGATCCTTAATAAACTTATCGGTCAGCTTTTGCAATTTGTCTTCCAACTCTTTAATCTCATCCTCGGAAACTTCTGATTTCCCAAGCTTCTTCAAAGCGTCATTGCCATCCCGCCTTGCATTGCGGATCGCAACTTTGCTTTCCTCGCCGCGCTTCTTAACGTCTTTCACTAACTCTTTACGACGTTCTTCCGTCAATTCCGGAAATACAAGACGGATCGAAACACCGTCATTGGATGGTGTAATGCCTACATCCGAAGCCATGATCGCTTTCTCGATATCCTTGATCAGTGTTTTCTCCCAGGGTGCGATCTGAATCACCCTCGGTTCCGGAACCATAATATTTCCTACCTGCTGAATCGGCGTAGGCGTTCCATAATAGTCTACCCTGATCTTATCAAGGACATGCGGATTAGCACGTCCTGCACGGATTGAACCAAGATCTGTTACAAGATAATCATATGCTTTCTGCATTTTGTCTTCATAAGGTTTTAATCTCGCATCCATACCATATCCTCCAGCTCTTATCGCTATACAGTCACTTTAGTGCCGTTAAATTCGCCCTTTACGGCATTCACAATACTGTTCTCCTGATTTAAACCAAATACCCACATCGGCATTTTATTATCCCTTGCCAGAATGGATGCGGTTAAATCCACAACCTGCAAATTCCTGTTGATGACTTCATCAATTGAAACTTCATCATACTTCTTCGCATCCGGATTACACCGGGGATCATCGTCGTAGACACCGTCTACTGCCTTGGCAAGCAGAATGACATCGGCATCCACCTCAACTGCACGAAGCACTACGCCCGTATCCGTTGAAAAATAAGGGTGTCCGGTTCCTCCTGCAAAGAATACCACCATGTTTTTGGCAAAGTACTTGTTTGCCCTGTCCTTGGAAAACAGCTTTGTAAACGAACCGCATTCAAAAGGAGTCAATATATTAGTCATCATGCCAGTGGAACGGAAGATCTCAGATACATAAATACAATTCATGATCGTAGCAAGCATACCAATCTGGTCAGCTTTAGTTCTGTCAATATTCTCACTGGAACGTCCCCGCCAGAAATTCCCTCCTCCGATCACAATACCTACCTGAATCCCGTCATCTACCAGTTGCTTGATCTGCACGGCTACACCGCGCACTGTCTCCTCGTCAAATCCGGTCTTCTTGCTGCCCGCCAAAGCTTCACCACTCAATTTCAACAGTATACGCCGCATACTTCCCGTCTCCCGCTTTATTTTTTAGATGATTTATCATTTTCTTTCTTAGCAGACTCATCTTTTACTTTCTTAGCAGATTCGTCTTTCCCTTTTTTGGAAGAATCATCACTTATTTTTTTTTTTGAATTCTTCAAAGAAAGAGGTCGGGTTTACATCCGCATAGCACTGTGAGCACATACCTTCGATAACCGCACCGTTATTAATCTGTACGGACTTAGATTTGATATTACCCATAACGATTGCCGTTGTGTCTAAAATAACCGGACCCTGTACGTCAATATCACCTTTGACCGCTCCTGCGATCACTGCGCTTGCCGCAGCAATGTTGCCAATCACTACGGAACTCTGTCCGATCTTCACACTGCCCTGGCTGTTAACTTCACCGGTAATCTTCGCACCCTCAGCGTAAATCTCCGCCGCTTTGGAATCACCCTGGATTGTTCCCGTGATATTCAGCTTACCGTAAATATCCAGATTACCATTAACTGTACCGATCAGTTCCATGGAACCCTCTGATACAATATCACCAGTTATGGTCATTCCCTCTGTTACGACTGCTGTCTCGTCTACCGCTACACGATTAACCGGCTCCTGTGTTTGTACTTGTGTTTGTGCATCCATTGTCTTCTCTTCCTCTCCGCTTATTCCTGTTATTGTATTATCTGGCTCCACTTCCGCCGCATTTAAAACTTCCTCTACCGGCTCAGGTTCCGCCGCCGGTTCCTCTGCAGTAACTGCCTCTTCTATGATCTCTTCCGGCATGATCAATTCTTCCGGCACTGCCTCAGGTTCCTGTGCCATCTCCGGCATTGCCGCCGTTTCCTGCTCCGGCATGCCTGACACCCATGTCGTATCATCTTCCAACACCGGCATCTCTTCTGTCTCTGTCAATGCATCATCCGGTGAAATCACGGTCTCCTCCAAAGGTTCTTCCGCTATATTCATCTCATCCAATTTATCCAGCATACTGCTTAGATCCACGGAATCCACTGACTCCGTCATTTCTTCTACCGGCAGTGCTTCTGTCGTAAGTTGCTCTTCGGATAACATATCCTGCGGCGCTGTGTCATCCGCCATAGCGGCATCCAATGCCTCTTCCGGCATCAGCTCATTCACGGCCTGCGATAAGTCTTCCTTCAAATCTGAGAAAAACCCCATTCTCACATCCTCCATTCTTTAGTCATTACTTATATGGTGAATTCGTTCCGTATCATCTGTGATCGGAACGAGCTTCATATCATCCATCGACTGAATTGTCTCAATCAATTTGGGCAGCGCTTCCACCGTTGAATTCTTATTGGAAGCATCATGCATCAGAATGATCGCCTCGTCATACTCCCGCAGTTTTACCGTACAGTTCCTGACGATGTCCTCCGGGCTGATATAAGAATTCGCAGCATCACCCGATGAAATGTTCCAGTCAAAATATGACATATCCTGTTCATCCAGATAAGTGATCAGCTCATGCATGTCCACCCGGCTTACCGTATTGCTACTCCCTCCCGGAAACCTGCTGTATCTGCACCAGACACCTGTAGTGTCATACAGGAATTCCTGTAATTTACTCAGGTCTGCGCTAAAACTCTCCACTGACTGATAAATTTCATTATACTTGTGACTGTACGAGTGCATGGCTAATGTATGGCCTTCCTCTACAATCCTTTTATATAACGCTTGATATTCTTCCTCCTCTTTCCCAACGACGAAGAAAGTTGCTTTCACATCATAATCAGCCAGAATATCAAGAATACGATTCGTATTACTGCTCGGCCCATCGTCAAAAGTCAAGTAAACTTTATGGACATCTTCATCCTCTTTGGCCAAGTCAACGTCTGCGGCTTCCTCCCTTTTAGACTCGTCCACTTCCGTCACCGTATACAACGACGCTCCTGTCTGCGCTTCATCTGTCATGTCCGCCGGCGGCGCAGCAGACGCTGCCTCAAGAGCTGCCCGCGTCTCGCGCAATTCTTTCTTAACCATGTGCAGTCTGATTCCCAGATAAAGGCATACTGCCAGGAGAACCAACATCGTAGAAAGAGGAACCATGATGATCAGATACTTAATCCGACGAATACGCCTGCGTTTCACCAGATTGGCTTCTTTCCCGGCATCACTCTGTGCCATTGTCATCTGCTCCTTATTCCATATTCTCTTATACTATATCATATCTGATGAATTACGAAAAGAAATTTTATGAAAAATCCGCAAGAAAAATTATCCTGCTCTTATGCCTGCAGATTTCAGGATAAAAAGAAACAAGAACAGATACGACTTGCCTGAATCATATCTGTTCCTGCTAAAAAGCAATGATGAATCATCTATACAAGCATACTCCAATACTCTCTTGTATTTTCAATAGAAGACGCATTCCACTGGCTGACATATTGAAGCACATCCTGATTTTTACTGTTTCCAGATGCCAGCGCATTCAAGGTATCCTGCATCATTGCGAACACGTCTTCCAGCGATTTCTCTCCTCTTACCAGCATTTTAAACTGTGATTTCCAGTTTTCGGCCGCGTCAGCATAATCGGATTCTTCCAATTTCACTTTACCGAGCTTCCAGACGCTTTTCTCATCCTGGCTCAAGGGAATCGCTCTCATAAAAGCGGTCCTGTCATAAATCTTTGCGCTGCCCTCGTTCATGTATTCTTTAACTGAACGATATCCCTCAAGATTCTTCGCATTGTGTTCGTAATATTGATCGACCAGATCGTTAAAGCTGTCCCTCATACTTGCAGGGATAAACTTTTCAGAAAACTGTCTGAGCGCTGCCGTAGACGATTCCAGTTCAAATCTGGCTGCATGGGATGACAACTCTTCGGACAGGGGCCGTTCTTCTTTTAAACTACCGCCGTGGCGAAGATTATTCATGCCATAGGTAACGCTCGCCAGAAAATGTTCCACCTTCAAAGTCTCTTCATCGCTCAGCTCATCAAAAAATCCCATTTCCGATAATGCTCCGCTGAAAACAGAAAACTGCGTCCCAATCCGGTCAAAAGCATTATCCGGATTCAGGAAAGCGTTCTCCTGAAGTATGCGTTCATTTTCGGCGCATGCCGCTTCTTTCCGCTCCTGCATACTGTTCATAAATTCAACAGCCTCAGGCGATATTGTTACCGTGACGCCTTTCAGCTTTTCCTGCAAAGCTTTCACTGCGGCATCTGCCTCCTGCTGCTGCTCCAATGTAGGGGTATCATTATAAGTCTGCCGATTCTTTTGCAGCATCCGATCGTCGTAGACTCCGCCTGCGATCGCGACATCATAATTGATCGTATATCCCATGTAAACACCTCCTTGTATCAACATGTATATAGTTATTATCGGACATTCCTGACATAATAATAACCCCAGGCTGCACTGAATAATGCAGACAACATATTGAGCAATCATCAATAATACATCCGTTATCATTATCGCGCCTCTTTTTATCTCACATCCCTGCATCCCTTTTCTTCCTTAAAGCCTTTTGAATAATCTCATCCACATTACTTTCCTTTACTTTCTCCCCTTCATATTTTTGAACTTGAAGCACTGTCTGTTTTGATAATGCTTCTTCATGTTCCTGTTCCATAAATAATTCTTTTAGGTTTTCTGAATCTAAAGCCGCTTTCAAAACCTGTATTGCATATTCGGAAATATGATCCCATCCACCATACAAATTTTTTACTGCACAATCAATCTTCTGATAACTTAAAGGCTCTCCCATTCTTTCCTGTTCACTCAAGATGCCAATAATATCAGACAAATCTTTCTTATAACGTCTTCCGGACATTAATTTCATGGCAACAAGATATTCTGAGCTAATTGTCCTGATATTCAACACATTAGAATAGGTACGGTAATACTTAGAGTATTGCGATAATTTAGGACTATAAGAACTCGTATTCTTAAAGTCCGCATTCAGCCATCCATTTGGCAAACTGAGACGGTCTCCTACTGTATTAACTGCCTCTTTCAGAGCCGATGATGCTGTTATCACCGCATCTATATCATAGGTCATTTCACGAAACCCATAATTGGCAAGGATTGCCGCACCCCCAACTAACACAATCTCAGCAGGCGTATTTTTCCCATTTCTTTTTCGAAACTCTTTTGCCAATTCTTTCAAATAATAATCCAAATTTTCTTTGGTAAAACCTTTCTCAACAGACATTCCTGATCTCGCTTTCTATAATATTAAACCTCAGAAATTCGGGAATCGCTTCTTTTAAACATTGTTCTTTCCTATCAAGAGAACCATCCAATTTTGCAGCAAGAACAACATCCCACGGATATAACGGCTCCGGCAATGTACAATTCCTTATATCTTCATAA
>ERZ808051.285-NODE-285-length-62187-cov-20.708759_pt1 | contig 62187 bp, 60 predicted proteins | sample MGYA00380199_ERZ808051 | MGnify/ENA primary metagenome ERZ808051 (study PRJEB31490, sample SAMN06133391) | mouse gut metagenome | isolation source: J11 | host: mice | place: China: Chengdu | collected 2015-05 ... | reverse complement strand
TCGCCAGCTATGAGGAGGCTAGCCTCCTCATAGCTGAATACATAAACTTCTACAATAACTATCGTATTCAAACAAAAACAAAACTGACTCCGTTTGAAAAACGAAATCAGTTTGTTGCTTAACAATTCAATTTTCTACATCAATTAGGGTCTTTTTGTACTGTCTGCACAATCTGGGGCAGTTCATAATTGGTTAATGGGTGTTTTTCTATACGTATGAATGCTCAATCGTTACAATCAGATTGACACTGCTGTCGATTTTTTTGTATTCGTATTTTAATTCGTTCAATATATCTGCGGTGGTTTTTTTGTTATACGGAACGACCAAATCAAAAAGCAGGGTGTTGGTTTTACCCTTAATCAATCTGAACTCGTGAAAGCTGTAGCTTTCGTTAATGCTTTTTATGATGCTTTCAGTGAGCTTTTTGTAATGGTCAACATCCTCGTCATCAATAACAATCGGGTCCATATGAATACAGATTACAATGCGGAGTTCCTTTGAAATTCTTTTTTCAACACTGTCTATCACATCGTGAATTTCAACAATGTCTGCATCTGAGGGAACCTCTGCGTGTGCTGATGCAATAATTCTTCCGGGGCCATAATCGTGAACAATCAAATCATGTACACCGAGTATCAGCTCCTCCTCAAGTATTATGTTTTCTATACTGCTTACGAGCTTCTTGCTTGGTGCATTGCCGAGAATTTTTCCTGTAATGTCACGAACAATTCCTACACCTGAACAGAATATGATAACAGCTACAATCAATCCGATTATTCCGTCAGCTCTTTTAATTGGAGTAAATGCTGATATAAGCAGTGCAGCAATTGTTGCGGCTGTAGCAATGCAGTCGTTCATACTGTCTTGTTTTACCGCTTTTAAATTAAGGTTATCTGTTTTTTTGTATAAGATATTGTTGAAAAAAGCCATATACAGTTTTATGCCGATTGCTGCCGCAAGTGCTGTTATATACCAGATGCTGAAACTGATTTCTGAAGGATTAATTATTTTTATAACGGAATTTTTTCCAAGCTCAAAGCTCATTAAAAATATCAAAAACGACACGGCAAGAGCTGTTATATATTCAAATCTGCCGTGACCGAATGGATGCTCCTCGTCTGTGGGCTTGTTTGCAAGCTTGCTGCCGAGAATGGTAATTATTCCCGACCCGGCATCTGACAGGTTGTTAACTGCATCTGCAGTTATGGAAACGGAGCCGCTGATACTGCCTATTACAAATTTGAAAATACACAGCAGTGTATTGCAGATGATTCCGAAAATTCCGCTGAGTATCCCGAGAGCCTCTCTCTCGCTTTTTGCTTTCTTTAATGCCAGCTTAATTAATAATTTTGACATATAAATATCACTGCCTTTGTATCATAGGTTATAAACTAATTAAATATTGTTATATCATATTTTGTCCTTTAAAACAATTTATTTTTATGGTATAATTAACAAAAATTATTTTGGTGATGAAATGAAGAGATTATTAATTGTTAACGGCTCCCCACGTGAAAAAGGCGTGTCGGCAGAGCTTATTAATCAGGTTAAACGATATTTTGCAGATTGCGATATTGTGCAGTATGATACCTATAAAATGTCACCTGCACCTTGTACCGACTGCAAATTTTGCGAATATCATAACGGCTGTTCCAATAAGGATTTGGATATATTCTTTGAGGATTTTGAAGACGCTGATTATATTGTATTTTTCAGTCCGGTGTATAATAACTTTTTTCCTGCACCGCTGAAAGCCATTATTGACCGTTTTCAGCGTTATTACAGTGCAAGATTTAAAAGAGGGGATAAGCCGCCGATTAAGAAACCGAAAAGAGTGGGTGCAGTCATATGCAGCGGCTCAAATGCAAGACAATGTGCAGATTATATGGTGTCAACCTTAAAACAAGCTTTTACCGTGCTCAATGGTGAGGTGTGTTCAAGATATTATATTCCGAATACGGATTCGGGTAACTATACCTTTAATGTTACTGAGCTTGAAAAATTTGTGCATTTTTTAAAAGGATAATTGTTTATTGAAAATCCTGTTATGTTATGCTATAATATAATTGATTAAGGAGGATATAAAAATGAAAAAATTAAAAGCTATAAGTGCAGTTGTTGTATGCATATGTCTTATTGCAAGCATATTTGCCGGCTGTTCAAAAATTTCTTTGGAAGGAAAATGGGTATCAACAATTGATTTGACGGAAGAATTCAGCGAAGGCGGCGATATGTCAGGCGATGCTGAAATGGGTCAGTATTATGATAAACTGAATATACCATTGTCTGTTGATGTAATTTACACTTTTGACAGTGATAACAGTTATACCTGTGTTCCTGATGAAGAAAAGTTCAAGGCTGATTTTGATGAAGCTGTTGAAAAAATGCTCGACTATATGATCGAAGGAATGTATAAGTATGCTGAAGCTGAGGGTATGAGCAAGAATGAATTCGATGCTTTTTACAAGGAAACAAATGGTGCATCACTTCGTGATGATATTCGTTCCGAGACAAAAGCTGATATTGACTCAATATATAAAGAGCTGATTGATGAGATTACAGAATCAGAGCCGCAGAAGCTTGGAATTGAGGATGACAGATTTTATCATACCGATGATAATGGCAATAAGCTTGGTTATCAGACATTTACATTAGAGGGCGATACACTCACCATAACAGGGGAGTATGATATGCAGGATAAGCCTGTTGATGAGGATGAATACCCAATCGTATTAACAAAAATGGCAGAATAAATATTTTATATATTATACTTAAATACCGCCGAAAGCCGGCGGTATTTTTATTTTGTATCCGTTCTTTTTTTGCTGCAGCAGACGGAGCTGTTGCTTATATTTCATTCATATATAATTTATATATTATTTATTGAATATTACCGTCGTTTGTGTTATAATACGTTGAATATATTATGGAGAAGTATGTATGATTATTCTCGGTATTGACCCCGGGTATGCGATTGTAGGCTGGGGTGTGCTTGAATATAAAGCAAATAAATTCCGTGTTCTGGGATATGGCGCAATTACTACAGATGCCCATACTCCTTTTCCTCTCAGGCTTCAGACGATTTATAATGATATGTGCTATTTATTTGAAAAATATAAGCCTGAGGTGATGAGTATGGAAAAACTGTTTTATAACAGCAATGCAAAAACGGTTATCGATGTTGCACAGGCAAGGGGTGTTATTACTCTTTCTGCACAGAATTATGGCGTTGATATTTTTGAATATACTCCGCTTCAGGTTAAGCAGTCCGTTGTGGGCTACGGCAGGGCTGAAAAGAAGCAGGTGCAGGAAATGACAAGGGTTATGTTAGGTCTTGCTAAAATCCCGAAGCCGGATGATACTGCCGATGCTTTGGCAATGGCAATATGCCATGGTCACTGCTCAGGCTCACTGATTAAAGGATTAAGGTGAAAATATGCTTTATAACGTAAAGGGTAAATTAACTGTAAGTGATGTTAATTTTATAGTTGTTGAGTGCGGGGGCGTAGGCTTTAAGTGCTTCACCACACTTAACACTGTTAAAAATATAGGCAAAATCGGTGATGAGGTTAATGTTTTTACATATCTTGCAGTTCGTGAGGACGCAATGGATTTGTACGGCTTTGCCACACTTGATGAGCTGAATGCTTTTAAATTGCTTATTACTGTTTCGGGTATCGGTCCTAAGGCTGCGGCGGCAATTCTTTCAGAGCTTTCTCCTGACAGGCTGGCAATCTGTATTGCATCAGGTGATGCTAAGTCTATTACAAAAGCACAGGGCGTGGGCAAAAAAACTGCTGAACGTGTTGTGCTTGAGCTCAAGGACAAAATGGGTGCAATTACGGTTGGGGATACATCGGATGCTGTGAGTTCTGTTGCTGCTGTCGGTGAAAGCTCAAATTCATCTGAGGCTGTTGAGGCACTTGTTGCCCTTGGCTATTCTCAGAGTGATGCGGCTGTGGTTGTGGGCAGTATGGATAAATCACTGTCCGTTGATGAAATGATTAGACATGGCTTGAAGCAGCTTGCCAAAAAGCTTTAGGGGGTAGTTAACAGTGCAGGAAACTGAAATGGATTTTGAAAACAGAATAATTACCTCTGATTTTACACCTGAGGATAATGATATTGAAAATTCGTTAAGACCAAAAACGCTTGATGATTATATCGGACAGGATAAAATTAAAGAGAATTTAAAAATATATATTGAGGCGGCTAAAGGCAGGGGAGAGGCTCTTGACCATGTTCTGCTCTACGGACCTCCCGGACTTGGAAAAACAACGCTGGCAGGTATAATTGCCAATGAAATGGGCGTAAATATAAGAGTGACCTCAGGTCCTGCAATTGAAAAGCAGGGTGACCTTGCTGCACTTCTTACGAATCTGCAGGAGGGTGATGTGCTTTTTATTGATGAAATTCACCGTCTTAACCGACAGGTTGAAGAGGTTTTGTATCCGGCAATGGAGGATGGTGCACTTGATATTATTATCGGCAAGGGTCCTTCTGCGAGGTCAATCCGCCTTGATTTACCGCACTTTACACTTATAGGTGCAACGACTCGCTCGGGTCAGCTGTCTGCACCGCTGCGTGATCGTTTCGGTGTGATTTTCAGATTGGAGATGTATTCAAACGAGCAGCTTGCAACAATTGTTACACGCAGTGCGGGAATACTTGAAATACCGATTGACGAAAAGGGCGCACTTGAAATTGCATCACGCTCACGAGGTACGCCTCGTATTGCAAACCGACTTCTTAAAAGAAGCCGTGATTTTGCGCAGGTTAAGTATGACGGTGTAATAAGTCTTGAGGCTGCAGAGGATGCTCTCAGTAAAATGGAGATTGACGGACTCGGTCTTGATAATATTGACAGAGTATTGTTAACAGCAATGATAAAAAATTTCAACGGCGGTCCTGTAGGACTTGAAACAATTGCCGCATCTATCGGTGAAGAAGCTGTTACAATTGAGGATGTTTATGAGCCGTATCTGATGCAGATCGGTTTTCTTTCACGAACACCGAGAGGACGGTGTGCAACTGCTCTTGCTTATAAGCATCTTGGTTTTGAGCAGGACGGACAGCAGACATTAATATAAAAAATTATTATTTATTGTGAGGCGTTTGGTATGGGGAAATTATTTGGTACTGACGGTGTCAGAGGTATAGCAAATAAGGATTTGACTGCTGAGCTGGCACTTAAAATAGGCAGAGCGGCTGCAACAGTGCTGCTTAAGGAATGTCATTCTGCAAAGCCTGCAGTTTTGATTGGCAAGGATACAAGAGCATCAGGTGATATGCTTGAGGCAGCTCTTACAGCAGGCTTTACTTCTGTTGGATGTAATGTTGTTTCTATCGGTGTAGTTCCTACTCCTGCAGTGGCTTATCTTACTGTTGAGTATGGCTGTGAGGCAGGTGTTATGATTTCGGCATCACACAATCCTTGTGAATATAACGGAATTAAAATTTTTCAGAAGAACGGCTATAAGCTTGATGATGCAATAGAAGAGGAAATTGAAAATATTATTTTTAATGAAGGTCAAGAATTTCCTGTTAAGCTCGGCGGAGAGGTAGGCAACAGAATTTACTGTAAAACAGCAGTAAGTGATTATATTTCGCATGTGATTTCAACTGCATCGGTTCGCTTCGACGGAATGACCATTGCACTTGACTGTGCAAACGGCAGTGCAAGCGTATGTGCCAAGGATATATTTACAGGTCTTGGTGCAAAATGTATTATGCTGTCGGATACGCCTGACGGCGAAAATATTAATTTGAAATGCGGTTCAACGCATCCTGAGGAGTTAATGCATTTTGTTAAGAATGCATCACTTGATTTGGGTCTTGCCTTTGACGGTGATGCTGACAGAATGTTAGCTGTGGATGAAAACGGAGAGCTCATTGACGGTGACAAGGTTATTGCAATATGCGCTCAGCGTCTGAAGAATGAAGGCAGACTCGAAAAAAACACGGCTGTCGTTACTGTTATGAGCAATATGGGATTTTTCAAGTTCTGTAAGGAAAATGGTATTGACTGTGCAAAAACGGCTGTCGGTGACAGATATGTTTTAGAGCGTATGGTTAAAGAGGGTTATAATATCGGCGGCGAGCAGAGCGGTCATGTTATTTTTCTTGACTATGCTACAACAGGTGACGGTGAGCTGTCAGGTGTTCAGCTTGTTGAAACTGTTGTTAAATCAGGCAAAAAGTTAAGCGAGCTTGCTGCTGTTATGCGTGTTTACCCGCAGGTGCTTATCAATGTTGAGGTTACTGCTGAGGGTAAACAGAAATATAACAATGACGAATATATCATTTCTGCCGTTCAGGAGGCGGAAATGGAACTTTCGGGCGACGGCAGAGTGCTTGTTCGTGTAAGCGGAACAGAGCCTTTGGTTCGTGTTATGCTTGAGGGTGCTGATATTGAACAGATTACAAAGCTCGGCAACAGAATTGCCGATGTTGTTAAAGAACGATTAGGATAATTAGATTTATGAGATATTCAACTGAATGGAAGGATTATGAGCTTATCGACTGCTCCTGCGGTGAAAAGCTCGAACGCTGGACAAGGGAGATTTTAATCCGTCCCGATCCTCAGGTTATATGGAAAAGTGAAAAGGAGCACAGGCTCTGGTATCAGCCGAGTGCCAGATACAACCGTTCAAAAACAGGCGGAGGCAAATGGCAGGTGTTTAAGCGAATGCCTGATGCATGGCAGGTCAGGTATAAGGATTTAACCTTTAATATCAAAACAATGGGTTTCAAGCATACCGGCTTGTTCCCTGAGCAGGCTGTTAACTGGGATTACACAAGAAAGCTTATTAGTGAAAGCGGACGTGACGATGTTAAGGTGCTTAACCTTTTTGCATACACCGGTGCGGCTACTGTTGCCTGCCTTAAAGAGGGTGCTTCAGTTGTTCACGTTGATGCTTCAAAGGGTATGACTATGTGGGCAAAGGAAAATGCAAAGCTCAGCGGTGTTGACGGTGAGGATGTTCGCTGGATAGTTGATGACTGTATGAAATTTGTTCAGCGTGAAATCAGACGCGGTAACAGATATGATATTGTTATTCTTGATCCTCCCAGCTACGGCAGAGGACCTAAGGGTGAAATATGGCATTTGGAGGACAGCATTTATGATTTTGTCAAGCTGGTTTCACAGGTGCTCAGTGATGATCCGATTATGGTTTTACTTAATTCATACACAACAGGCTTGTCGGCATCGGTTATGAAATATATTCTTGATGATATAATTACAAAAGAAAAAGGCGGTAAGGTAGAGGCGGATGAAATAGGGCTTCCTGTTACATCAAACGGTCAGGTGCTTCCCTGCGGTTCCTCTGCTATATGGACAAATGGCACTGATTGAATTTAAAAATGTTGATTTTTCCTACTTGATTGAAGAGAATGATCCTGATTACAAGCCGACTAAGGCTGATAAAGTTCTTGAGTATGACGGTGACAAAATCGAAAAGGAAATAAAAGTTTTAGAAAATCTTAATCTCAGCATTGAAAAAGGCTCCTTTGTTGCAGTTCTCGGTCATAATGGTTCGGGTAAATCAACGATTGCAAAGCTTACTAACGGAATACTCTTTCCAAAAAACGGTCGTGTTATCGTTGACGGTCAGGAAACAAAGGATGATGATACAATCTTTGACATAAGAAAAAAGGTTGGTATGGTTTTTCAGAATCCCGATAATCAGATTGTTTCGTCAATTGTGGAGGAGGACGTTGCCTTCGGTGTGGAAAATCTCGGCATACCCTCCGATGAATGCAGAAGAAGAGTTGATGAGGCTTTAAAAACAGTGGGTATGTATGAATATTGCACCAAGTCACCGAGTAAGCTGTCAGGCGGTCAGAAGCAGCGTGTTGCAGTTGCAGGTATTATTGCAATGAAACCGATGTGTATCGTGCTCGATGAGCCGACTGCAATGCTTGACCCAAGCGGCAGGCGTGAGGTTATTGAAACTGTTAAAATGCTCAACCGTGAGGAGGGCATAACGATAATACTCATAACCCATTATATGGACGAGGCTGTTCAGGCAGACAGGGTTGTGGTGATTGACAGCGGCAGAATTAAAATGGATGACACTCCGGAAAATGTGTTTTCAAATGTTGATGAGCTTAAAAGACTGGGACTTGATGTTCCGCAGTCAACAGAGCTTGTTCACAGGCTTGGTATAAAGGGCAGGCAAACAGTGCTTAATGCCGATTCCTGTGTTGAATTATTAAAATCTCAGTTAGGAGCAGAATGATGGCATATCTCGTCTGTGAAAATTTAAAATATTTATACAGCGTGGGTACTCCCTTTGAAACTGCTGCTATTGATAATATTAACCTTTCTGTTAATGAAGGTGAGCTTATCGGTATTATCGGTCATACAGGCTCAGGAAAATCTACGCTGATTCAGCATTTTAACGGTCTTTTGCAGCCACACGGCGGTAAGGTTTTTGTTGATGATAAGGACATATGGGCAAAGGGCAATATAAAGAATATAAGACAGGTTCGTTTTGCAGTAGGCTTGTGCTTTCAGTATCCTGAATATCAGATTTTTGAGGATACTGTTTATAAGGAGATTGCTTTCGGTCCGAAGCAGATGGGGCTTGATGACCATGAGATTGACAGAAGAATAAAAGAGAGTATCGGATATGTTGGTATTTCTCCCGATATTCTTGAAAAGTCACCTTTTGATTTATCAGGCGGTCAGAAAAGAAGAGTAGCAATTGCATCAATTATTGCAATGGAGCCAAGGGTGCTCATTCTTGATGAGCCCTGTGCAGGTCTTGACCCGAGAGGCAGAGATACCATACTTGATTTAATTAAAAATTATCAGAGGCAAAAGGGCAATACAGTACTTTTTGTTTCACATTCAATGGAGGATGTTGCAAAAATCTGCAGTCGTGTTCTTGTTATGAATAAGGGCAGTGTGGCAATGTTCGGTGATGTTGACAGTGTTTATTCTCGTGGTGAGGAGTTAAAGGATATGGGACTGAATGTTCCTGAAATAACAGATATTTTTCTTAAACTCAAAGCAAGCGGTGTTGACTGTAAAACAAATATTTACACCGTTGAGCAGGGTGTTCAGGAATTTAAAAGGCTTACAGGGAGGTACTGCTTATGATAAGTGATATCACAATCGGTCAATATTTCCCGGGTAACTCTTTGTTACATAAAATGGATGCCCGAATGAAAATTATTCTGGTGCTTTGTTTAATTGTTTCGCTTTTTATATGCAAAAATGTTGTTTCTCTGGCGGTAATGGTTGTGCTGTCAATTGTTATTGTTGCAATCTCCAAAATACCGCCGAAAACTATTGCGAAAAGCGTTAAACCGCTTATTATAATTATTCTTATTACGGCAGTGCTTAATCTGTTTTACGGCTCCGGTGAGCCGCTTGTTCAGCTTGGCAGATTTAAGATAACTGTTGACGGCATTGAAACAGCGGTGTTTATGGCAGTGCGCATTATTCTTCTTGTGGTTATCAGCTCACTGCTGACCTATACCACATCACCGAATGAGCTGACCGATTCGCTCGAAAGACTTCTTAAGCCGTTAAAGCTTGTTAAAATTGATGTTCATTCAATAGCAATGACTATGACTATTGCGCTAAGATTTATTCCGACACTTATTGAGGAAATTGATAAAATAATGTCTGCACAGAAATCCCGTGGTGCAGATTTGGATTCGGGTAATTTGATTCAAAGGGCTAAGGCACTTATTCCTGTGCTTATTCCCTTGTTCGTGTCATCGTTCAGGAGAGCAAATGAGCTTGCCTATGCAATGGAGTGCAGATGCTACCGCGGCGGCGGGGGACGAACAAAAATGAAGGTTATGAAAATGACAGCAAGGGATTATGTTTCCCTGGCAGCAGTTATATTGATTATGGCTGTTGTTATTGTTCTGAATAAGGTGTTTGCAGATTTGATATGAGAAATTTGATGATAACAATCAAATATGACGGCTCAGACTACCATGGCTGGCAGGTGCAGAAAAATGCACTGACTGTTCAGGAGGTTTTTCAGAACGCTGTTGAAAAGGTGTTTGGTGCAAGGCTTGATGTCAAGGGCTGCAGCAGGACGGATTCCGGTGTTCACGCAAATATGTATTGTCTGACACTTGAAACGGATATGAATATATCGGAAAAAGGTGTTGTTATGGCTCTCAATACGCATTTGCCAAAGGATATTGCGGCTGTTGACTGCTGTGAGGTTTCTTCTGATTTTCATCCACGGTATTCTTGTGTTACAAAGGAATATATTTATAAGCTCTATAATGGTGAAATAAGAAATCCCTTTTATGCTGATTATGCACTTCATTACAGATTTGAGCTTGATGCCGACTATCTTGATAAAGAGGCACAGGCGTTTGTGGGTACTTATGATTACAGTGGCTTCTGCTCAGCTAAAAGTGATGTTGAGGATACTGTCAGAACCGTAAAAGCCTTTCATGTTTGGCGTGAGGGTGATATGGTTTTCTTCAGGGTTGAGGCGGACGGCTTTCTGTATAATATGGTGAGAATTATGGTCGGAACTCTTTTGTTTATCGCTCAGGGTAAAATCAAAGCAGGGGAGCTGACAGATATTATTAAATCAAAAGACAGAGCAAGGGCAGGCAAAACAGCACCTCCCCAAGGTCTGTATCTGAACAGAGTTAATTATTAAGGCGGTGAGAATGTGGCAGGCAATCAAAGAAAAATTGAACGTGAGGAAAGACGGGAGCAGCGTGAAAGAAAGCACAAGCTTATTGTTTGGATAGTCATTGCAATTGTTGTTCTTGCGCTGATAATTATGAAAATCTGTGAGGTAAATGTTAACTCAATCAAGGATCGTTTTACAGATGCAAACGGTAATTTTACATTGACTGAGGGTGTGGTTACAGATAATTTCCCATTCAGTCTCGATGCATCACAGAATGTAATTGTTACCGATTTCAATAATATGCTTGGTGTGCTTACACCAAACAGCTTTACAGTTCTTGAAAGCAAGGAGGCATCGGTCAACTATGCTTTTGAGCACGGATATTCAAATCCTGTTCTTTCAACGGAAGGTGTTTATTCGCTTGTTTATGATCAGGGTTCAAATAATTACAGACTTGATACAACATCGCAGGCGGTATACGAGGAGGAAACGGCAAAGTCGATACTCTGTGCCGATGTTGCTAAAAACGGCACGGTAGCACTTGCAACAACATCAAAGGAGAAGCTTTGTGATGTTACACTGATTTCCAAGGCGCTGAAAGAGGAATGGTCATTCAGTATTTCCAATGGCTATATTGTTGACATTGCACTTAACGACAGCGGCAAGGAGCTTGCTGTAGCAGTTGTTAGCAGTGAAAATGCAGAGCTTGTTACTACGGTTTATACATATATTGCAGGCGGCAGTGACGAGGGAGAAGCGGTTCAGCTTCCGTCAGGAACGCTTGCAAAAATCAGATATTCAGGCGCAAATATATGGACTGTTGGTGATACATATCTTGGTGTCATAAAAAAAGGCGAATATGTTCCTGTGTTTGAGCAGGGAAGCATCAACACGAATTGTTATAGCTTTACTTCATCAGGTGATTTGCTTATTGCCTACGGCGGTTACAGTAATTCAACAGACTGTACGCTTTCCTATGTCAAATCAAACGGCAAGGTTAAAACCGATATAAGCCTTGCTGCAAATATTAAGGATGTTTCGGTAACTGCAGGTTTGGTTTATGTTCTGACTACAGATGAAATAATCAGCTATAATTATAAAAACGGCGAGGAAAAGAACAGGTATGACAATAACGATTCTGTTAAATCAATCTGTGCATTAGGCTCGTCGGTATATACACACAAGCAGTCTGTTATTGATAAAAAGTAATTGAACGGACTGTATCAGATTATTGGAGAGGTATGTGATGATTAGTTATATTGACATTGCTTTTTTTGCAATGGCTGTTATAATGGTTATAGCAGGTATCAAAAAAGGCTTTCTTGTATCACTTTTAAGTATGGTGAAGTTTATAATCATTTTACCGTTGTCATATTTTCTTAGTGATTTTGTAAAGCCGTATATCCCTGCCGAGATTATAGCGGAAGCACCTGAAGCAGCAATTGAAATTATTGCTTTTCTGATTTGCTTTATTGTTCTGCTTATAATCAGTACAGTTCTTTTGTCGCTGTTAAAAAAGCTGCAAAAGGATAAGGATTTGCCGCTGCATAATACGAACGCTGTTCTGGGCGGAGCTTTTGGTTTTGTCAAAGCACTTATATTGGTTTGTGTATTTTCAGCCATAATCGGTGCAGCAGAGCAATATATTCCTAAGGACAGTGCTTTTTCAGAAATGGTGGGCAGCAGCTATGCTATTGATTTCATAAATGATATTAACCCGTTTAATTAAATTTCAGGAGGTTTAAAATGAGCAAGTTTAATGAGAATGTTAAAGATTTGTTTGATAACTGGAATACAATTCCGAACTGGCTTTGCTTTTTAAGAATAGCCCTTATTCCTGTATTTGCAACTCTTTTTATAAAGGGCAGCTATATACCGGCTTTTATTCTGATGATCGTGGCAGCATTAACTGATTTGCTGGATGGTAAAATAGCAAGAAAGTTCAATATGGTTTCAAATCTCGGTAAAATTCTTGACCCTATTGCCGATAAGCTTTCGCAGATTGCGATTGTAGTCATTCTTATCGTTAAGTATTGGGACGGCTATTTAAAGTATATTCTGTTCCTGTTTATCGTCAAAGAGCTTCTTATGGTGCTTGGCGGTGCTTTGCTAATGGCAAAGGGTATGCGTCCTGTTGCCGCTGAAATGTGGGGGAAGGTTGCCACAACCGTATTTTATGTGTTTATGATTATCATCATTGCACTGGGTGGTGAGGGATGTGCCCTTTATGATGTTGCATTCTTTAAGCCCTTTATTCTCCCTGAATGGCTTATTACCGCAATGGTTGTTATATCTGCACTTCTTGCATTCGTTTCTTTATTTGGCTATGCACCCGGATTTATTCGTCAGCTTAAAGAAAATAAGGCAAACAAAAAATAAACAGGTCTAATAAAAAATAAATAAGTTCATACTAATATATAATATCTGTTATTATAACGAACTCTTGGTGAGGTGATTTTATGAAGCAGCAAATGTGTTCTCGCTGCGGCGAGCGACCGGCAGTTGTGTTTATTCAAAAAATGGAAGGGGATAAGGTTACCCCTGAAGGACTTTGCATTAAATGTGCAAGGGAGCTTAATATAGGCTCAATCAATCAGATGATTGATAAAATGGGTATTTCAGATGAGGAACTTGAAATGGCATCAGAGCAGATGGCAAGCTTTATGGAAAATATGGGCGATTTCAACTTTGACAGCCTTGGTGAAATGTTCAATGCGGATAATATGGACGGTGCGCAGACTTTGCCGTTTACAGAGCTTTTCGGAGGAACTTCTTCTGACGGCAGTGAACTTGCCGATAACGATAATAAAAAGGGCAGTAAAAGACGCCAGAAGCGTGCTAAGAAGAATTCACAGGATGATACAAGAAAGTTCCTTAATACCTATTGCAATAATTTAACTCAAAGAGCTAAGAATGGTAAAATTGATAATATTATCGGCAGAGAAAGTGAAATTCAGAGAGCTATCCAGATTTTGTGCCGCCGTACTAAGAATAATCCTTGTCTTATTGGTGAGCCCGGTGTAGGTAAAACCGCTATTGCCGAGGGTCTTGCAATCAGAATTGCCAAGGGTCAGGTGCCTGCACGTCTTGCTGATAAGGAGATTTATCTGCTTGATTTGACTGCGCTTGTGGCAGGTACTCAGTTCAGGGGTCAGTTTGAGGGCAGAATTAAAGGACTGGTTGATGAGGTTAAGCACGAGGGCAATATTATTCTGTTTATTGATGAGGTGCATAACCTTGTGGGTACAGGTGACAGTGAGGGCACAATGAATGCCGCAAATATTCTTAAGCCTGCACTTTCACGTGGTGAAATTCAGGTTATCGGTGCAACAACCTTTAACGAATATCGTAAATATATTGAAAAGGATGCGGCTCTCGAAAGGCGTTTTCAGCCTATTAAAATTGAAGAGCCTTCAATAGATGATGCGTATAAAATGCTGCTTGGCATCAAGGGCTATTATGAGGATTATCACAAGGTGCAAATCAGTGACAGCCTGGTTTACAGAGCAGTTACTATGTCAGAGCGCTTTGTTACAGACAGATATCTGCCTGATAAGGCCATTGATTTACTTGATGAAAGCTGTACCAGTGCAAATCTCCGTAATCCTGCCATAAGTCAGTATCAGATGGCTAAGGACAGAAAGCAGCTTCTTGAAAGCAATATTGAAAATCTTTCTTCTCCTGCAGAAAATGAAGTTATTGACTATGAGCTTATTACAAAGCTTAAGAGTGAAATCTTCCAGCTTGACAGTACACTCCCTGAGCTTGAGGAAAAGGCAAAGGATAATCAGGTGCTTGAGGCAGACCTTGCTAAGGTTATTTCATTGTGGACAGGTATTCCTGCCTCAAAAATTGAGCAGAATGATATTAAAAAGCTTGCTGCACTGGAGAATGAATTAAAGGCACATATAATCGGGCAGGATGATGCCATTGAAAAGGTTTCAAACGCTGTTCGCAGAGGCAGAGTTCAGATCAGTCCTAAAAAAAGACCTCAGTCCTTTATATTTGTAGGTCCTACAGGTGTTGGTAAAACAGAGCTTGTTAAAAGACTTGCGGACTCACTGTTTGACAGTCCCGATAATTTAATCAGACTTGATATGAGTGAGTTTATGGAAAAATTCAGCGTGTCAAGAATTATCGGCTCACCTCCCGGATATGTCGGCTATGACGATGCAGGACAGCTTACTGAAAAGGTAAGACGCAAGCCGTACAGTGTTATCCTTTTTGATGAGATTGAAAAGGCGCATAAGGATGTTTTAAATATTTTGCTCCAGATTCTTGATGAGGGCAGAATTACCGATGCACAGGGCAGAACAGTTAACTTTGAAAATACTGTTATCATTATGACCTCAAACGCAGGCTCAACAGACTCTGCTGCACTCGGTTTCAATAAGTCGGCGGGGGACATTAATAAAGAGGTTACAATGAAGGCTCTTGAAAGGTTTTTACGTCCTGAGTTTCTTGGCAGAGTTGATGAAATTGTTATCTTTAATCAGCTTACACATGGTGATTTTGAAAGAATTGCAAGGCTTATGCTTGATGAACTTGTCGAAAGCTTAAAGGATAAGGGCATTAAGCTTAACTATGATGATTCGGTAGCTGTGTTCCTTGCAAAGCAGGCATTCGGCTCAAAGAAAAATGCACGTGGTCTGCGTGATGCGGTAAGACGTGAGGTTGAAGAAAAACTTGCCAATGCTATAGTTTTCAATGGTGATATTCATATTGAAAGCTTTTCAATGCGTGCTGATGATGAAATAAAGCTTACAATTAACTGATGTACTGCTTTAATGAGGAGAAAATGAGATGTTTATTTTATTCGGAACAATAGCAGTATGTATTATATCCATATTGCAGATTTGTTTGTTTGAAAAAAAGAAAAGCTTTGGCAAATGTCTGCATATCTTTTTGAAAAATGAATTTGTTGTTAATCTTGTATCACTTGCCTGTCTGACATATGTGTTCAAATATAAGCACATATTCGTTACAAAAGGATATAATGCAACTTCATTCATAAAATATTTTTTGATGGCACTGTGTGTGGGTGCACTCTTTATGCTTTTTTGCCAGTTCATTGAAGGCAGGCTTATTTTTAAAAAGTGTGAAGTAAAAAAGTCAAAGGGTGCAGCTGCAGTTCGCATAATATCACCTGTATTAGTTTGTCTTGGCAGTGCTATGTATTTTGCTACCATCTGGGCAAAGGAAGCCTTTGGTGATATAAGCGGCGACCAGCTTGTGATTAACCTTATGTCACCAACAACAGGTACAGACACCTCGGTTTATGTTGAATGCTTTGAAGGTCCGGTTTTTCAGACAATGCTTGTTACTGCAATCTTTTGTCTGTTTGTGTTTTCAAAGTTTTCCATTTCTTACATCAATGTAAATAAGGTTAAGTGTGTTTTCAGCGATTTGGCAAGAAGAATTATCAGCTTGGTGCTTTCCTTGGCTGTTCTTATAGGCGGTGCTTTTTATTGCTTTAATGGTCTTAAGCTCAGAGATGTTTACCTGTCATATTTTGCAAAATCCGATATGATTGAGTCTACATATGCGGACCCGCGTGAGGTTAATATAACCTTCCCTGAGAAAAAGAGAAATCTTATTCACATTTATCTTGAATCAATGGAAAATTCTTTTCTTTCTACCGAGCTTGGAGGTTATATGGAAGAAAATCTTATGCCTGAGCTTACCGAGCTTTCGTATGAGGGTGTTGTATTCTCACATAATGACGGAAAGTTCGGCGGTCCTCAGCAGGCGACAGGCACACAGTGGTCAATCGCTTCAATGGTTAACCAGTGCACCGGTTTGCCTATGAAAACGCCTGACGGACCTAACAGCTATGGTTCAAGTGATAATTTCCTTCCCGGTGCCTGCACACTTTATGATTTGCTGAAGGAGCAGGGCTATGAGCAGACAGTAATGTTTGGTGCTGATGCCAATTTCGGCGGGCTTGGATATCTGTTTGAATCTCATGGCGATGTTAAGGTGTTTGATATCAAATATGCAAGAGCTAATGGCTATGTTCCTGAGGATTATAATGTTTGGTGGGGATATGAGGATGATAAGCTTTATGAGTTTGCCAAAGAGGAAATAACAAGACTTTATGAAACAGGCAAGCCATTTAATTTCACTATGGAAACTGCCGATACACACCGTCCTAACGGCTATTTAAGCCCTAATGCACCTAAGCCTTATGACAAGCAATATGCTAATGTTATCGCTTACAGCTCAAGCGAGGCAGTTAAGCTTATCAGATGGATTCAGGAGCAGCCATTCTATGACAACACTACTGTTGTTGTTATCGGTGACCATTTAAGTATGGATACTGAATTTTTTAAGGATTTTGATAAAAACTATTTCAGAAATCAGTATAATTTGATTCTTAATCCTGTTCAGGATGTTGATCGTGTTTCCGATTCTGTATGCAGAAACAGGCAGTATGCAAACTTTGATATGTTCCCGACCATTCTTTCAAGTATGGGTGTTAAAATCGAGGGTAACAGACTTGGCGTCGGTACAGACCTTTTCTCAGGTGATAAAACAATTATTGAGGAATATGGTCTTGATACTGTAAATCTTGAGCTGCAGAAGAAGAGCGATTATTATAATGCTAAAATTCTGAATGGCAATACTGTTCCGAGGTCTCACAGAACAAAAAATCAGTGGGCAGAGTATGGTGCTAAGAATGCGGCAGCAAGCACAACAAAGCCGTCAACCACCTTGCAGGAAACAACAGAAAAAGGAAATTAATGAAAAATTTTAATTATTTTTCAAAAAATACTTGACTATTCGGCGGACATTAGTTATAATAATGTCCGTCGCACGCGGGTGTAGTTCAATGGTAGAATCCCAGCCTTCCAAGCTGGTTGTGTGGGTTCGATTCCCATCACCCGCTCCACATATGCGCTGATAGCTCAGCTGGATAGAGCATCTGCCTTCTAAGCAGAGGGTCGGGGGTTCGAGTCCCTCTCAGCGTACCATTCTTGTGGAGATGACAGAATATACGTTTTCTTCACTTGATTTGCCGTAACAGCACCTCGGTGCTTTTACATATATGGTGGGATTAGTTCAGTTGGTTAGAGCGCCAGTTTGTGGCACTGGAGGTCATCGGTTCGAATCCGATATTCCACCCCACTTTTTAATAATTACTCTATTGCAGAGGTATCCCATATAATGGGGTGTAGCCAAGCGGTAAGGCAACGGACTTTGACTCCGTCATGCGTGGGTTCGAATCCCGCCTCCCCAGCCACGCCCTATAAAATAAATATGGGCGACATGGTTCATTAGCTCAGATGGCAGAGCACTTGACTTTTAATCAAGGTGTCCGGGGTTCGACTCCCCGATGAGCCACCAAATAAAGCATTGAAATCTTTTGGTTTCAATGCTTTATTTTTTGTTTATTAATTTTTGATAAAGTTTTTGTAAACAGCTTATGTTTTGTTGAAATATGTTTTTCAACGTGTTAAAATATTTTTAGAGATTTTAAAATTGGTTTGTAACAATTCGATGCAGTTTTTACACTTATATAATAACAGCACAGAATTATAAATGAAATTTTTTATGGAGGGATAAGAATGAAAAGCATATTCAAATCAATTGTTTCTGTTTTAATTGCTTCGACAGTTGTTGTCAGCAGTAATGCAGTTGTTTTAGCTAATGATATTGAGGGTGATTCTCAGGCTGCGAACCGGACAGCCGTTTTTGAAGATGCAGTACAGAGTGTATCCTTAGAGGAGGAGCTTGAGCCTGCTGCTTCTGAGAGTAAGGAAGTAATGTCTTCAGAGCCTTCTACAGAAAAGCCGAAGGAGAAACCAACAGAAGCCCCATCAGAGAAGCCGGAAGAAACTCCGTCAGAGAAACCGGAGGAAAATCCGATAGAGGATAGTTTTAAGGTTATACTTTCAAGCACAAAATTTACATACAACGGTGCAGTGCAAAAACCAACTGTAACTGTTAAAAATGAAAACGGCAAGGCACTTGCAAATAAAAAGGATTATACAATCAGCTATTCCGATGAAAATTCAACCAATGTCGGTACATATAAAGTAACAGTTAAATATGTCGGAACGTATTCAGGTTCTTATGATTGTGAATATAAGATTGTGGCAAGGGATGGTGTAAATCCCGTTCTGAACAGGACTGTTATCACAAAAACCGGCACAGTGCAAAGACCAACCGTTACCGTGAAGGATGATTTAGGTAACAATCTTACATATAAAAAAGATTTTACAGTTGATTATTCCAACTGGAATTCTAAAAATACCGGTACTTATAAGGTCACTGTTAAAATGATTGGTAACTATAAGGGTACAAAAACATATAACTATTATATTGTTGATGGTAAAATTACACTTTCAAGAACTAAAATTAATTATGTTGGAACAGTGCAAAGACCAACTGTTAAGGTAACGGATACTAAGGGTAATGCTTTAACCTACAAAAAAGATTTCACGGTTGATTACTCTAACTGGAATTCAAAGGCTGTTGGTACTTACAAGGTTACTGTTAAAATGATAGGCAAGTACTCAGGCTCTGCGGTTTATTCCTATAAAATTGTTCCTCAGACAAATGTTACACCAAAGCTTAATCGTATTGATATAAAAAAGACCGGCACGGTACAAAGACCTACTGTAACAGTTAAGGATTATAAGAATAATGCCTTGACATATAAAAAGGATTTCACAGTTGACTATTCAAATTGGAGTTCAAAAAATGAGGGTGTTTATACTGTAACAATTAATCTTATGGGTAATTATTCAGGCTCTTATACATATAAGTATTATATTAATGACCCGAATTATCTTCCGCTTAATACGACTGCAACGCACATCAGTCATGAGTATGCAAATGTTAAGAAGGAGATATTCGGCAAGTCTGTTCAGGGCAGAAATCTTGAAGCATTTATAATTACTCCGTCAAACGGCAAGTTTACAAAAACCTTTTTTATGACCTTTGCAATTCACGGCTTTGAGGATAGCTACAGCAGGGACGGACAGCTCCTGACTGCTGAGGGCAATAAGCTTGTTGAGTACTATGCAAAAAATCCAAAAATGCTTAAGAATTACAGACTTGTTATTGTTCCTTGTCTGAATCCTGACGGAACTGTTGCGGGTGTCAATAATCAGCGTGCATGCTCCACAGCATTTGGAAGATGTACTGCAAAACATATTGATATGAACAGGGATTTTGTTTCCTTCAAAGCCATAGAATCACGTTATCTTAAGGATTTTCTTAACAAGTACAGACCCGATATATTTACCGATTTTCATGGCTGGATGGATGAAACGATAGGTAGCGGTACGCTTTGTAATATTTATAACAAGCATCTTGGTTTGTCTGACAAGCTTGTTGACCGCTATGCAACAACAAGCGGATATCTCCACGGATATGTTTACCGGACCTATGGATGTCCATCGGTTCTTCTTGAGTACAAATCACCAAAGCATGTTAATCATAAGCAGACATATTCGGCTATCAACGAAATAATAAGCTATTATAAATAAGTATAAACAAAAACGTCATCAGTTTCTGATGACGTTTTTTGTTTATAATATTCATATTTAGTCAAGTGTTTTTTTGTATTCAAAAAGTTCCTTTTCTGATACATAGCCGCTGAGAGCTCCAACCGCTGTTACTGCCTTACCGCCTGTAACATTACCGAATTTTATGCAGTCCTTTAAGCTGTAATCATAAAATAATCCATACATAAAGCCTGCAAGGAATGCATCACCTGCTCCTGTGCTGTCAACATTTACAAATTCCTCAATACTCGGTACGAAAAATTCCTCATCTCCGTCAATTCCTATGCAGCCGTCAGCATCTACCTTAACAACCACCTTCTCGAAGTATTGTTTCAGTGCATGTGCTGCATTCTCGGGCGTATCGCTACCGGTTATTTTCATAGCCTCTTTCCGGTTGGGTGTGTAGTAGTCGGCGAGTTCAAGATAATCACGGTATTTTTCAATACTCATTTCGTCATCCCAGCCTGTATCCAGCACAAGGATTGTGCCTTCTTCTTTAAGCTTTTTGTAAACAGGTAAAAAGCCGCCGAGCTGCATCATACATATTTTACTGCCCCTTGCGATACTGTAAAAGGTTTCAAGTGCTTTATCATCAGGCTCAATATTGCCTTTGCCGTATGTATAGAAGGTTCTGTCCTTTGGAAGAATTATTGCCGAAGTAATATTGAGCGGTATACCTTCGCCGCTGTAAAGATTTGTTGGATTAACTCCATTCTGTGTAAATTTCTCTTTGGCAAAGTTAGAAAAAATATCATTGCCAAGCTCTGTCGCAATTTTTGTGCTTATGCCGAGTCTGCCGAGATTAATCAGAGTTGCCGGCAGTCCTCCGCCAAGCTGCAGTGAAAAGTCCTTGCAGTAAAGCTCCTCACCTACACCTGCAAGCCTGTCAAAGCCCTGATAAAGTAAATCAACATTGGTTGCACCTGCTCCTGCTATAAATGCCATTATTTCCAATCTCCTGTATATTTTTTGTTTAATTCCAAATATTCGTTTACGAGCTTTTTAGCCAGTGAATAGCTGTTGACAAGCGGGTGAAGTGTCAGTGCTTCAACGGCACACTGAATGGATTTCTCCCTGATTGCCTTGCTTGCAAGTCTTTCATAAATTTTAACCCGTCTGATAAGCTCAATGTTCTGCTCATCAAGATTATCGAATTTATGAGGAACAGCGCCGTTTTCTGTTATATCACAGGTTACCTCAATAACATCGGTATCTTCAAGTTCCTTGATTGCACCGTTGTTTGGAACACAAAGTATCATGCTGTCCTGTGTCTGACTCTGTGCTATTTCAATAAAATTGAGAGCAACTGCTGCATAGCCGCCAAAATCCTTTTGGTAAATATTAAAGTGCCACGGCTCCTGCCTTTTAACACCTGTTTCGCTTGCCATATAATTATTTTCACGAATACCATACCAGTATTCAAATATTTTAAACGCTTCGTCAAAGTTATTGTCTATATCAATTTTGCTGAGTGCCTCTGTCATTTTTCTGTTGATTTCACAAATCTGCTCGCCTCGGGTCTGTTTTGCGTTCAGAATGTTTTCAACAGCTTTTTCACGATAGTAAAAATAGTAGAGATATTCATTGAGTATTCCGCCTCTTTCCTTCAGCAGTGACTTTTCAAAATATCTCATATCGGTTTTTTCATAAGCCTCATCGTTTTCGATAAGTTCATCCATAATTTCTCTGCCGTTAAGTGTGATTGATTTGAAGTATGATAAATGATTAAGACCGTAAACCTCGCCCTTTGCACTGCATTCCTCGGCAGAATAAAGTTTTTCAAATGAGCGCAGCATGCCTGACGGGGCATCACATATTCCGTAAGTAAAATCATAGCCCATATCCCTGAGTGTCTGGCTTACAACACCGGCAGGATTTGTAAAATTGAATACCTTACAGTTTGGTTTCGCATATTTTTTTATCAGTTCGCAGTATTCTGCAAGTGCCGATACCGAACGCATTGCAAAGCTCAGTCCGGCCGCACCTGTTGTTTCCTGTCCTAAAAGACCGAGGCTGAGAGCAATTCTTTCATCCTGTACTCTCATTTCATCGCCGCCGACTCTTATTGTGGTGATAACGTAATCGGCGTTTTTTACAGCCTCTTCAGGGTCTGCTGTAAGTATAAAGTTCAGTTTGCTGTACAGCAGATTGGAAACCTTTTTTGCCATTTTGCCGTAAATATTAAGTTTCTTTTCATCATTGTCCATAAAAACCAGCTCGTCAATATTTAAAGCCTCGGCTTTTTGTGCAATACTCTTTGCTAAAAACATAGAGCGCACACCGCCTCCGCCGATAACAGTCAGCTTCATTTTATCCCACCCTTTATGAAAAAATTCATCATTATTATTACATAAAATTCCTTTAAAGTAAATAGATAATAAGCATATTTTTATGTTGACTTAAATGTGTCGATATATTATAATGTATGAGATAAAAATATGTAGGAAAGGGTTGAACTTATGACTTTGCTGATAAAAGATGCAATATGTTATATTGACGGTAAATTCAAAAAGTCAAGTGTTCTTATCAAGGACGGACTAATCCACAGCCTTGGTGTTTCTATTTCCTTTGGTAATATTGACCGCATTATTGACGCTATGGGGAAGTATTTCTTAATTCCGGGTTTCGTAGATGTTCACACACATCTTAGAGAGCCCGGTTTTTCTTATAAGGAAACTATAAAATCAGGCTCAGCAGCCGGTGCAAGAGCAGGCTATAATGTGCTTTGCACAATGCCGAATCTGAATCCTGCACCTGACTGTGCAGAAAATCTGAAGGTGCAGACTGACATCATCGAAAGAGATGCTGTTATTGATGTGCTGCCGTTCGGTACAATCACAAAGGGTCGCAAGGGTGTCGGAGAGATTGTTGATTTTAAATCGATGGCAAAGATTGCGGTCGGCTTCAGTGATGACGGAACGGGTGTGCAGACTGATGCACTTATGGAGCAGGCAATGACGGAATGTGCAAAGCTCGGCAAAATAATTTCTGCCCATTGTGAGGTGAATGACTTGCTTAAGGGCGGTTATATCCACGATGGTGAGTATGCACGGCTTCATAATCACAAGGGTATTTGCTCTGAAAGCGAGTGGGCACAGATTGAACGAGATTGTCTGCTTGCTGAAAAGACAGGCTGTCAGTATCATGTGTGCCATATTTCAGCAAAGGAAAGTGTTGATATTATTCGCCGTGCAAAGGCAAGGGGCGTTAAGGTGACCTGCGAAACAGGACCACATTACCTTACCATGTGTGATATGGATTTGCAGGAGGACGGCAGATTTAAAATGAATCCTCCGCTCAGGTCTGCAGAGGACAGGCAGGCACTTATTGATGGTGTACTTGATGGAACTGTTGATGTTATTGCTACTGATCACGCTCCGCATTCTGCTGAAGAAAAAGACAAAGGTCTTGAAAAATCAGCAATGGGTGTTGTAGGACTTGAAACTGCCTTTGCAGTGCTGTATACTAAACTTGTAAAAACAGGAATTATTACATTTGAAAAGCTTGTTGAAATGATGTCGGTTAAGCCAAGAGAAATTTTTGGTATAGAGGGCGGCAGAATTGCTGTGGGTGCGCCTGCAAATCTCTGCATGCTTGATACCGAAAAGCAGTGGACTGTCGACCCCGACAAATTTGTTACAATGGGCAGGGCAACCCCCTTTAAAGGATGGGAGCTTTACGGTGAAAACCTTTTGACTATATTAAGAGGAGAGATTGTTTATGAAACCATATGATAAAAAAATTGTCCTTGAAAACGGTAAGGAATTTTATGGCTATGGCTTTGGTGCAGACAAAGAGGCGGTTAATGAGCTTGTTTTCAATACCTCAATGGTCGGCTATCAGGAAATTATTTCTGACCCAAGCTACACAGACCAGATGGTTTGTATGACCTATCCGCTTATCGGTAACTATGGTATTACCGATGAGGATTTTGAAACAAGAGTGCCGACCATGGGCGGTCTTATTGTTCGTGAATATAACGATTTGCCATCAAACTTCAGATATACTAAAACACTTTCTGAAGTTCTTGACGAATACGGCATTCCTGCAATCAGCGGTGTTGATACCAGAATGATTACAAGAATTATCCGTGATGAAGGCTCACAGAAGATTTTAATCTGTAATGCAGATGTGCCGTATGAGGAAGCGTTGAAAAAGGTTAATGATTATGTTATTCCTACCGATATGGTGTCACGTGTAAGCTGTAAAAAGCGTTGGTATTCAAGAACACCAAATCATAAGTATGACGTTGTTGCAATTGACTGCGGAATTAAGCATAACATTATCAGAAAGCTTAATGAAAAGGGCTGCAATGTGACAGTTGTGCCATATAATATTACAGCAGAAGAAATTATGAATATGCGTCCTGACGGTCTGTTCCTTTCAAACGGTCCGGGTAACCCTGAGGATGTACAGACTGTAATTGATGTTGTAAAGGAACTTGAGGGCAGACTGCCGATTTTCGGTATCTGTCTTGGTCACCAGATGATTTCTCTGGCTCTCGGGGCAAAGACTTTTAAAATGAAATTCGGTCACAGGGGCGGTAATCACCCTGTTAAAAATCTTGAAACAGGCAAGCTTGAAATCACCTCGCAGAACCATTCCTATGCAGTAGATGCAAAATCACTTGAAGGTACAGAGCTTACACTCACACATTTGAATCTTCTCGACGATACAGCAGAGGGCGTTAAGAGCGATGAAAACAAAATCTTCTCAGTCCAGTATCACCCTGAAAGTGCACCCGGTCCTCAGGACAGTGCATACCTGTTTGATAAATTTATTGATTTAATGGAAAAGGAGGCAGACTGATATGCCAAAGAGAACCGATATACATAAAATATTAGTTATAGGCTCAGGTCCGATTGTCATCGGACAGGCTGCCGAGTTTGACTATTCAGGTACACAGGCTTGTCTTGCACTCAGGGAAGAGGGCTATGAGGTTGTACTCATTAACTCAAACCCTGCTACAATTATGACGGATACCGACATTGCAGATAAGGTTTATATGGAACCTCTTAATCTTGAATATGTTGCACGTATCATCCGTCACGAAAGACCGGATGCCATTCTGCCGTCACTTGGCGGACAGACAGGACTTAACCTTGCTGTTCAGCTTGCTAAAAAGGGTGTACTTGAGGAATGTGATGTTGAAATTCTCGGCACAAAATTTGAAGCAATTGAGCGTGCAGAGGACAGAGAGCTTTTCAAAGAGCTTTGCGAAAGTCTCGGCGAGCCTGTTCTCCCCAGTGAAATTGCGGAAAATCTTGAAGACGGATTGGCTGCTGCAAAGCGTATCGGCTTTCCTGTCGTTCTTCGTCCTGCCTTTACTCTTGGCGGTACAGGCGGTGGCTTTGCTGATGATGAAGATGAATTTGTTATTATGATGAAAAATGCTCTTGCTCTTTCTCCTGTTCATCAGGTACTTGTTGAAAAGAGTATCAAGGGTTATAAGGAAATTGAATATGAAGTAATGCGTGATGCTAACGATACTGCAATCACCATCTGTAATATGGAGAATATTGACCCTGTCGGCGTGCATACAGGTGACTCTGTTGTTGTTGCACCGTCACAGACTCTTACAAATAAAGAGTATCATATGCTGCGTGATTCTGCACTTAAAATTATCAGAGAGCTTAATATTGAAGGCGGCTGTAATGTTCAGTTCGCTCTTGATCCGCATTCATTCCAGTATTATCTCATTGAGGTTAATCCAAGAGTATCCCGTTCATCAGCTCTTGCGTCAAAGGCTTCAGGCTATCCTATTGCAAGGGTATCAGCTAAGATTTCAGTGGGTATGCACCTGGATGAAATTCCGATTGCCAATACCCCTGCATCCTTTGAGCCTACCCTCGACTATGTTGTAACAAAGATTGCACGCTTCCCATTCGATAAGTTTGCAGATGCCAACAACACACTGAATACACAGATGAAGGCAACAGGTGAGGTTATGGCAATCGGCAGAACGATGGAGGAAAGTCTGCTTAAAGCTGTTCGCTCGCTTGAAACAGGTGTCTGCCACCTTTACAGCAAAAAGTTTGATACCTATACTGAGGACGAGCTTTTGGCTTATATCAAAAACGGTACGGATGACAGACTGTTTGCCATTGCACAGCTTATCCGTCTTGGTGTTGATTTAATCAGAATTTACAATGCCACAAAGATTGATATGTTCTTCCTTGAAAAGTTCAAGAACATTGTTGATTTTGAGTCTGTGCTCAAAGCAAATAACGGTGATATTCAGACACTCAGGGACGCTAAAAAAATCGGTATGAGTGATGAATATATCGGCAGTGTATGGGGCTTATCTCAGGCTGATGTGTTCAATCTCCGTAAGGAAAATAATATTTTTCCTGTATACAAAATGATTGATACCTGTGCATCTGAGTTTGATTCATATGTGCCTTATTTCTACTCAACCTATGAGGAAGAAAATGAAAGTATCATTTCAGATAAAAAGAAGATTATCGTTCTCGGCTCAGGTCCTATTCGTATCGGTCAGGGTGTAGAATTCGACTATTCAACCGTTCACGCTATCTGGTCAATCCGTGACGCAGGCTACGAGGCTATCATCATTAACAATAACCCTGAAACAGTTTCAACTGACTACACCACATCAGACAAGCTCTATTTTGAGCCGCTGACTGTTGAGGATGTAATGAATATTATTACTCTGGAAAATCCTGAGGGTATTGTAGTTTCTCTCGGCGGACAGACTGCAATCAACCTTGCGCCGCCGCTTGATGCACTGGGCGTTCCGATTATCGGCACAGACGTTGCCGCTATCGACAGGGCAGAGAACAGGGACAGCTTTGAAAAGGTTATGGAGGAGCTTGGCATTCCTCAGCCAAAGGGACTTGCGGTTACCGATATTGAAGAGGGTGTGCGTGTTGCCGAAAGTATCGGCTATCCTGTATTGGTTCGTCCATCCTTCGTTCTCGGCGGCCGTGCAATGCAGATTGTTGCGGGTGAGGAATCACTTCGTCACTATCTGCAGACCGCAGTTGAAATCAATACAGAGCAGCCTGTTCTGGTTGATAAATATATTATGGGTAAGGAGCTTGAGGTTGACGCAATCTGTGACGGCACGGATGTGTTTATTCCCGGTATTATGGAGCACGTTGAGCGTACAGGTGTTCACTCAGGTGACTCAATTTCGGTTTATCCTACCTTCTCGGTTCCTCAGTCGGTAAAGGATAAAATTCTTGATTATACCGTTAAGCTCGGTAAAGCAATCGGTATAATCGGTCTTTACAATATTCAGTTTATTGCCGATGACAACGATGATGTTTTTGTTATTGAGGTTAATCCCCGTTCATCAAGAACGGTTCCGTTTCTTTCAAAAGCAACCTCAACACCTATGGCTCATATTGCCACACAGGTTATCCTTGGTCATTCACTGAAAGAGCAGGGTATTACCGAGGTTTATCCGCAGGAGAAAAAGCGCTGGTATGTTAAAGCACCTGCTTTCTCCTTCTCAAAGCTTAAGGGTATGGATACCTACCTTTCACCTGAAATGAAATCTACAGGTGAAGCAATCGGCTATGATAAATCACTGACAAGGGCACTTTATAAGGCAATTCAGGCATCAGGCTTGAATGTTGCTAACTATGGTACAGTGCTTGTTACAATTGCAAATCAGGACAAGCCGAGAGCGTTACCTCTCATCAAGCGTTTTTATGAGCTTGGCTTTAATATTGAAGCTACAGAGGGTACAGCAAAGTATCTTAAAGAGCATGGAATCAGAACCCGTGTTCGTGCTAAGCTGACACTTGATGAAAGTGATGAAATTCTTATGGCACTGCGTCAGGGTCATATAGCTTATGTTATCAACACCATTGATATTAATGCCGGTGACTCACATTCAGACGGCAGTGAAATCCGCAGAGCAGCAGTTGAAAATAATGTGACAATGTTTACATCACTTGACACAGTTAAGGTGCTTCTTGATGTTCTTGAGGAAATTACACTTGGTGTATCAACAATTGATGCAGATTAATAAGAGAGAATAAATATGTATAAGCAAAACATTTACAAAATTTTATCTAACAAAAAAATTGCCAAGGATGTTTTTGAAATGGTGCTGGAGGGGGATACGCAGTATATTACTGCTCCCGGTCAGTTCATTAATATTCAGCTTGACGGCAGGTTTTTAAGACGTCCGATATCCGTTTGTGATTATGATGATACCACTGTTACAATCATTTATAAGGTTGTGGGTGAGGGAACTGAAATGATGTCTGCGCTGTCAGCAGGTGAAACACTTGATGTTTTAACAGGTCTTGGCAATGGCTACGATATTTCGCAGGGTACTAAGCCCATGCTTATCGGCGGCGGTGTCGGTGTTCCTCCTATGTATAACCTATGCAAAAAACTCATTGCAGCAGGTCAGAAACCTGTTGTTATACTTGGTTTCAATACTAAGGACGAGATTTTTTATGAGGATGAGTTCAAGGCTCTTGGTGCAGAGGTGCGTGTTGCAACCGCCGATGGCTCTTATGGTATAAAAGGCTTTGTAACGGATGCCTTTACCGATGATTATGATTATTTCTATACCTGCGGTCCTATGCCTATGTTCAGGGCAATTGAAGCGAAGGTGACAACATCGGGTCAGTATAGCTTTGAGGAGCGTATGGGCTGCGGCTTCGGTGCATGTATGGGCTGCAGCTGTAAAACAAAATACGGTAATAAAAGAATTTGCAAGGACGGTCCTGTGCTGGTAAGGGAGGAAATTATATGGTAGATTTATCTGTCAGTCTTGCGGGTATGAATATGGATAATCCTGTTGTTCCTGCATCAGGTACCTTCGGTTTCGGCAAGGAATTCAAGGATTTTTATGATATAAATATTCTCGGCTCTTTTTCATTCAAAGGCACTACCAAGGATGCACGCTTCGGCAATCCAACACCAAGAATTGCAGAATGCACTTCGGGTATGATTAATGCCGTAGGACTTCAGAATCCCGGTGTTCACCATGTTATTGAGCATGAATTGCCTGAAATGAAGGCGTATTTCCACAAGCCTGTTATTGCAAATATTTCGGGCTTCAGTGTTGAGGATTATGCCTATACCTGTCAGCTTCTTGATAAGGAGGAGCAGGTCGGTATTTTAGAGGTTAATGTTTCCTGTCCGAATGTTCACGGCGGCGGAATGAGCTTCGGCACATCGCCTGAATGTGCGGCAGAGGTTACAAGGGCAGTTAAGGCCGTCACAAGAAAGCCTGTGTTTATCAAGCTTTCGCCTAATGTAACGGATATTGTTTCAATTGCAAAGGCTTGTGAGGAGGCCGGTGCAGACGGCATCTGCCTTATCAATACAATGCTTGGTATGCGTATTGATTTAAAAAGACGTCAGCCGATTATTGCCAACAAAATGGGTGGCTTCAGCGGTGACGCTATTTTCCCTGTGGCTGTAAGAATGGTTTATCAGGTTGCCAAGGCTTGTAATATTCCTGTTATGGGCTGCGGCGGTGTTTCAAGCGCAAAGGCTGTTATTGAAATGATGATGGCAGGTGCAACTGCCGTTCAGGTTGGTGCTGCCAATCTTGTTAATCCGTATGTATGCAAGGATATAATCGAGTCTTTACCGCAGGAGTGCGAAAAGCTCGGTATAAATAAATTAAGTGATATTATAGGAGTGATTGATTAATGGGTAAGGACGTTATTATTGCCTGCGATTTTTCTTCTGCAGAGGACACATTCAAATTCCTCGACAAGTTCACAGAGGAAAAGCCTTTCGTTAAAATCGGTATGGAGCTTTATTATGCTGAAGGTCCGTCAATCGTTAAGGAGATTAAGAAAAGGGGACACAAAATTTTCCTTGACTTAAAGCTTCACGATATTCCTAATACTGTAAAAAAATCGATGGCGGTGCTTTCAAAGCTTGATGTTGATATGACTAACCTTCACGCAGCAGGTACTGTTGATATGATGAAGGCTGCACTTGAGGGGCTGACACGTGAGGACGGCACTCGCCCGCTGCTGATTGCGGTTACACAGCTTACCTCAACAAGTGAGGAAAGAATGCAGAAAGAGCTTTTAATCAATGCATCAATCAATGACACTATCGTTAAGTATGCCAATAACACCAAGGAAGCAGGTCTTGACGGTGTGGTTTGCTCTCCGCTTGAGGCAGGTATGGTTAAGGATAGCTGCGGCAAAGCCTTTATGACAGTCACACCGGGTGTAAGATTTGCAGACGGTGAGGTTGGTGACCAGGTTCGTGTTACCACGCCTGCAAAGGCTAAGGAAATCGGCAGTGACTATATCGTAGTCGGCAGACCGATTACTGCAAGTGATGACCCTGTTTCAGCTTACAGAAGATGTGTCGAAGAGTTTGTAGGATAAGGAGAAACAAAATGGAAGGCTATAAAAGAGAATTTATAAAGTTTTTAGAGAGTGCAGGCGTTCTGAAGTTTGGTGATTTTACTGCAAAGAGCGGAAGAAAAATACCTTATTTCATTAATGCAGGTGATATTAAAACAGGCGAGCAGATTCAGAAGCTCGGTGAGTTTTATGCAAAAGCGTATTTTGAAAAAATCGGCAATAAAAAGACTGTTCTTTACGGTCCTGCATATAAGGGTATTCCGATTGCCGTTTCAGTTGCAGTATCCCTTGCAAAGCAGGGGCTTGATGTGCCGTTCTTCTTTAACAGAAAGGAAGAAAAGGATCACGGCGAGGGCGGTGTTTTTGTTGGTTACACACCAAAAGCAGGCGAAGAGGTTGTTATTGTTGAGGATGTTATCACAGCAGGAACAGCAATCAGAGAGAGTATGTCAATTCTCTCAAAGCTTGAGGGTGTAAAGGTTGCTGCTGTTTTCGTTATGGTTGACCGTAAGGAAAAGGGCAAGACAGAAAAATCTGCTATGGCAGAGGTCGGTGATGAATACGGCTTCCCTGTATATTCGGTTGTTGATGTTTATGACATCATTGAGTATCTTGAAGAGGATGAATGTAACCGTGAAAACGTTGAGCGCATAAAGAAGTATCTTGAAATCAACGGTGCAAAGGACTAAGAGAAAGGACTTTTGAAATGCGTCATTTACTTGATACAACAGATTTATCGTTAAAAGAAATTGATGATATGATAGCAACTGCTATAGATATTATTGATAATAAAGAAAAATACGCACATATCTGTGCCGGTAAAAAGCTTGCAACATTATTTTTTGAGCCTTCAACAAGAACAAGACTGTCCTTTGAGGCTGCAATGTATGAGCTTGGCGGTAATGTTCTTGGCTTTAGTGAGGCTGCCTCATCATCTGCATCAAAGGGTGAAAGTGTTGAGGATACAATCCGAATGGTTTCCTGCTATGCTGACATTATCACAATGCGTCACCCGTATGAGGGTGCACCGAGGGTAGCAAGTCAGAAAAGCGGTGTACCGATTATTAACGCAGGTGACGGCGGTCATTCTCACCCGACACAGACGCTTACCGATCTTTTGACAATTTATCGTGAAAAGGGTAGGTTTGAAAATCTGACTGTCGGTCTTTGCGGTGACCTTAAGTTCGGCAGAACTGTTCATTCTCTCATTAAAGCAATGTGCAGATATAAAAATGTTAAATTCATCCTTATTTCACCTAAAGAGCTTGCAGTGCCGGATTACATCATAACTGATGTGCTTGATAAATGCGGTGCCGAATATGAAGAGGTTGAAACGATGGAGCAGGTTATGGATAAGCTTGATATCCTCTATATGACCCGTATTCAACGTGAGCGCTTCTATTCTGAGGATGAATATTTAAAGCATAAGGATGCTTTTGTTCTTGACCTTGATAAGCTGAAAACAGCAAAGTCGGATTTGACAATTATGCATCCGCTCCCGAGAGTAAATGAGATTGCCCCTGAGGTTGATGATGACCCGAGAGCAAAGTATTTTATTCAGGCATTGAACGGCAAATACATCCGTATGGCTTTAATTAAAACTCTGCTTGAATGGGGAGGTACTCTTTAATGAATATTGATGCTATTGAAAATGGCTATGTTATTGACCATATACCTGCCGGAAAGGGTATGCAGGTTTATGAGATTTTAAATCTCAGCTCACTTTCCTGTCAGGTTGCAATCATCACGAATGCGAAGTCAAAGAAGGATGAAGCAAAGGATATCATTAAAATCAATAATCTTATTGACCTTGATATGGACGTGATTGCATATATTGCACCGATGGCAACAGTTAATGTTATAAAAAACAGTGAAAGAGTTGAGAAGAAAAAGCTTTCACTTCCCACTGAACTTATTAATGTTATCAAATGCCCTAATCCAAGGTGTATCTGTAATAATGAGTCCATATCGCATATTTTTAAATTAACTGATGAAAAGGGAACTTATCGCTGTCTTTACTGCGAAACAAAAGCAAAATAGTTTTATAGGTCGTGTGTGTTATGAGTGGTAAAAATAAACTTGCTTGTTCAAAAGAAACTGAAAGGAATATTGCAGATGCATTAAAGGATTTAATGCAGTCGAAAGCTTTTGAAAAAATATCTGTATCTGATATTACGGATTATTGCGGTATTCACCGTCAGACCTTTTATTATCATTTTACTGATAAATATGAGCTGCTTGATTTTGTTGTACATAATGAGCTCATTGAGCCGTTGCTGTTAGATTTTACGCTTGATAATATGTATGACAAATTCACGCTTATGTTTAATGTGATGAAATCCAATCAGCAGTTTTATCATTCTGCTTTTAAAATTAATGCCGGCGAGCTTTTTAACTTTGTCAGTAAGCTGGCATCAGAACGCTTTATTGACCTTTTTTCAGAGCTTGAAAAGAGTAATAATATTCCTGCAAGAAATGAAGATGATCATAAAATGCTTGCTGAATTTTTCGGCTTTGGCATATCCGGCGTTGTGCTTGAATGGGCGCAAAGCGGAATGAAGGATTCACCCGAAATGCTTGCAGAAAGAATAAGAATTATTATCAATGATTGTAAAAAGCTTGCGATAGCGAGATTATAGAAATAAGCCTCCGACATAGCCTGATATGTCAGAGGTTTATTTTTTATAAAAGAATATAAGAGATAATTACAGCCAAAACAATATTGTTAAATTAAATTTTTTATTACAATAGTGTAACCTTTATTGTCTAAGATTGTCAGTTATGATATTATTTTTAAGATAGAAATTTTAAAGGAGAAAAGGGTATGGAAAGAAAAATTGTTATTTTTGATCACCCTCTGATTCAGCATAAGCTTAGTATTCTTCGTTCAACAGAAACAAGCACAAAGGATTTTCGTCAGCTTGTTAACGAGATTGCAATGCTTATGACATTTGAGGCTACAAGAGATTTACCGACTGAGGAAATTGAGGTTGAAACTCCATGCGGTATTGCAAAGTGCAATCATATCGCAGGCAGAAAGCTTTCATTTGTTCCGATTTTAAGAGCAGGTCTGGGTATGGTTGACGGCTGTCTTCAGCTTGTTCCTGCGGCGCGTATAGGGCATATTGGTCTTTACAGGGATGAAACAACACACACACCTGTTGAATATTACTGTAAGCTGCCTAAGGATATAGAGGAAAGGGACGTATATGTTGTCGACCCGATGCTTGCAACAGGCGGTTCTGCTATTGATGCAATCAGCCAGATTAAGCTCAGAAGTCCGCGTAAAATTGTATTTATGTGTATCATTGCTGCACCGGAAGGACTTGAGGCACTGGAAAAGGCACATCCTGATGTTGATATTTATTGTGCAGCGCTTGATGAAAAGCTTAATGAGGATTGCTATATCATACCGGGACTCGGTGACGCAGGTGACAGAATTTTCGGTACAAAATAAATTTAATAATTATTATTTATATTGAGGAGAAACTTATGGCTAAAGAAAAAATTAAAATCGGTCAGGAGGGCATTTATGATGCCCGCAAGCTTGGCACGCCTAAAATGGTTGTTCTCGGCTTTCAGCATATGTTTGCTATGTTCGGTGCTACTGTTACCGTTCCGCTTTTAACAGGTCTTAGCATTTCAACAACTCTTTTATTCGCTGCAATCGGTACTCTTTTGTTCCATTGCTTAACAAAATTTAAGGTGCCCGCTTTCCTTGGCTCGTCATTTGCTTTTATCGGCGGCTATCTTGCTATTGCTCCGTGGATTGAAAATGCTGATGGCACAAAAACAGCTAATAAAGAGCTTTTGCCTTATGCCTGTCTCGGTGTGGCATGTGCGGGTCTGCTTTACCTTGTTGTAGCTACTCTTGTTAAAATTGTTGGCGTCAATAAAATAATGAAACTGTTTCCGCCTGTGGTAACCGGTCCTATTATTATGGCTATCGGTCTTGGTCTTGCACCCTCAGCAGTTGCGAACTGTTCAAACAACTGGTGGCTTGCCGTTGTTGCACTTGCCCTTGTTATTATCTTTAATATTTTCGGTAAGGGTATGATTAAGATTATTCCTATTCTGCTTGGTATTATCGGTGCATATCTGGTTGCTGTGCTGGTAGGCAATGTCGGCGGAGTTGAAAGCTTTGCCATTGATTTCAGTGGTGTTAAGGAAGCTGCCTGGATAGGTAATCCTATTGAATGGTCATCCACCGTATTCGGCGGTGTCCACGATAAATCCCTTGCAATTTCTGCAATTATAGCCATTGTTCCGATTGCAATTGCGACTATGATGGAGCATATCGGCGACGTTTCAGCTATTTCGGCAACAGTAGGCAAGAACTATATTTCCAATCCGGGACTTCACAGAACACTTCTTGGTGACGGTCTTGCAACAACACTTGCATCACTTTTTGGCGCTCCTGCTAATACAACATATGGTGAGAATACCGGTGTTCTTGCTCTTTCAAAGGTTTATGACCCGAGAGTTGTAAGAATTGCCGCATACTTTGCTCTTGTGTTCTCCTTCTGCCCTAAGTTTGCTGCTGTTATTGAGTCTATTCCTACAGCAGTTGTAGGCGGTATATCATTTGTTCTTTATGGTATGATTTCTGCAATCGGTGTAAGAAATGTTGTTGAAGCTAAGGTTGATTTCTCTAAGGCAAGAAATACAATTATTGCCGCTGTAATTCTTGTAGTGGCACTTGGTCTTACTAATGGTATTACTTTCACAATCGGCTCAAATACAATCACATTAACAGCACTTGCTTGTGCTTCTATTGCAGGTATCGTGCTTAATGTTATTTTCCCTGAAAAGGATTTCAATCCTGAAAATGCTTTTCAGTCAGTGACCGAGTCAAAGCAGATTAATGTGAATGAAAATAAAAAATAGTTAATTATGAACGGACAGGCATCTGCTTGTCCGTTTTCTTTTTGTTGAATAATGCTGATAATTATGTTAAAATATTATTATAAATTTTGAAAGGGGTAATGGTATGAGAAATCATCAGGTTACTAATGTTCAGCCACTGTTAAATGAGGATGGCTCTCTTCGTGAGCCGGGCTGGAGCACACAGCTCGTGCAGATCTATGACAGAGCAAAAATAAAAAAGAGAAAATCTCGTATTAAAGAATGGGACTATTATTCAGTAATTTCAAATAAGCATAATATTGCCGTTTGCTTTACTGTGTCCGACTTAGGCTATTTAGAGCTTGAAAGTGTCAGCTTTCTTGATTTCTCACTGCCGAGAGAGAATACACAAGGTTCAATGGCACCATTTCCTATGGGAAAATTAAATTTGCCTCCGTCATCGGTTGCAGGTGATATTTCTGTTCAGAATAAAAGCCTTGCTGTTAAATTTCTCGTTAAGGATAACAAGCGTATCATTTTATGTGATTTCCCTGAATTTGACGGCGGTAAGGGCTTGAAGGTGAACATCTCACTTGAAAATAATCCTGCTGACGATACAATGGTAATTGCTACACCTTGGGCAGAGGACAGAAAAGCCTTTTATTATAACCAAAAAATCAACTGTATGCCTGCTTCGGGCAAGGTCGAATATGATGGTAAAACCTATGTTCTTGACCCGTCAACCGATTTTGGCGGTCTTGATTGGGGAAGAGGTGTCTGGACATATGATAACACATGGTATTGGGGCTCAGGCTCGGGTGTTGTTGACGGTCACCGCTTCGGTTTCAATATCGGCTATGGCTTTGGTGATACATCTGCTGCCAGTGAAAATATGATTTTTTATGATGGTGTGGCTCATAAGCTTGATGATGTTACCTTTAATATCAGCCCTGACTTTATTGACAAATGGACCTTCACCTCATCAGACGGAAGATTTGAAATGGATTTTGAGCCGATTATTGACAGGTCTGATTATACCAGTGCCGCTAACATCATTGTTACCGACCAGCATCAGGTGTTCGGCAGAATGACAGGCAAGGCAGTTCTTGATGACGGAACAGAAATTCATATCAAAGATTTCCTCTGCTTTGCAGAAAAGGTACATAATAAATATTAATTCAATAAAAAATCCCGAACATTTTGTTCGGGATTTTTTATTGACAAAAACAATACCTTGTGTTACAATGTATATGCATTGGATTACAAGGTATAAAGAGGTAATATTTATGAGATACAGTAAAGAACTGCTAAAAGGCAGTACCCCGATTTTAGTTATGAGTGTTTTAAAGGGTCAGGATTTATATGGATATAAAATTATAAGGGAGCTTGAAATGCGTTCGGATAATGTTTTTGAAATGAGTGAGGGCACACTCTATCCGATTTTGCATTCCCTTGAAAAAGAAAAGTTCCTTGTGTCCTATTGGGAGGAGGTTGACGGCAGACGCCGCAAGTATTACCACCTAACCGAAAAGGGTCAAAAGCAGTTTGAAGAGAAGAAAAAGGAATTTATTTCTTACAGCAATAATGTTGCAAAGGTGCTTAGTTTTGCCTGAGGTATAAGTATGAAAAAAGATGATTATATTAATTCTGTCCTTTCATCCTTTGTCGGCAGAAATAAAGAAATGATTAAGGACGAGCTTGAATCCCACCTTGAGGACAGAATTGAACGATTTGTTGAAATGGGATATACCTCATCCCAGGCTGAGCAAATGGCAGTGGAAAAAATGGGCAATGCTGAAATTTTGGGTGCGAAAATGACAAAAATTCATTCAAAAAGAACGGCTGTTGATACCTTTTGTGTTCTTCTTATTGCCAATATAGGCTGGTTAATTTTATTATTCTTAACTTTTCTTGCCTGGGGCAGTGAGGTCAGCTTGCTTACTCTGGGTGCAGAATATATGTTTTTGTTTTTGAGCACAATCAGCCTGATTGCTGCCAATAAATTGAAATATGAACCGATTGCATTAATATCTTTTATGTGCACAGCAATTTTTGCAGCGGGGGAGATTATACTCGGCTTTCACTCGCTTCTGCTCTACGGTGCTTATTTTATTTTCAGTGGTAATATGAATGATTTTCTCATTATTGCTCAGCTCAAAAATAATGTAATCGGCAATCTTTTATTTGCCTTTACAGTCATTTTTTATTTTGTTTGGGTGCTTTCCTATGTGTTCACAATAATAAATATTTCTAAGTTCAATAAACAGAAGTATTCGAAAAAGGATGTCATAAGAGAAAACTACTTTAAAAAATCAATTGTTTTGGTTTTACTTTTCTTTACAGTGATTGTTGCTGTTCTTTTCGGCTTTAAGCTGAATGATGGTAATGGTAATCAGCTTGTCGGCACAAGTGATTTTTATTATGACGGAGTATGCATTATAGAAAGCAATGAAATCTGTGATATTGAGGAATGTTATTATAATTATGACTCCTCACCACAGTATTTATGCAGAGGCTATGACTGGGGAACAATGACCTCTTCGGTCGATGGCTACAATCTTTTTTCTGATAATTGCAGGGAGAGCACAAGAGCGTATAATGATGCGGTTGTGTATAGCTTTTATAGCCTAAGCAGCCGTTATGTTAATTCTGAAAAATATGTTGCGGCTATTCCTGTTCATTTTGATGATGACCGTGAAATTCCTTGTTTTGATAATGTGCAGTGGTATGATACCAATGAAGTTAAGGAAATAACAGGCAGCCTTAACCGTGATACCGACCCGGTGCAAACAGGTAATTATTCAATTGAAATAAGCAATGTTTCGGCAATGAATGATGAAGAGGCAATAAAGTATGCCACCGGTGTTCTGGACGAAATGATTTCCGGCTATTATTTCCTTGATGAAAGAGATATTAAAATGATTGAAGGTGTAACCAATAGTGTTTATATTGGCACTGGTATAGAATCGATTTATGATTATCATAGTTTTGTTATGAATGATAAAATTGATATTCATATTGTTTTGGAGAGTCAAACTGTATCGTATTATATTGATGGCAAGATGGTATATGAGCTGAATTATGGTGATGATGAATAATTAGGTTGAATAAAAGCCGTTACAAGACGGCTTTTATTTTTATGTAATTTATTTGTAATTATTTTAAATTTTATATTTATTTTATTAAATATATCTGCTATAATGTTATAAATATGACTAAATGAATACCGCAAGGGAGGGTGAATATGAAAAAGGTTAAAATTCTTTTACTGATGTTAGTAATATGCTTAACCTTTTCGGGCTGCAGCAGCTTTCGCATTTCAAGCATTGATGATTTGATTTCACCGGTTTCACCCAGTGGTGACAATGCAGGTATTCTTGCCGCTGTTAACGAATACTCAAAGGGCGGCTATTCAATAAAAATTCCTTCATCAGGTAAATATACTACGTCCTTTATTCTTCACGACTTAAATGGTGATGGCAATAATGAGGCTATTGCATTTTTTGAACAGAATGATAATCTTGGCAAGGTTGATATGGCTGTGCTGAGTAAGGCGGACAACTCATGGCGTGTCATTGATAATATTACAGGTGAGGGTGTCGATGTAAATTGTGTTGATTTCAGTGACCTGAATAACGACGGAACAGAAGAGATAATTGTTTGCTGGGGAATTATTTCAAAATCCACAACATCAAATCTTTGTGTTTATTCGACAGATGAAAGCTTAAAGCTTAATCTTGTGACGGATTCTATTACAGCAGGTGAGTTTATTTCTGTCGATATCAACAGTGACGGCTCAAATGAGCTTTTGGTTTTCAACTTCGGCAGTTATTCAGAATCACCTGAGGCGGAGCTTTATTCACTTTCATCGGGAGATAAAAGACTGATAGGTGAAACAAAGCTTGACAGCTCAATAATATCATTCTCAAAAATCACCTGCGGTAAGACTGATGAGGGAATGAGCGTCTTTGCCGATGCAATAAGAGCAAATGGTGCTTCAATGGTAACAGAGCTTTTGTGCTGGTCTGATTATTACGATTCAATTATTTCACCATTTTACAGCTATTCAACAGGCAGAACAACTGAAACCTCACGTGATAATCTGATAACAAGCCGTGATATCAATGGTGACGGTGAAATTGAAATACCTGTTGATAAATCTGTGTCGGGCTTGCCTGACGGAGTGACAGCACAGAGCTGGGTTGGTTATGAAAGTACGGTGCTTAAGCACAGAATTTATTCATATGCCGTGAAAAGCGATGGATATCTTCTTGTACTTGATGATGAGATTTTTGCAAAGGCATATGTAAAATATGACAGCAGTAAAAGACAGCTTGATATAACTGACGGCAAGGATAAGGCTTTCAGTATTATTACGGTTATGAGAACGGAGTATAACAGTAATAATTTCAGTGATTATACCGAAATATGCAGTGATTCCGGTTTGGTATATCTTTGCAGTGTCAGCAATAATTCAAAAATTAATGTTACAGTTGATGATGTTAAAAATATATTCAGAGCTTATTGATTGGAGGAAGTGTTATGAAAAAAGTATTGGTAGCAGAGGATGAAGAATCCATCAGAGAGTTTATAGTCATTAACCTCACCCGCAGTGGTTATGAGGTTGAGCAGGCTGAAAACGGTGCTGTTGCCCTTGAAAAGTTTATGAGTGATGAGTCCGCTTATGATGTGGCTGTTCTTGATATTATGATGCCTGAGCTTGACGGTCTTACCGTTTGTAAGGAACTGAGAAAGCGTTCATCAGATTTAGGCATCATTATGCTCAGTGCAAAGACACAGGAGATGGACAAGGTGACAGGTTTGCTTTTCGGTGCGGATGATTATGTTACCAAGCCGTTTTCTCCAAGTGAGCTTATGGCGAGGGTTGATGCAGTTTATCGTCGTGTTGAAATGACAAGAGGCTTCAGAAAAAATGATACCACAGGTGATGCAATAATTCTTGATGAATTTGAGCTTAATCTGCGTAACCGAACCTTGGCTAAAAACGGTGAGCTTATAGAGCTTACACAGGTTGAATTTCAGATTATTGAGCACTTCTTTAAAAATCCGAATGCTGCTCTTTCAAGAACAGAGATTCTTAAAACGGTATGGGGTGCAAACTATTTCGGTGATGAAAAAATCGTTGACGTTAATATCCGACGTCTTAGAATGAAAATTGAAACCAATCCCTCAAATCCGACAAGACTTGTTACAATATGGGGTCTTGGATATAAATGGATAACAGATAATCAGTAATTAAAAGGCAATTAATGTAATGACGAAACCGAGTATCAAAAAATTGCATATACATAAACCTGAGGGCATTACACTGAGATGGCTTATTAACATCATCGGTGTTATTGCTGTGTTTTTAATTATAGTTTTTATAATCTCAGTTTCTGCGTTAAAATCTCATTATTATGCAAATGTTGAGAGTATTTTAAGCTCAGGTGCATCTACAACAGCAGTGAGTTATTTTTCTAATAACCTTGAGGCAGGAAATTCGCTGGAGCAGTCGGCTGCCGAATTTATTGATAGCTACAGCTATAAGGATAAAACGACAACCTGGATTATTGACAGTGACGGAGAGGTGATTCTCTCATCAAGCGGCTTTGCCGTTGAAAAGCAGAATATGCCCGATTATTCCCAGGCATTGACGGACAAAAAAGATGTAGGCAAATTTGTAGGCAGGCTTGATACCGGTGAAAAGGTAATGGCAGTATGCCGAATTATAAAAAATCCACAGGGTGATATTGCTGGTGCGGTTCGTGTTATGGCATCACTTAAACAGGTTGATGCCCAGATCTTTAATCTTATTTTTCTTATTCTGATTGGCTTGATAGTTGTTTTTGTAATCATCATTCTGTCAAATCTCTTCTTTATCCGTTCAATTATTATTCCTGTTAAAGAAATAAATGAAACGACTAAAAAAATTTCACAGGGTGATTATTCGGTACGAATTGAAAAGAAATATAATGATGAAATCGGTAATCTTTGCGACTCAATAAACTCAATGGCAGAGGAAATTTCAACCACGGATAAAATGAAAAATGATTTTATCTCTACAATTTCCCACGAGCTGAGAACGCCGCTGACTTCAATTAAAGGCTGGGGTGAAACATTGACCTTTGGTATTGATGATTCTGTTGATGAAATCACAAGAAAGGGTCTTGAGGTTATTGTTAAAGAGGCAGGCAGACTTGAAGGTTTTGTTGAGGAACTGCTTGACTTTTCAAGACTGCAGAGCGGAAGAATGAATCTTAAGCTTGCAAAAACCGATATTTTTGCAGAGCTTGATGAAACTGTTTTCACATTCAGAGAACGTGCTATGCGTGAGCAGATTGAGGTTAAATACAGTATTCCCGAAGTGCCTGCTATTGCTGATGCCGATGCCAACAGGCTTAAGCAGGTGTTTATGAATATTCTTGATAATGCACTCAAGTATTCACGTGCACCAAGCAAAATTTTTGTTAAGGCACAGTTTACACAATATGAGGGCAAAAGCTTTATCAGTATTGCAATAGCCGATCAGGGCTGTGGTATCAGCAAGGAGGATTTGCCGCATGTCAAAGACAAATTCTATAAAGCCAATGTTTCTGTAAGAGGCTCGGGAATCGGGCTTGCCGTTACGAATGAAATCGTTAATCTTCACGGCGGACGTCTTGAAATTAACAGTGAAGAGGGCAAGGGAACACTTGTTACAATTTATCTTCCTATTGAGAATACGCCTACTGAAAATGAGCTGCAGGATATGGCTTCACATGCAGTAGATGAGGAAATCAACGAAGGTATGGAAATGAAGGGTTAAGTTATGAGTAATAAAAAGACACATAAAACCTCTGTGGGCGGACAGGCCCTTATTGAAGGTGTTATGATGCAGGGACCGAAGGGCGTTGCAACTGCGGTCAGAAAGCCTGATGGTGATATCTGTGTTGAACACCACGAGGTGAAGCATTTAAAAGATAAAAATAAATTTTGGGGATTTCCGCTTATAAGGGGTATTGTAGGCTTTTTTGAGTCTATGATGCTTGGTTATAAAATGCTTATGTATTCTGCTGAGGTATCCGGTATGGAGGATATTGAGGATGCGGAAATGAATAAGTTTGAAAAGTGGATTACCGATAAGCTTGGCGACAAGTTTATGACACTTATTATGGGCATAGCAACAGTGCTTGGCTTCGCACTTGCTTTTCTGATTTTTTTCTATCTTCCTGTTCTTGCATTCAACAGGCTTAACATATGGGCAGATGGCTCTCTGACACCTTGGCAGGGTACAATTGAGGGTGTTATTAAAATCATTATTTTTGTTGTTTATATTGCCCTTGTCAGCCGAATGAATGATATCAAACGTACATTTATGTACCATGGTGCTGAGCATAAATCAATTGCCTGTTATGAAGCAGGGCTTGAGCTGACTGTTGAAAATGTAAAAAAATGCAGCCGTTTTCATCCCCGCTGCGGTACTTCTTTTATTTTTGTAATGTTAATATTGAGCATAGTTCTCTCAACCCTGCTGTCAAAAATTTTTCCGGCAATTGCAGAAGTCAGAGTTCTTTGGATGTTTTTGAAAATAGCATTTCTGCCTGTTGTAATGGGTCTTGGCTACGAATTTATTAAATACGCAGGCAGGCACGATAATTTGTTTGTTAAGATTGTTTCTGCTCCGGGTCTGTGGATGCAAAGACTGACCACCAAAGAGCCGACGGATGATATTATCGAGGTGGGTATTGAATCCTTAAAGGCAGTAATTACGGATAATCCGGAGGATGATGAAATCAAATGACATTAAAAGAGGCTTATAACTATGGTATCTACTTTTTGTCCTGCAATGGTGTAGAGGAAGCAGAGTTTAAATCCCTTTGCCTTGTGTGCCATTTGGCAGGTATCAGAAACAGTCAGTTTGAGCAGCATATTAATGATGATATTATAATGAAACGCTTTGCTGATTTGCTCTGGCGTGTTAAAAGCGGTGAGCCGCTGCAATATGTAATCGGCAGATGGGATTTTTATGAAAGTGAGTTTTTTGTGGGTAAAGGGGTACTGATTCCAAGACCTGAAACTGAGGAACTTGTTGAACTTGCTGTCAGGCATATTAGGGCTTTGGGCAAATGTGTCGTGTATGACCTTTGTGCAGGCTCAGGTGCTATCGGTGTAAGTATTGCTAAGTCGTGCCCGAATGCCTGTGTTTATATGATAGAGAAAAGTGCGGATGCAATGTTCTATCTTTTAAAAAATGCTGATGGTGTTGATAATGCAAAGGTGATTTGCGGTGATATTGCAAATGATTTTGATTTGCCGGATGCAGATGTAATTCTTTCAAATCCGCCTTATATTAAAAGTGATGAAATGAAGTCACTTCAGAGCGAGGTTCAGTATGAGCCTTCCATGGCACTTGACGGCGGCATCGACGGACTGGATTTTTATAGGATTATAAATGATAAATGGGCACATAAGCTTTTGCCTGATGGTGTTCTTTTGCTTGAAATAGGCAATGACCAGGGTGAAAGTATTTTAACAGTACTTGATAATTTTAAAAATATTGAAGTATTAAAGGATATGTATGGCAATGACAGAATGGTTACTGCCGAAAGAAAGGATTATTAATATGTTTTCACTTTTAACATATTTGCGTGAGGGAATGTATTTTGAAGCGATTATATCAATCATTTCAAAGGCTTTTGTTGTGTTTTGCTGTCTGCCGCTTCACGAATTGGCTCATGGCTTAGTTGCCAATAAATGCGGCGACCATACGGCAAAAGCTCAGGGAAGATTGACAATTAATCCCTTTGCACATCTTGACCCGATAGGTACAATTATGATATTCTTATTTGGTATAGGTTATGCAAGGCCTGTTCCTGTCAATCCTGCAAAGCTGAAGCACCCAAGAAGGGATATGGCTTTTATCGCATTGGCAGGTCCTGCTTCAAATTTCATAATAGGCTTTGTATGTATATTTATCTATTATGCACTTTTAAGATTTTTGCCGACGAGCGTTACATCAGATGCAGTATGCTATTTCTTCAGCTTTGCTGCAAGTGTAAATGTTTCTCTTGCTGTATTTAATATGCTGCCTATTCCGCCTCTTGACGGCGCAAAGGTGCTCGGCTCAGTGCTTCCTGATAAAATATATTTTAAAATAATGCAGTATGAAAGATTTATTATGATTGGCTTGATGGTGCTTTTATTCCTTGGTGTATTCAGTACAATCATTTCAGCAGTATCCAGCTTTATGATTAATATAATTTCAATTATTCCCAGATTGATTTTCTTTGGAGTTTAAATGGAAAAGTTAAGCTATAAAATTGATGTGTTTGAAGGCCCTATGGATCTTCTTTTACATCTCATTTCTAAGCATAAACTGAATATAAATGACATTCCCATTGTCGAGCTTGTTAATCAGTATGTTGACTATGTCCGTCAGATGCAGGAGCAGGATTTTGATGTTGCAGGTGAATTCCTTGAAATGGCGGCAAGACTTATTTATATTAAAACAGTTTCTCTGTTACCGAAGCACGAGGAAGCAGAGATATTAAAAAAAGAGCTTACGGGTGAGCTTATTGAATATCGTGACTGTAAACTGATGGCAGAAAAGCTTTCTAAGCAGACCGATGGCTTTAACCGCTTTGTCCGTCCTGCGGGTGAAGGCTTTGTTAACTATGACTATGAGCGTTTTCACGAGGGTGAGGAACTGCTCAGTGCATACATCAGTGCTGCAGGCAGGGGCAAACGCAGGCTTCCTCCGCCTCTTGACAGCTTCAAGGTTATTGTTGCAAAAAAGTTTGTTGCGGTTGCAACAAAGGTAAGTACAGTGATGCGTAAGCTGTGGAGCGGTAAAAAGGTTGAATTTTTAAATCTTTTCAGCGATGCACAGACTAAGAGCGATATGGTTGCTACTTTTCTTGCGGTACTTGAGCTTGCTAAAACAAAAAAGATTACAATTGAGGGTGAAATGCACAACCCGACAGTACAAATTGTTAACGAGGTAAATGATATTGAACAGTAATAATGTTCTGGCATCACTGGAGGCAATGCTCTTTGCTGCGGGTGATCCTGTTGAGCCTGCAAAGCTTGCTGAGGTGCTGGATATAGATGTTGAAAATGTAATAAAAATGCTGGGGCATCTTGAGGCTGATTACGACGAACGGGGCAGCGGCATCCGTTTAATTCGTGTTGACGGTAAATATCAGCTTTGTACAAAAGAGGAATACGGCGAGGAGGTCAGGGGACTTCTTGAAATAAAAAAGAACACCCCTTTAAGTCAGGCTGCTTTTGAGGTGCTTGCCATTGTTGCCTATAACAAAACGGTTACCCGTTCATTTATTGAGCAGATTCGCGGTGTTGACTGCAGCGGTCCTGTTTCTAACCTGATTCAAAAGGGTCTGATTGAGGAAAAGGGCAGGCTTGATTTGCCCGGCCGACCGCTTGTCTATGGTACGACTGACAGGTTTTTGAGATGCTTTTCTCTTAACAGTCTTGAGGATTTGCCGGATTTACCGGATGAAGCAGAAAAGAATGACGATAATCAGACATCGCTTTTCAGTGAAGACAATGATAAAGTTTTAAAACAGACTCAGTCACCTGAGCAAAAGGATGGTGAGTAATGAAAATATTTTTAATTGTAGTTGCTGTTCTTGCACTTATTATTATTGCAGTCTGTTCACTTTCTGCAACGGTAACGCTTGTTTATGATAAGGGCTGGAGCACAAGAGTTAAGGTTCTGTTTTTTGAAAAGGATATTGTTCTGTCAGAGTTATTATCTTTTCTTATGTTCCCGCAGAAAAAGGCGCAGGAGGTTTCTGATAAAAAGAAAGCAGAAAAGGCAGAGAAAACCTCGGAAAAGCAAAAGATAAAGGATGAACCGCCGAAATCATCAGAAAAAGCTACTGAGGAAACCGTTTCTGAGTCCGTTCAGGATAAGACGGAAAAGCCTGCAGCTAAAGCTGAAGAAAAAAAGGAACCACCTAAAAAATCAAATCCTATCAAAAAATTATGGGATGATGAAGGCATCGTCGGTATTCTTTCCTTGGTATCAAATCTTCTTGAAACTGCAAATTCTGCAATTTTAACCTTAATTAGGGGTTTACATATTTACTCACTTTATGTTATGATAATAGTAGGCGGCGATGATGCTGCTGATATTGCTCAGTCTTACGGAACACTGTGCAAATATTATTATCCTGTTAAAGGTATGATTTTAAGCGGTATGAAGGTTGATAATTATGACGATTATATTCAACCTGATTTTATAGCTCCGTCAACTGAGTTTGAATTTCAGTTAATTGCAAGCATTAATGTCGGTCTGCTGTTAAAGGTTGCGTTTAAAGCAGGATTTATATTCTTAAAGAATTTAATTAAAAACAAAAAAGTAAAATAATAAAGGGGAAAATTAATTATGAAAGAAACTCCGGTTAATAAGATTATGGAAAATACACTGGAAAAAATGCGCCAGATGGTTGACACCTCAACTATTATCGGTGATCCTATTGTAACAGGTGATATAACACTTGTTCCTGTTTCAAAGGTTTCCTATGGTTTTGGCTCAGGCGGAACCGACCTTCCGTCAAAGTCAAACGCTGACCTTTTCGGCGGTGGCGGCGGCGGCGGAATTACAATTCAGCCTGTTGCATTTATTGTAATTGAAAACGGCAAGTGCAGAATGATGCAGATTAACAATTACACTTCATCTGCTGATCGTGCAATTGCTATGATTCCTGAGCTTGTAGATAAAGTTACAGAGCTTTTGAAATCTGATAAAACAGATGAATCAAAGGCTGAGGAAGCTGCAGAATAATTATTATATTATAAAGCCAAATCACCTGCATATATTTTATGTGGGTGATTATTTTGTTAAAACGTTTTGCTTTTGTTTTATGCTTTTTATTTTTAATTCCGTTCAACTGTTATGGTGCTGATAACAGTGCAACATCTGCTATTGTGCTTGATGCTGATACCAAAACAATCTTGTATGAAAAAAATGCATATGAGTGCAGATCAATGGCATCAACAACAAAAATAATGACGGCATTGCTGGCAATTGAAAGCAATATGCTTGACAATCTTGTTGTTATTACGGCAGAAATGCTTGATACTGAAGGTTCAGCCTTAGGTCTTAATGTTGATGATAAAATTACACTCAATGATTTGGTTGTTGGTATGATGATGACATCAGGCAATGATTCTGCTAATGCAGTTGCGTATTTCCTGGGTCAAGACCTTGAAGGCTTCGCAAAAATGATGAATGCCAAGGCGAAAGAAATTGGTATGAAATCGACTGTTTTTGTTACACCATCAGGACTTGATGACGGAGATCATCATTCTACTGCCTATGATATGGCACTGCTTGGTGCTTATGCTGTTAAAAATGAAGCCTTTGCAAAGATATCAGCAATGAAAAGTGCCGATATAACAATCAACAATAAAAAAGTGACAGTATATAATCACAATAAGCTGCTTTCAATGGATGAGAACTTTTTTGGCATTAAAACAGGATATACCTCCAAGGCAGGCAGATGCCTTGTTTCTGCCAAAGAGTGTAATGGTAACAAGCTTATTTGTGTTACTCTTAATGCACCTGATGACTGGAATGACCACATCAGGCTGATGAACGAATGCGGTAAAATGTATACAAAACAGGCAGTAAAGGCTGAACTTAAAATTCCTGTTGTCGGCAGCGACGCCGAAACCGTGAATTGTAAGTATAAGGGTGAATACTATGCTTTGGGTGAAGTTACGGTTAAGCTGTATCATCATCCCTTTGTGTATGCACCTGTAAAAAAAGGCGATACCATCGGTATTGCCTGTGTGTACAAAAATAATGAATTAATTGAAAGACTGCCGTTGAAGGCAGACGAGGATTTGAATTATGCCAAACAAGAACGAAGTCAGACTTCAGAAATTTATGGCTGAATGCGGTGTTGCCTCCCGCAGAAAAAGTGAAGAACTTATTGAAATGGGCAAGGTTAAGGTTAATGGTCACGTTGCCCATATAGGCGATAAAATCAATCCCAAAAAGGATTTAGTGACTGTCAGAGGAAAAAAGATTAATAAGGTTGACAGAATGTATTATATTATGCTGAATAAGCCGCGTGGATATGTAACAACTGTCAGTGATGAGCTGGGCAGAAAAACTGTTATGGATTTAGTGGACTGTAAGGCACGCATATATCCTGTCGGCAGACTTGATAAGGACAGTGAGGGCTTGCTCATTTTAACCAATGATGGCTCCTTTGCCAATGCACTGACTCATCCAAAGCATAATTATGCTAAAGTTTATCGTGTAACTGTTCGTCCGTCAGTCAGTGATGAGATACTTGAAAAGCTTAGAAATGGTATCGAAATCGACGGCAGAAAAACAGCTCCGTGTGATGTTAATGTCATCACTGAGGAAGAAGGCAGGGTAGTCCTTGAATTTATTTTGAGAGAGGGCAGAAATCGTCAGATAAGAAAAATGTGTGAGGCAGTTGAGCTTGACGTTGCACGTTTAAAGCGTGTTTCAATAGGTCCTGTTAAGCTCGGTATGCTACAGACAGGCAAGTGGCGAGAGCTTACTGACAATGAGGTTAAAAAGCTGCTCCGCTCCTCAAATCCCTCAACAACAGAAGAATAGTTAACAAAGCTCTGTATCGGATGCAGGGCTTTGTTTTTTTGCAGGAAAAAATTATTTAAAATATTTATAAATTATTATTGATATTATTTTATCAAAGTGTTATTATTTATAATAGGCAAATTTGGAAATTTTTAAAATGACCGATTGCGTTCTTATTCATAAGGAGGATTATATTGTGAGTAATTCTAAGGATTCTAAAGCGCTTGACAGACTTGTTTCAATGTTTGACGAAGGCTCCTTTACCCAGCTTGATGCATTTGCAAAATCTGCTGATGGTGATGTTGAAGTCGTTGCAGGCTTTGGTACGGTCAATGAGTGCCCTGTTTATGCTTTTTCACAGGACGTTACTGCTTGTGACGGCGCTGTCAGTGTGGCACATTGCGCAAAAATAAAAAAGGTTTATGATCTTGCATCTAAAACAGGCTGTCCTGTTGTTTCAATATTTGATTCAAACGGTGTTAAGCTGACTGAGGGCTTCGAGGTGCTCAGTGCTTATGGCGAGCTTGTTAAGGCTTCAACTTCAATCAGCGGTGTTTGTCCGCAGATAGCTGTTATTGCAGGTGCTTGCCTCGGTACTTCAGCGCTGATTGCTAATATGGCTGATGTTGTTGTAGCGGTTAAGGATGCAGATTTCTATATTTCAGCTCCAAGTGATATTACTGCTGAAGCCTCATACAATGAGGGAACAGTAGATGTTCTTGTTGATGATTTTGACGCTGCCGTTGAAGCAGTTGGTGACATTGTTTCATTGCTTCCGAGTAATAACCTTTCATCAGCACCAATCTTTGATTTTGCTGCTCCTTCGGTTTTGGCTAATGAGGGGGACGATGCACTTTCTATCATCAGGGCTGTGGCTGATGATGAATCTGTTGTTGAGTTAAAAGGCGGCTATGCTTCATCAAACTGCAAAACTGCTTTAGCAACAGTTATGGGTACAACAGTCGGCTTTGTTGCATTTGAAGGCAATGCGCTTTGCCCTGCTTGTTCATATAAGGCTGAGGCTATGATTAAGCTCTGTGATGCTTACTCAATACCTGTTGTTACTCTTGTTAATGCAGATGGCATTATTAATGAGAAAGAAAATCAGATGCTTACTGCTCTTACCAAGCTGACATCTGCTTATGCAACAGCAACCTGTCCTAAAATTTCCGTTATCACAGGCAAGGCAGTGGGTGCTTCATATATCACGCTTGCAGGAAAGGGCGCAAACGCAGATTTGACTGTTGCTTGGGATTGCTCAGTTGCTTCACCGCTCAGTGTTGATTCTGCAGTCGCATTCCTTTATAATGACAGACTTGCAAAGGGCGAGAACAGAGAAGAGCTTAAGAAAGAGTATATTGACACAATCGCATCACCGTTTACTGCTGCAGCTTGCGGTGCAATTGATGATATTTGTGCACCTGCAGATACAAGAGCAAAAGTTATTGCTGCTCTTGATATGCTTGCAGGTAAAAGAGAAAACACTTTACCAAGAAAACATTCTGTTAAATAGTGGAGGATAACAATATGAAAAATTATACAATTACAGTTAACGGAACACCATACGTTGTAACAGTTGAAGAAAATGCAGGCTCAGGTGCTCCTGCACCAATGGCAGCTCCTGCTGCTGCACCTGCACCCGCTGCAGCTCCGGCACCAAAAGCTGCTCCTGCTCCGACAGGTGCAGGCAGTGTAAAGGTTGAAGCTCCTATGCCGGGTACAATTCTTGATATTAAAACTGCTGCAGGCTCAGCAGTTAAAAAGGGTGATGTTCTCTGTATCTTAGAGGCTATGAAGATGGAAAATGATATTGTTGCTCCTGCTGACGGCACAGTTGCTTCTGTTAATGTAAATAAGGGTGACAGCGTAGAAGCAGGTCAGGTAATCATTACTTTAAATTAAGAGGTATTGCAAATGGCTAAAATTGGTATTACTGAAACAGTCCTGCGAGATGCTCACCAGTCATTGATTGCAACTCGTATGACAACAGAGGAATTTTCCGAAATACTGGAAAAGATGGACAAGATAGGCTACCACTCACTTGAGTGCTGGGGCGGTGCTACCTTTGATTCTTGCTTAAGATTTTTAAATGAGGATCCATGGGACAGACTTCGTCTTATCCGTGAAAAATGTCCAAACACAAAGCTCCAGATGCTTTTCAGAGGTCAGAATATGCTTGGCTACCGCCACTATTCTGATGAGCTTGTTGATTATTTTGTAAAGAAGAGTATTGATAACGGTATTGATATTTTAAGAATATTTGATGCTCTTAATGATGTCCGCAATCTGCAGACAGCTATTAACGCTGCAAAGAAATACGGTGGTCACGTTCAGGCGGCTATTTCTTATACTACAGGTCCTGTGTTTGATATAGCGTATTACTGCAATTATGCAAAGCAGCTTGAGAGTGCCGGTGCAGACTCAATCTGCATTAAGGATATGGCAGGACTTCTTACTCCTTACGGCACTTACGATTTGGTTAAGGCACTTAAGGAAACTGTTAATATTCCTATTCAGCTTCATTCACACTACACCTCAGGTCTTGCATCAATGGTTCAGCTTAAGGGTGTTGAAGCAGGTGTTGATGTAATTGATACAGCTATCAGCCCGCTTGCTATGGGTACATCTCATCCTGCAACTGAGTCTATGGTTGCTGCATTCCAGGGTACAGAGTATGATACAGGTCTTGATATCAAGGCTCTTACTGAAATTCGTGATTTCTTCACTCCGCTCAGAGAAAAGTATCTTGAAAGCGGTCTGCTTGATCCTAAGATGCTCGGTGTTGACGCAAATACACTCCTTTATCAGGTGCCCGGCGGTATGCTTTCAAACCTTGTTTCTCAGCTTAAACAGGCAGGCAAGGCTGATAAGCTTGAAGAGGTGCTCAATGAGGTGCCGAGAGTTCGTGAGGATTCAGGTTATCCGCCGCTTGTTACTCCAACATCACAGATTGTCGGTACACAGGCTGTGTTTAATATCATTATGGGCGAAAGATATAAAATGGTAACTAAGGAATTTAAGGATATGGTTGCAGGCAAATACGGCAAAACTCCTTGTGAAATTGACCCTGATTTCAGAAAGAAGATTGTCGGCGATGATGATATTATTGATTGTCGCCCTGCAGATTTGATTACCGATACCATTGACAGCTTTAAGGATGATATTAAAGAGTTTTATGAGCAGGAGGAGGATATTCTTTCCTATGCTCAGTTCGGTCAGGTTGCAACAAAATTCTTTGAGAAGAGAAGAGATGCTAAGTATAACCTTGACGGTAAGCATGATAATATCGAAACTAAGGTTCATCCTGTATAATTAAAATATTAAAGAGCGTGAATTTTCACGCTCTTTTTTAGTATGCAAACAGTTCGTTCGGTGATATTTCAAATACCTCACAAAAGGCTTTTATTTCAATATCGGTTATAAATCTTTGACCGCTTTCTATTCTCTGTATCGCATTCTTATCAATGTCCACACCAACCAATTGCAGTTTGTCAGCAAGTTGTCTTTGGCTTGTTTTTGGTATCATTATCATTCTGAGTTCTCGGATTTTTGTTCCGCAGATATTATTCGTACCATTGTTTTTGTTTTTAAACATATTTTTTCTCCTTTTTGACATTTAGTACTTGTCAACAGTTACATTGTATGCTATAATAACAACGAAAATGACATTTAGTGAATGTCAATATAATATTTAGGAGGATGAAATATGAAAAAAATCACAAGTCTATTATTATCCGTTGTTATGCTGTTGAGCATAACAACAGGGCTGAATTTATCAGCACTCGCAGCTGTAAGCAGCAATTACGAGTATACAGTTGCCGGCGGAGAGGCTACAATAACGAAGTATAAAGGCTCTGAGTCCAAGATAACTGTTCCTGCAAAGCTTGGTAATGTCAAGGTAACTGTTATTGGCGAAAGTGCTTTCAGCGGTGTTACTGCAACAAGCGTTGTTTTGCCTGAAGGTGTTAAAAGAATTGATGCTTATGGCTTTTTCGGCTGTAAAAATTTAAAAAGCATAACCCTTCCAAAAACAATGGAAAGAATTTGGTATCGTGCCTTTTCAATGTGTAAATCTTTAACGGATGTTTATTATAACGGCACAAAAGAACAGTGGGCGAAGGTTACTGTCTTAAATGGTGAAGATATGGGTAATCAGGAGCTTTTTGATGCTGCATTTCATTATGGAACTTCTGCCGATTGTGCAAATAACAAGCACAGCTATAAGTCAACAGTAACAAAAGCAACAATTACTTCAAATGGCAAGATTGTTAAAAAGTGTTCAGTTTGCGGAAAAACTACTACAACAACTGTTGCAAAGGCGTCATCAATAAAGCTTTCAAGAAATATTTTTACTACGAATGGAAATGTTCAAAGACCATCTGTAACTGTTTATGACAGCAAAGGCAAGCAACTCACATATAAAAAGGATTTTAATGTTGATTATTCAAACTGGAGCTCAAAAAATGTAGGCAGATATACAGTTACTATAAAGCTGATTGGTAACTACAGCGGAACAAAAACATATCCATACTACATTAATCCAAAGCCCACAGCGTTTGTACCAAGCAACAAGGGCGGCTTTAAAGCAGTATCAAAGGGCTTTACCTTGAAATGGAACAAGCAGGCAAGCCAGACAACAGGCTACCAGATTCAGTATGCAACCAAGAGAGATTTTTCTAATGCAGCAACAATCACAATTGCAAATCCAAATACCACAAGCAAAACCATTAAGGGCAGAGCAGGCAATACAAGGTATTATGTCCGTGTTCGCACTTATAAAAAAATCGGTAACGGAACATTTTATTCCAACTGGAACAGCGGTGTTAAGTCTGTTGTTACATTAAGATAGGCAAACATTATTAAACAAAAAATGCAGTACACAAGGTACTGCATTTTTTGTTTAATAAATCCGCCCAGCCGTCAACGGCTGAGAATAACCTGCATCATAAGCAGGTGGGTTAAGCTCCGATCACTTTGTGCTACCAGCGTCCTGCCAAGGGCAGGGAGGTCTGCATTCCCGTTTCACGGAAGACAAATCCCTTTTAAAACGTGTTCGGGTTACTAAAGCCATTGATTGTCGAGAAGGGCAGATTGTATTAAATGATATTTATAATATTATTACTGTTCAGGCTCAAAGTATTCTACGTCAAATTTTTCCTCAACCTTTGCCATTAAGATGTCGGAAATCTGCTCGTATTCAACCTCATCCTCAATTTCAGCAAGGTATTCCTCTCCGTCCTCATTGAGTACTTTCAGAATGATTACCTCATAATCACCGTCAATAATTTCTTCGTCGGTTTCAAAATAACGTGTGATTGCAACATAAACATCTTCATCAGTTTCATATCTTTCAAGCAGTTCAAAAAGCAGCTCATTGCCGTTTTCGTCGCTGACACTTAAAATATCAGGTTCATAGTATTTTTCGTCTTCAGCCATTATAATTACACTTCCTTTTTAAGTTTGCTACATTATTATATATTTATTTTGCCGCTTAGTCAATAGTATTTAGAGTATTGTATAAAGATTATGTTTTATTACCATAAAATAGCAATAATAACTAAAACAAATATAAAAATGTGTAAAAAAACTATTGACAAATAACAAATACTGTGTTATTATTTAGTTGAACAAAGGAGATAACCTTTAGGAAGCAGTTAAAGGATTTGTTCAATTTAATAAAGGAGGGCGTGTCCAATGGATTTAGAACCAGGTCAGACAAGTGCTCGCCTTCTAATCCAACAACAATAACGGATTTGGTATCGTTGGTTATAAAATCGGAATTATAACAGGTACACGCTTTATGAAGCATTTAAAAGTTATTTGGCAGGGTTGGCACTTAGAGCGAGCGCGATAACAATTGAATTTTCTATATATATTTGATTATCTTCCTGCCGATAATTTGTAGCGAAAGCTATAACAAAATAATTTCAAGAGGTAAGGTCCAATGCAGAAGTAACATTGATTCTCAACTAATATGTGAGGTTGGTCCAATGTACTGATTAAAATTAAATAAAAGTCAGCTCCCGATATAATGTCGGGAGTTTTTCTTTTAGTTACTTGACAATGCAAATAATATTTGTTAATATATTTTCAATAACAAAAGACTGAGATAAAGAGGAGTAGCTTGTATTGTACTTCCAGAGAGTGCTTGTTCGGTGAAAAAGCATAGTAAAAGCAAGTGAAGGTAGCTTTGGAGTCGGCTTGGTGAAACAGCAGTAGCCTTGCCCGTATGCCTGCGTTAAGGGTTTGAGCGGCATTAATGTTTAATGCAATTTGAGTGGTACCGCGGTATTTATATCCGCCTCATTATTGAGGCGGATTTTTTTATTTTAAGGAGATGATAATATGGCAAAGGAGCTTGCTAAACAGTACGATCCAAACGAGGTAGAGGACCGTACCTACAAATTCTGGTGTGACAATAACTATTTTCACGCTGAGGTTAATCCTGATAAAAAGCCTTATACGATTGTAATCCCGCCTCCGAATATTACAGGTCAGCTTCATATGGGTCATGCACTTGATAATACACTTCAGGATATTCTTATCCGTTGGAGAAGAATGCAGGGCTTTGAGGCTCTGTGGCTTCCCGGCACTGACCATGCGTCTATTGCAACTGAGGCAAAGATTGTTGAGGCAATGCGTAAAGAAGGCGTGTCTAAGGACGATATCGGTCGTGACGGTTTCCTTGAACGTGCATGGGCATGGAAGGATCAGTATGGCTCACGCATCATTGAGCAGTTAAAAAAAATGGGTTCGTCCTGTGACTGGGACAGAGAGCGTTTCACTCTTGATGAAGGCTGTTCAAAAGCGGTTAAAGAGGTGTTTGTTAATCTTTATGAAAAGGGCCTTATCTACCAGGGTAAGCGTATGGTTAACTGGTGCCCTCACTGCTGCACCACAATTTCAGATGCAGAGGTTGAGTATGAGGATCAGGCAGGTCATTTCTGGCATCTTCGCTATCCGTTCAAGGACGGTACAGGCTATTTAGAACTTGCTACCACACGTCCCGAAACACTGCTTGGTGATACTGCAGTAGCAGTGAATCCGAATGATGAAAGATATAAGGATATTATCGGCAAAACGCTTATTTTACCTATCGTTCACAGAGAAATTCCTGTTGTTGCCGATGATTATGTTGATATTGAGTTTGGTACAGGTGTTGTTAAAATTACACCTGCTCATGACCCTAACGACTATGAGGTCGGACTCCGTCATAATCTTGAAATCATTGACGTTATGACAGATGACGGTCATATTGCCGATGGATGGGGCAAATATACGGGTCTTGACAGATACGAGTGCCGCAAGGAAATTGTTAAGGATTTAGAGGCTGAGGGTGCACTCATTGAGATTGAGGACTACAGTCATAATGTAGGTACCTGTTACCGTTGTCATACCTCAATCGAGCCAAGGCTCTCAAAGCAGTGGTTTGTTAAAATGGAGCCGCTTGCAAAGCCTGCAGTTGATGTTGTTAAGCAGGGCAGAGTTAAATTTGTTCCCGAGCGTTTTGATAAAATATATTACCATTGGATGGAGAATATCAAAGATTGGTGTATTTCCCGTCAGCTTTGGTGGGGTCACAGAATTCCGGCTTGGTACTGTGATGAATGCGGTGAGGTAACTGTTTCCAAGGAAGATGTTAAGTGCTGTTCACATTGCGGCAGTGAGCATATTCATCAGGATCCTGACACTCTTGACACCTGGTTCTCATCAGCACTCTGGCCTTTCTCAACTCTCGGATTCCCGAACGATACCGAGGAGCTTAAATACTTCTATCCGACAAATACTCTTGTTACAGGCTATGATATTATCTTCTTCTGGGTTGCAAGAATGATTTTTTCAGCCGTTGAGCATACAGATAATATTCCGTTCGATACTGTCTTAATTCACGGTCTTGTCCGTGACTCACAGGGCAGAAAAATGTCCAAGTCTTTGGGCAATGGTATTGATCCGCTTGAAATTATTGATGAGTACGGTGCAGATGCTCTTCGCTTTACGCTTGCAACAGGTAATTCACCCGGTAACGATATGCGTTTTTCAGATGATAAGGTTAAGGCATCCCGTAACTTTGCCAATAAGCTTTGGAACGCAGCACGTTTTGTTTTAATGTATCTTGACGATGAATTTGAATATAACGGACTGCCAAATGATTTAGCTATTGAGGATAAGTGGATTGTTTCCAAGGTTAATACACTTGCAAAGGATGTTACGGATAATCTTGAAAAGTTTGAGCTTGGTATTGCTATACAGAAGCTTTATGATTTCATATGGGACGTATTCTGTGATTGGTATATTGAGATTGCAAAAATCAGATTACAGAGCGAGGATAAGACAGGAAAGAGTACAGCTATTTCAGTTCTTGTTTATGTTTTAACTGATATTCTTAAACTGCTTCATCCGTTTATGCCGTTTATCACAGAAGAAATTTATCAGGCTATTCCTCATGATGACGAAGCAATTATGATTTCTAAGTGGGTGGAGTTTGACGAAAGGCTTTCTTTCTCTGCGGATGAGGCGGAGATGGAAAGAATTATGAAGGCTATTCGTGCAATCCGCAATCGTCGCAGTGAAATGAATATTCCTCCAAGCAGAAAGGCAACCGTTTATATTGAAACGGCTTTTGCTGATACATTCAATATGGGCGCAGATTTTGTTAAGCGTCTTGCATCTGCTAACGAAGTTGTAGTTGGTGACACCTTTGACGCTCTTGGCAACACGGTTACAATCATTACTGATGATGCAAAAATCTTTATTCCAATGGGTGATCTTGTTGACTTTGCGGCTGAAAGAAAGCGCCTTGAAAAAGAGCTTGCTCAGGCACAGGATAAGCTTGATTTTATCAATAAGAAGCTTTCTAATCCCGGCTTTGTAAATAAAGCACCTGAAAAGGTTGTTACACAGAATAAAGAGGATGCAGCAAAGCTTGAAGAAAAAATTGCAAACATTAAAAACTCAATTAATTCTCTTGGTGAATAAATGAATTATAATAAAGCTTTAAACATCATATTAAACAAGCAAAGCCTTGGCATTATGCCGGGGCTTGCTCGTATTTCAAAGCTGCTTGATGAAATGGGAAATCCGCAGGATGAATTAAAAATCATTCATATTGCAGGCACGAACGGCAAGGGCACCGTTGCTTATACAATTGCCGACACTTTAAAAAATAATGGTTATAAAACAGGACTTTTTACTTCTCCCTGGATATACAGCTACCGAGAGCAGATTCAGACTGATGGTGAATATATCAGCAAGGACGATTTGACTTATTATATTGAAAAATATCAGCATAATGACTGCACGGAGTTTGAAATGCTCACTGCAATTATGTATAAGTATTTTGCTGATAAAAAGGTTGACTATGCTGTGGTTGAATGCGGAATGGGCGGCTTGAATGACTCCACTAATGTTGAAAAGGAAAATCTTGCTGTTATTACATCAATAGCACTTGACCATACCAATTTCCTTGGTGAAACCATTGAAGAGATTGCTATGGAAAAAGCAGGTATTATTAAAGAAAACTGCACCTGTGTTCTTTATCCCAACCCTCAGGTTGAGCATATCTTTGAACAGGTCTGCAGCGAAAAAAATGCAAAGCTTGTCAAAGTGTTGTGCGATAGTGAGGAACCGTTTTTTGCAAAAAATCTCCATACTGCAGCGAACGCTGTTTATGAGCTGGGACTTAATGTTGGCGTCACACTTTATACGCCTGACGCCAGACAGACAAGTGCTGAGGACGGCAAAATTCTGGTTGACGGCGGTCACAATGTTGATGCAGCACAGGCTCTTGACGGATTACTTAATGACAATGTTGCTCTTATCGGTATGATGAAGGATAAAAATGTTGACGGTTATCTTTCTGTTGTTGCACCCCATTGCAAAAGGATTATCACCACAACTGTAAGTAATCCTCGTGCTATGTCTGCTTTTGAGCTGAAATGCATTGCTTCAAAGTATTGTGATGATGTTGTAGCTGTTGATGCACCTGTTGCAGCATTATACTATGCTAAGGAAAAAGGACTTGATTTAGTATGCGGCTCCTTCTATCTCATAAGAGAAATTATAAAAGAGCTTAATTAGCACCAAAATATGATAAAAAATTTAAAACCGGTCTGTTACTATTGTAACAAACTGGTTTTATTTTTTTGGAGTTGAGCATATATGAATGTTACAGTCGAGTCAAGCGGCAGTGTTGTAATCGCCTATCTTATCGGTGAAATTGATCATCACACCGCAGTGGATGTTAGGGAGAAGATTGACAGTGCAATAAAATTCAAAAAACCTGCACATTTGATAATTGATTTCAGAAATGTTACCTTTATGGACTCTTCGGGCATCGGACTTGTTATGGGACGTTACAGACTTATGCAGTCAATGATACCGTCAGGCAGTGTTGAAATAAAAAATGTTACCACTCAGGTAAAAAAGATTATGGAACTTGCCGGACTTGGAAGAATAGCAATAATTAAGGAGCAGAAAAATGAAGAAGATTAACGAGTTTCGATTAACCGTGGACAGTAAGAGTATAAATGAAAGCTTTGCACGTGTTGTGGTGTCATCGTTTATTACACCGCTTGACCCTACACTTGAGGAGCTTGCAGATTTGAAAACGGCAGTAAGTGAAGCAGTAACGAACTGCATTGTTCATGCATATAAAAATACATACGGAAAAATTTATATTACAGGTCAGATAAGTGATTCTAATATTGTAAAAGTAACTATCAGGGATAAAGGCTGCGGTATTCCTGATATTGATAAAGCAATGACACCCCTATTTACTACAGGTGAGGGTGACAGAGCAGGACTTGGATTTACGGTTATGGAAAGCTTTTGTGATTCAATTCGTGTCCGTTCTAAATTGGACAAGGGCACAACTGTTGTATTATCAAAAAAAATAGAGGGTAAGGCAAAATGGTAACCCTTACCCGTGAAGAAAAAATTGAAAACAATATCGGATTAGTTCATTCAATTGCTGCAAGGTTTAAGGGCAGGGGAGTCGATTATGAAGATTTGTTTCAAAACGGCTGCGTTGGTCTGATAAAAGCAGTTGATAATTTTGATGAAAGCAAGGGATTTGCTTTTTCAACCTATGCCGTGCCTGTGATTATGGGTGAAATCAAACGGATTTTCCGTGACGGCGGTGCAATCAAGGTCAGTCGTGCACTTAAAGAAAAGGCGATTAAAGCACAGTCTGTCAGAGATAAATTTATTAAATCCAATCTTCGTGAGCCGACTGTCGGAGAACTTGCCCAATTGCTTGACGTTTCAGCGGAGGAAACTGCAGAAATATTGAATGTTATTACACCGATGCTTTCACTCAATTCATTCGGTGAAGACGGTGAAAGCACAATTGATATTCCGGTTGACGAGAGTGACCTGTTATTTGACAGAATTTCTGTATCTCAGCTTCTCTCTCATTTATCACCTGATGAGCAGCTGCTTATTGATTGTCGATACTATAAGGGCTGTACTCAGGCGGTAACTGCCGAAAAACTCGGTATATCGCAGGTCCAGGTTTCACGCCGTGAGAAAGCAATACTGAAAAAGCTCCGCCAATTAATGACATAAAAACACCCGGTAATATTTACCGGGTGTTTGTCCATTTACAATTGACTTAAATCATATGGTGTTTTCTGATATACAAAATAGTTCAGCCAGTTTGAAAAAATAATGCTTGCACTGCTTTTCCAGCTCATATTCGGAACAAGGTTTTCATCATCATTTGGGAAATAATTGTAAGGCTTTTCAATATCAAGTCCTTTGCTCTTATCCCTGAAATATTCTCTCGCAAGTGTATCACGGTCATATTCGCTATGACCTGTTACGAAAAACTGCCTGCAATCCATGTCAGAAACTATATGTACACCTGCAATATCGCTGTATGAAATGATTTGAAGCTGTTTAACCTGTGCAATATCCTGTCTGTCCACTGTTGTATGTCTTGAATGGGGAACGTAGTATTCATCATCCAGCCCCCTCATAAGCGGATGTGTAACATCAAGAGATTTGTGAGGGAATATTCCAAACATCTTTTTATCAAGTTTTTTCTTATTAATACCATAATGATAATAAAGTCCTGCCTGTGCTCCCCAGCAAATATGAAAGGTGCTGTAAACATTTGACTTGCTCCATTCCATAATCATACAAAGCTCGTCCCAATAATCAACCTCTTCAAAAGCAAGATGCTCAACAGGTGCACCCGTAATAATCATACCATCATATTTATTATCCTTAATATCATCAAAAGTGCTGTAGAACTTCTGCATATGAATTCTGGAAACATTTTTTGATGTGTGAGTCTTAACCTGTAAAAAATCAACATCAACCTGCAGCGGGCTATTGCTAAGCAGTCTTAAAAGCTGTGTTTCGGTTTCAAGCTTTGTCGGCATAAGATTAAGTATAATGAGCTTAAGAGGTCTTATGTCCTGCGTGTCCGCTCTTTTATTACTCATTACAAATATGTTTTCTATTTCAAGATTTTGTTTAGCGGGTAATTCGTTGTCAATTCTAATTGGCACAATATCACTCCTTTTTCTATATAATGTAATATTGTTATAATATATATATTATAAACCATATCTATATAAATTGCCATACTTTTGGCGGTTATATGATTATAACAAATAAAAAATGCAAATTCAACTTAATTTTTTTGTATAAATTGCTAAAAGTCAAAAGTTTTTTAAAAAAGTTGAAAAAAGATGTTGACAAATCGGGAATGATTTGGTATTATGTACAAGTCGCAACGAGAGAGCGACCTCCACAAAAGAAATTAACACTTCTTATGTCGGAGATAAGGACCTTGAAAATTAAACAACGACAAAGTAAGGAACCCGATAAGATTCTGTAAAAAGAGTTTTATCTGTACTCGTATCGAAAGAGATACAAAAGCAGTAATTACGAACGAAAGTGTTCGAGAGAGCGAAAGTTCTTGAAACGATTAGAGCAGTCCGAAAGGATTGATTTAATACAATAGTTTTAAGAGTTTGATCCTGGCTCAGGACGAACGCTGGCGGCGTGCCTAACACATGCAAGTCGAACGAAGCTTGATGATGGATTTCTTCGGAATGAAATCTGAAATGACTGAGTGGCGGACGGGTGAGTAACGCGTGAGTAACCTGCCCTTAGGAAAGGGATAGCGTCTGGAAACGGACGGTAATACCATATAAAGTATATTAACGGCATCGTAGATATACCAAAGCTGAGGCGCCTAAGGATGGACTCGCGTCTGATTAGATAGTTGGTGGGGTAACGGCCTACCAAGTCGACGATCAGTAGCCGGACTGAGAGGTTGAACG
>ERZ808051.284-NODE-284-length-62413-cov-10.824756_pt1 | contig 62413 bp, 56 predicted proteins | sample MGYA00380199_ERZ808051 | MGnify/ENA primary metagenome ERZ808051 (study PRJEB31490, sample SAMN06133391) | mouse gut metagenome | isolation source: J11 | host: mice | place: China: Chengdu | collected 2015-05 ... | reverse complement strand
GCCTCCTTCATTTGGCACAAATCTCCCACAAATTGTGACGCACATCTGCCAGAAAGCAATTTTGAAACACGCTCTAGCATCATGACATTGGGCGTGAACAGTAACGAAGAATGTGTCAGTCCGCACACTACAGACTGACACATTCCGGCAAATATTGACTATTCCACCCACATACTCATGAAGTCAAGTTAATTGATTCCTACATTTCCAAGCCATTCCTCTATTGTTTTTTTGAAGTACCGGCTTCAAATCGCCATCCCTCCATCCACAATGTGGAATCAGCACATAAAACATGCAGATTATCCGCACTGGAGCCAATCCCACTGCTATGGGAAGTACAGAACGGCACTATTGTTTTCCCGGAAAAATCATAGCTCTCTAAAAATGTACTGATAATACGGGGAGCCTGACCGTGCCAAATCGGATAACCAAGAATGATCGTATCATATTCGTCCATATTCTCCACACCGCCGGAAATCGCCGGGCGCACATCCGGGTCATTTTGCTCCTGATCTGCCCGACCATTTGTATCATATGCCAAGTCTGCCTCTGTGTATGGATCTTCAGGTACAATCTGGTAACTGTCAGCTCCTAAAATCTCCGTAATATACGCCGCTACAAGTTCCGTAGTCCCTGTACACGAAAAATATACGACCAATGTTTTAGTACTCACATCTATACCTTCCTGCGTGCTTTTGCACGCATACTCATCAGTAGTTTGAAAGTGTTTTTCTTTCAAACTTGCCTCCTGTTCCTCTGTCGAAACGGATTCAGACGGCTCTGTTTCCAACTGTTCCACCGCTGCTCCATTCTGAGGCGTATCCGACTGTTCATCTGTTTTCTGCACAGCAGACTGTACTTCCTCCTGCTTTTCAGATGCAGCAGACTGACCGCAGGCTGCCAAAGCAAAAATCATCCCAAAAGAAAGCAACAGACTGACGATTTTCCTCATTACCCATTCCGCCTTTCTTCCAGTGCCTTCAACAAATATGCCATATTCCGGCCAAGGTTTCTCATGGTATCAAGGCCTTCCTCGTCTTTCCGGACATCTCCCGGCATTTGTCCATAGCCAAACGCCCAATAAGAGGAACCGACCACAAACATATTTTGCAGCATAAAGAAATGATACATTGCATCAAGGGTAGTAAGTGCGCCGCCTCTGCGTGCCGCCGTGACAGCCGCACCGACTTTGTGCTGAAACAGATTTTCATTCCGATTCATATCGGTTACTACGGATGCCTGTTCTAAAAATGCCTGCATATTCGCAGAAATGTTTGACGTGTAAACAGGCGAGCCGAGAATGATCCCATCAGCCTGTGTCATCTTCTCGAAAATTTCCTGAAACATATCCTTATTGTGCACACAGTTTTTTCTTCCGCCGCAAGCCCAGCAAGCCTTGCAGGGTTCCATGATTTTTCCGGAAAGCTGCACCATCTCCGTTTCAATTCCTGCCTTATGCAGTTCCTCAAACACAGTATTGATCAGAATTGCTGTGTTTCCGTCCTTTCTTGCGCTGCCGTTAATCGCTAAAACTTTCATATACTACATCCACTTTACAAATATTTAGAACCTTCTCGATTTGCCTGCGCAAATTGAGAAGCAGCGAATCGTTTCACCTAACGGTTCAGCTATTCTTAATACCAATCATGTTTCTCGCCACGGTCAAGGGCACCTATACGCCCCATTTCCTCCTCCGTCAATTCAAAATCAAACAATTCCGTGTTTTCCTGAATATGATCGGGATTGCTGGAGCCGGGAATGACTACGACACCCTTTTGCAGATTCCACCGAAGAATAACCTGCGCCGATGATTTCCCATGCGCCGCTGCAATTTCGGAAATCACCTCATTCCCAAGCAGCTCTGCCGTATACCCCCTGCCGCCAAGCGGATACCAGCCCTGCACCACAATCCCTAGTACAGTGTTGCCTAAATAACAGTGAAAAACAGTGCCTGTTATTTGTGACAGGACAAGGCGGAGGAAGGAGGCAATGCGGTGGCATTGTTGACTGACGACAACGCAGGACTGGTGCAAATAGCAGGTGCTGTATTCACTGTTATTTGCACAATGCTGCACTAGATAATTCTGGTACAATTTTGTGTAATGAAGGCGTAAACAGCAACCGTTTTTGCATACAAAATGCTAAAGTACAAGCATTTTGGCGCATGTATTTCGCTGCTCTGACGACGAGTGAACAGTATCGAACCGTTACCATCAGCCTGTCTGACGGCAATCGTCTCTTGAATTTTCTTAAAAAATATATTATAGTTATATGCAGGAGTTTTGTGGAGAACTGAGACATCGGGTGTCCCCGATATCGCGATTTCGGAGGAAAAAATGAAACTTTATATCATACGTCACGGAGAGACTGAATGGAATGTAAAGAGACGTTTTCAGGGGCGGTCAGATATTCCGTTAAATGAGGAGGGCCGCAGGCTTGCCCGGATCACGTCGGACGCGTTAAAGGATGTGCCTTTTACAAGGATATATACGAGTCCGCTGAAACGCGCCTATGAGACGGCGATGATCATAAAGGGAGAGCGGGACATTCCTGTGATGGTGGAACCCAGGATCATCGAGATCGGCTTTGGCGAGTACGAGGGGCTGTGCTGCGGAAAGGAAAATTATAATATTCCCGATCCTGAGTTTATGAATTTCTTTGATAAGCCCGAGGCGTACAGACCGCCCAGGGGGGCGGAGGGTATCGAGGAATTAAAGGAGAGGACCGCTGATTTTTTGCAGGAAATTGTGCATAATAAGGATATGGAACAGGATACGATATTAGTGTCGACGCACGGCGCTGCACTGCGGGGGCTGCTGTCCGATATCAACCATATAGATATCTGTGATTTCTGGAAAGGCGGCGTGCACAAAAACTGTGCCGTCACCACTGTGGATGTGAGAGACGGTAGGGCAGTCATAATCGAAGAGGGAAAGACATATTATTAAGAATATAAGGAACCGCAGCGTGAGAGGGTTCCTGACGAAAGAAGGCGTCACGATTTTGGAAAATGAGTATAGCAAGGTTAAGGTAAACAACGAGATGGATTTCTGCTCAGTCACGGAGCCGAAGGTGAAGATCAAGCTAGAGAAGGCATTTATGAGGGCGCGGGTTTCTTATTTTCTCAGGTGGGAAAAACCCAGTCTTATGTCCAAAATATTCGGCGGAGGAAAGGACAGGATTGTATTCTGTATCAATTCCGCCCAGCTAGAGACTGCGGACGAGGTTTTGAAGGAACTTGGAGATATCGAGGGAAGCATAAAGATGCTCAGAACAAAGTCCAATAATATGATCGGTTTCTGAGCAGGGAACAGGCGCAAGAATGGGTGATTCTTGCGCCTGTTTCGCTGCATTATAGTTTGTCGTTGTCCTCATAATATTCCTCGTCAGAGTAGGTTTCGTCATCTCCATAGTACTCGTCATCGGGATCCTGCCACGCACTGTCATACCGATCGTCTGAATATTGATCGTCAGGATATTCGTCGTCAGGATATTCGTCGTCAGGATATTCGTCGTCAGCGTATCGATCGTCAGGATATTTCCCGTCAGCGTATTCATCCCCGGGATATTCCTCACCAGGGTATTCGTACTCCTCGTCCTCATCATCGTCGGAATATGGTTCGCGCTCGTCATATCCATCGTCAATGTAGGGATCTTCGTCATATTGTTCATCCCCGTCGTCGTACGCGTCCTCATCATTTTCCGGTTCTCTCTTAAAAAGACTGTACACGGAATAGCAGATCATGGCTAGTACACCCAGGACAGCGACTGTCAGGAGGATTATGATGGGAGTGCCGAGCAGACGGGAGGTCACTTCATTGTAGTTTTCCCCGGAAGTACTGTCTTCCTCGTCCGGAACCGCGCTGGCAGGTTCATTGTCAGGGATCGCGTCGGGTGGATTTTCCGTGGCGTCTGTGCCGGGATTCTCGGGATTCTCCGCCGCGGGGGGGACTGCGGTGTTTGCGTCAGAGGTTCCTGTGTCAGGCTTCTGGGTGCTTGCGACAGGTGTGGCGGACACATAGTCTGCAAGAACATATCCGACACCGCCGGAAAACTGGATCTGATACCAGTTGTCGGCGGTCTTTCCTGTGACCGTGACTTCCTGACCGTATTGAAGGGTTCCTAACTTGCTGTGTGCTGTGGACGGACCGCTGCGGACATTCAGCCCTTTGGGGGAAGCGGCGTAGACCGTGCTCTGCATGGGGGTGACGCTGGGAGTGCCCGGGTCTGCGGGGGTGGGCAGCGGCGTGCCGGTGGCGTCATCAGAGGGCGGCAGCGGCGTGCCGGTGGCGTCTTCAGAGGGCGCAACCACCGTGATATCCGACGGGGGCTGTGTTCCCGGGACAGTGGTGTTTCCGGGTGTTTCTGCGGGCGTGGTGCCGTCGGCAGGCTGTGAAGATGTTTCCGCAGGCGTTTCGGGAGCCTGCGGAATGACTTCCGCCGCGAGCACAGGCTGCACGGGTGAGGCGGCAAACAGCATCGCAGCCGAGACGTACAGGATCGCCTTTTTGTATATATTTTTTTTGCATATATTTTTATAGATCTCTTTCTTGTAAGATATTTTACCCACTTGGGAGTCCTCCTTGTCCGCAAAGTATTTTGGCGCTGAGTATACGCGCTAATATTCTTGCATTCACACGATATAGTATACCATGTAAACGGACAAGATTATATATTAATTTTAAATAAATTTTCTTGACATTTCACAATAGATTTAATACTATTATTAAATGAGTACGTTTGTATGAGCGTGTGTCAAAGGGCGTATCTGTCAGCCCCTTATCAGAGAGGGGGACTCTGGCATGTTTTTGTCAGACTGTGAGATTATCCAAGGGAAAAAGAAACAGAGAGTATTGTAAATAGTATGCACTGGGACAAAGGTGATACAGTGCTTATTCGCCTTTTGCTGTAGAACTTACAGTGAAGGGTTTTTGTGGTTACAGGAGGGAGAAGGATATGGGGAAAGAATTGGCAAAGACTTATGATCCGCATGGTCTGGAGGACAGGATCTATCAGAAGTGGCTGGAAAAGAAATATTTTCATGCGGAGGCTGACCGCAGTAAGAAACCGTTTACGATCGTGATTCCGCCGCCAAACATCACGGGGCAGCTGCACATGGGGCATGCCCTGGACAACACGATGCAGGACATTTTGATCCGCTTCAAGCGGATGCAGGGGTACAACGCACTCTGGCAGCCGGGAACCGACCATGCAAGTATTGCCACAGAGGTCAAGATCATCGAGAAATTGAAGGAGGAGGGGATCGACAAGCACGATCTTGGGCGTGAGAAATTTCTCGAGCGCGCATGGGATTGGAAGAGGGAGTACGGTGGACGCATCATCAGCCAGCTCAAAAAGCTCGGCTCATCGTGTGACTGGGACAGGGAGCGCTTCACGATGGATGAGGGATGCAATAAGGCGGTCACGGAAGTCTTCTGCAAGATGCACGAAAAAGGGTACATCTACAAAGGTGCCAGGATGATCAACTGGTGTCCGGTGTGCAACACATCGATATCGGATGCCGAGGTTGAGTACGAGGAGCAGGCAGGACATCTGTGGCACATTAAATATCCGGTTCTGAACGATGACGGTTCGGAGTCCGGTGAATATCTGACGTTTGCGACTACCAGACCGGAGACCATGCTCGGGGATACTGCGGTGGCGATCCACCCGGATGATGAGCGGTATGCCCACCTGCGGGGAAAGAAGCTGATGCTTCCGCTGATGAACCGCGAGATTCCGGTGGTGGAGGATACCTATGTCGATATGGAATTTGGGACGGGCGTCGTCAAGATCACGCCCGCGCACGATCCGAATGACTTTGAGGTGGGGAAGCGACATGATCTGCCCATCGTCAATATCATGAACGACGATGCGACGATCAATGAGAACGGCGGAAAATATGCAGGCATGGAGCGCTATGCGGCGCGGAAGGCGATCGTGGAGGAGCTTGACAGCATGGGGCTTCTCGTCAAGGTGGAGGATTACAGCCACAACGTGGGCACGCACGACCGCTGCAAGACGACGATCGAGCCGCTTGTGAAGCAGCAGTGGTTCGTGAAGATGGATGAGCTGATCAAACCCGCTGTGGAGGCTGTCAAAAACGGCGATATCGAGTTGATCCCGGAGCGGATGGATAAGATTTATTTCAACTGGACGGATAACATCAAGGACTGGTGTATTTCCAGACAGCTCTGGTGGGGACACAGGATCCCGGCTTACTACTGTGACGACTGCGGTGAGATTGTCGTGGCAAAGCAAATGCCGGAAGTCTGTCCGAAGTGCGGCTGCAGCCATCTCACACAGGATCCGGACACGCTCGACACCTGGTTCTCGTCGGCGCTGTGGCCTTTCTCGACGCTCGGGTGGCCTGACAGGACGGAGGATCTGGAGTACTTTTATCCGACGGATGTGCTTGTGACGGGGTATGACATCATCTTTTTCTGGGTGATCCGCATGATCTTCTCCGGCTATGAGCACATGGGCGAGAAGCCTTTTAAGACTGTGCTTTTTCACGGTCTGGTGCGCGATTCACAGGGCAGGAAGATGTCAAAGTCACTTGGGAACGGCATCGATCCGCTGGAGGTGATCGAACAGTACGGCGCGGATGCGCTCAGGATGACGCTGATCACGGGCAATGCGCCCGGAAACGATATGCGCTTTTACTATGAGCGGGTGGAGGCGAACCGGAATTTTGCGAACAAGATCTGGAACGCGTCGCGCTTTATCATGATGAACATGGAGGGAAAGGAGGTCACTGACGCCTCCGATTTCCTGGAGCCGTCAGACCGCTGGATCATGTCGAAGCTGAACAGTCTCGTGAGAGAGGTTACGGACAACATGGAGCACTTTGAGCTGGGCATCGCGGTTCAGAAGATCTACGACTTTATCTGGGACGAGTTCTGTGACTGGTATATTGAGATGGTAAAGCCCAGGCTCTACAATTCGGATGACGCGGTGTCGCAGAATGCGGCGCTGTGGACGCTAAAGAGCGTGCTGATCGACGCGCTGAAGCTCCTGCACCCGTACATGCCGTTCATCACGGAAGAAATCTTCTGCTCGCTCCAGTCTGCGGAGGAATCCATCATGGTCTCGAGATGGCCGGAGTATGTGCAGGCGCGCAATTTTGCGGCGGATGAGAGGGATATCGAGATCATCAAGGAGACGGTGCGCGGGATCAGAAACGTGCGGAGCGAGATGAACGTTGCGCCCTCCAAGAAAGCACGTGTGTTTGTTGTGTCCGACAAGGCGGAGGTCAGAGAGACGTTTGAGGAGGGGAAGCTTTTCTTTGCCTCGCTTGCCTGGGCGTCCGAGGTCACGATACAGGGCGACAGGGAGGGGATCGCTGACGATGCGGTTTCCGTGGTGATCGCCAACGCCAATATTTATATACCGTTTGCGGAGCTGGTCGATATCGCGCAGGAGATTGAGCGGCTGGAAAAGGAGTCAAAACGTCTTGATGGCGAGCTTGCGCGCGTCAACGGCATGCTGAACAACGAGAAATTTATGTCGAAAGCACCCGAGGCAAAGATTGCGGAAGAAAAGGGAAAATTAGCAAAATATGTACAAATGAAAGAACAAATCACAGAACGGCTTGCGCAACTGAGGTGAATGGTGGTACAATAAAGCATAAAGGGGCAGGGGTGTTTTCTCGGAGGTGAACAAATGGTTAATGTCAAATCTTATGTCAGAATAGCAGAGGATAAAAAAGAAGCGTGGCTTTACTTGTGCGCACCGGAGGAAGGCACAAGATATGAAAAGCCAGAGATCATGAGATATCTTCAGCTCAACGGGGTAGTGGCAGGCATCAATGAGTCGCACGTTGCAGCGATGTGCAAGAAACAGATTTATGACCGAGAGGTGAAGATCGCGTCCAGTGAAGAGGGGGAACCTGGAAGCGCAGGACGATTTGAATTTTTCTTTAGTACAGAGAAGCCAAAACCTGAGATTCGGAATGACGGGACGGTGGATTACAGAAGCATGTCCCTGGTGCAGAATGTGGAGGAGGGGCAGCTGCTTGCAGTGTACCATCCCGCCGTTCAGGGGAAAGCAGGAAGGGATGTCACGGGGGCGGTCGAGAAGGCGAACACTTACAAAGAGCTCAGGCCGCTCACCGGAAAAGGGATCAGCAACGAAGAGGATCCGCATAAATATTATGCAGCCAAGTCAGGCAAAATCGAGTATGACGGTGACAATAAATTGTCGGTGGTGGAGGTGTATGAGATACAGGGCGGCTGTGACTATGCCAACAACGCTCTGGTGGATTTCAACGGTGACGTGATCATACACGGAAATGTGGAGGCAGGCGTCACTGTGCGGGCCGGGAAGAGTCTCACGGTTGAGGGGGTTGTCGAGTCCGCGAACATATCGGCGGGCGGTACGGTGTGTCTCAAGCGCGGGATGCAGGGAGCCGGAAAGGGTGCGATCGTCGCGGGAGGCGATATCTTCACGGAATTTATCGAGTACGCGAATGTGAGCGCAGGCGGCACGGTGCAGTCCAATGTCATACTGAACTCAAAAGTGACGGCGGGAGAGCAGATCACGCTCACGGGCAAGAAAGGCCTGATCGCCGGAGGTTATGTGCATGCGATGATGGGGGTCAACTGCCAGAACGCGGGAAACATGTCGGAGATCAAGACAGGGATCCATGTGGGGGTAATGCCTGAGATCATGGAGCAGCGCATCGCGATGAATGAGGAGTACATGAAACTGAATCAGGAGCTGGATGAGGTGGCAGCAGGTATGGCGAAGATCCTGCGTGTCAGACAGCAGACGGGAGAACTCAGTGAACAGCTTCAGGCGCATCTCGACGATCTGAAGAAGAAAAAGAGTGATATCTATATCAAGTGTATCAGAGCCAAGAAGCAGGTTGACGATCTCGAGAGGACGATCCTAAAGTCGAGGGAAGCCAAGATCAGGATCAGCGGAAATATCCACAAGGGTACGGTGATCAGTATCGATGACAACAGGATGGTCATCAACAGGGACACGAGTTTTATGGAGTATTCTTCACAGAATGGTGTTATTGTCGGAACGGTAGTGGTGTTATAGGTTTTTGAAAGGGTTCGCGTTGAATGGCGGACTCTTTTTATGCACACGGGCACCCAGAGGAAGAAGTCAGCAGAGGCTGACGGGTGCCCGGCGCCCGAGCAGTGGAGAAGGTCGATCCCCTGCTCGATTTCACACGGGCACCCGGAGGAAGAATGTCAGCAGGGGAGAGGAGCAGGCAGATGGGAGAGGAGCGCGCGCGCACGTATGCAGAGATCGTTGAATTTATGGCGGCGGTGCCTAAGTTTACAACGAAGAATCCGATGGATGAGACGAGGGGATTTTACGACTATATACAGAGTTGTGAGGACGGCAGATACAGTGAGAAGAATCTGGGAAAGCTGATCCATGTCGCCGGAACGAACGGAAAGGGATCGGTCTGCGCGTTCCTGGAGAGCATATGCAGGGAGAGCGGTTACAGGACGGGGATGTTCGTATCGCCGCATCTTGTGACGATGAGGGAGCGTTTCCAGGTCGATGGCAGTGCGATCCCGGAGGAGACATTCGTGGAGGCTTTCGGGTGGCTTTGCGATAGGATCACCGCGTATCACAGCGTCAGACCGGAGTACTGTCCGACGTATTTTGAGCGCCTGTTTTTCATGGGGGTCTATGTGTTTGCGAGCGCCGGTGTCGACGTCATGATAGTAGAGACCGGGCTCGGGGGGCGCCTTGACACGACGAATGTGGTCAGGAATCCGGCGGTGACGGTGATCACGGAGATCGGGCTGGATCACATGGCTTATCTGGGAGATACGATCGGGGCGATCGCCTCTGAGAAGGCGGGGATCATCAAGCCGGGCGTGCCTGTCGTATTTTCAGACAGAAAAAGGGAGGCATCTGACGTGATCTGTCAAAAAGCGGTGGAATCTGGCTGCGAGTGTCACGCAGTGTCGGAAAATGACTATAAAATAAATGAAATTTCGAAAAAATTCATTGATTTTTCCGTTGTCAGTCGTTATTATGATTATGGTAGACTGATAGCGGACACCACGGCGGTCTACCAGGCGGAGAACGCGGCTGTCGCCGTCCGCACATGTGAGGTGTTAGAAAAAGAATGTGGTTTTGACAAGATTACTGCAGGATCCATAAAGAGGGGGATCAAAAAGATGCGCTGGGCGTGCCGTATGGAAGAGGTGAGTCCGGGGGTCTTTATCGACGGAGCGCACAATGAGGACGGGATCGCGGCTTTTGTGCAGTCCCTGAATATGTCGCCGGAAAGCTGTGTGCTTATTTTTTCCGTTCTGCGGGACAAGCAGTATGATAAAATGATAGAGATGCTCTGCAGCCTATCCTTCGTTACGGATTTCGTGATCACGCATATTCCCGGTGAGCGGGGCGCTGATCTGGAGGAGATCGGGTCGGTATTTTCCCAATATGCCAACAAACATACACAGAAGATATATACTTTTGAAGCGATAGAGGATGCGCTTGCCTATGGCATGTCAGTCAAAAGAGAGGGCGGGGGAAGGGTGTACATCGTCGGATCGCTGTACCTGGCGGGTGTTGTGTCTGACTGTATGCGCAATGAGGTACTAAATGGAGGGTTATGATGATAGATTTTGAGGAAGAATTGAAGAAGTTCCATCCCAGCCTTGAGGTGGAGGATGTGGAAGATACAGTTGGGAATCAGGATGTGACAGATCTTGCAGACGTGCTGGTGAGTCTGGTGAAGGAATCAAAGGAAGAGGAGTAGGGGAGCTGTATATGTATTGCTTTAATTGCGGATGTCTGTTGTCAGAGAAGAATTTCTGCACGAGTTGTGGGGCTGACGTTGGATTGTATAAGAAGATCATGTATGCGGCGAACCGTTTTTACAACGATGGGCTGGACAAGGCAAAAGTCAGGGACTTGTCGGGGGCGGTGCTGAGTCTGCGGCAGTGCCTGAAGCTTGACCGGTGCCATATCGATGCGAGGAATCTGCTGGGGCTTGTGTATTTCGAGCGGGGCGAGGTCGTGGCGGCGCTGAGCCAGTGGATCATCAGCAAGAACACCAGAAGTGGGAAGAATATCGCCAACGACTATATCAATATGCTGCACGACAATCCCGGAAGGCTCGAGGCATACAACCAGACGATCAAGAAATATAATATGGCGCTTACATATTGTCGGCAGGACAGTCTTGATCTGGCTGTGATACAGCTCAAGAAAGTTATCTCGATGAATTCAAGATTTGTGCAGGCGAGACAGCTGCTGGCGCTGTTGTACATGAACAGCCAGGAGTGGGAGAAGGCGAAAAAGGAGCTTGAGAAGGCGCACAGCATCGATGCAAACAATACAATGACGCTCCGGTACCTCAAGGAAGTGGACGAAATGATGCCCGCCGAGGAGGAGCACGCGCGGAAAAGGAAGGAAGCGATCGTGTACCAGAGCGGCAACGATACGGTGATACAGCCGCTCGGGAAAAAGGACAGGTCATGGCTGCAGACGCTGGTGAACATGCTGATCGGTGTGGTGATCGGTGTCGGGATCGCGTGGTTTCTGGTGCTGCCGGCGAGGATCCAGCAGGCTCAGGAGGAGGTCAATGCGCGGTATAAGGCAGTCAGCGAGCAGCTGGACGCAAAGAACGTCCAGGTCAATGAACTGACGACACAGATCAACGAGCTGACACAGGAGAAAGACTCGCTGTCGAGCAGTCTGAGCGCGGCGCAGGCGGATCGGGTACAGATACAGGCGAACACCGAACTGATCGAGGCGGTTCTGATGCATATGAACGGGACCGGGGATGAGATGGCGGTTGCAGACGCGCTGGAGAAGATCGACAGGGAATACATGCAGAATGAGGCGACGGAGAGTTTTAAGGCGCTGTATGATGCCTTGAAGGGCAGTGTGGGGAAAGTGGTGGCGAGGAAGAGCTATGATGCAGGTTATGCGGCATTCCGCGCGGAGGAGTACGACACAGCCATCACAAATCTCGAGCGGGCGTACGCGTACGATCCGACAAATGGCGAGGCGCTGTACAATCTGGGAAATTCGTACAACAAACTGGGGGATCTGGACAAGGCAGTGGAAATATATGAGCAGGTGATCGCGTTGTTTCCGGGGACTCAGAAAGCGAGGAAGTCGGAAGGATACATTAAGGAGATCAAAGGAGAATGAGCCGCAGCAAATACACGAAGGAGGACATGCCGGAAAGGTGCGTCCTTTTTTGTTTGATCAGGAGGAGTTTTGAATGGAAAAGAAGATGGAAGAATATGCGATCATCGACGATTATCTGTGCATCAGAATGCCGCAGGAGGTGGATCATCACGGTGCCACGGGCATCAGGGAGTGCGCGGACCGGCTGATACTCGACGATAAGGTGAAAAATATCGTGTTTGATTTTGCAGATACGACTTTTATGGACAGCTCGGGGCTGGGTATCATCATCGGCAGATATCGAAAGATTTCCTGCTTTGGCGGAAAGGTGTATGCGGTCAACGTGAGCGAGCGCATCAGCAGGATCCTGAGGGCGTCGGGAATGTCAGCCATTGTGGAGATACTGACATAGAGCGCAGGCACAGATACGGATCATAGGGAATCGGCAGGGGATCGGGAATGATCGGGAAATATCCGATCGGGAATAATCAGAAAGGAAGTGACTGTGAACAGAACGCACAGTTGCAGAGAGGATGGGATCTTATATGGAAAACGGGCGCGCAAAAACGGGTGCAGCACAGATAACAGCAAATGAAATCTGTATGGAGTTCGATGCGATATCGGAGAACGAGGGACTGGCGAGAGTGGTGATCGCCGCATTTTTGTCAAGGATAGATCCGACAGTGGACGAGATCGAGGATGTGAAGACCGCAGTGTCGGAGGCAGTGACCAACGCAGTGATACATGGCTACGGCGAGAGGGGAGGACGCATTGTCATGCGCGCGCATCTCTCGGAGGAGAAGGTGCTGTCGGTCGACATTTCTGACAAGGGTGTCGGCATCGCGGACGTGGAACAGGCGATGCAGCCGCTTTTTACTACCGGGGCGGCAAAGGAGAGATCGGGGATGGGCTTTTCCTTCATGGAGGCTTTCATGGATCAGATCGAGGTGGAGAGCGGCGTCGGAGAGGGAACCTGCGTACATATGTGGAAACGCTTTGGCGTCGGGCAGGATGAGCCGGCACCGATCCTGCAGGCGGCAGTGTGGAATAGAAGCGGCAGGGCATGACCTATGGAGGAGAGGGAACTTTTTATAAGGGCACAGAGCGGAGAAAAGGAGGCAAAGGAAGCTTTATTCACTAAAAATACGGGGCTGGTTTACCATGTGGTGAAGCGCTTTGCGGGCAGAGGCGCAGAGGGCGGAAAGAGCAGAGTGGAGGCGGAGGATCTGTTTCAGATCGGCGCGATCGGGCTTGTGAAGGCGATCGAGAAGTTTGATACAGAGTACGGAGTGTGTTTTTCCACCTATGCGGTGCCGGTGATCATGGGGGAGATTCGGCGGTTCCTGCGCGATGACGGCATGATAAGAGTCAGCAGGAGCATCAAGGAAAATGCGAGGCGGCTGAGGTGTATCAGGGAGGATTTCTGGCAGAGGATGGGCAGGGAACCGATGATGTCGGAACTGGCAGAGGAATCGGGGCTTGCCACGGAAGAGATCATCGCGGCGCTCGACGCGGGCTGTGAAGTGGAGTCGATCTACAAGACCGTATATGAGTCTGACGGCAGCGAGGTGCTCCTGGTGGACATGCTGGGCAGGGAAGGCGAGAGCGAGGAGGTCGTCAACAGACTGCTGCTGGAAAAGCTGTTGAACGAGCTTGACGAGCGGGAGAAGAGCCTGATCCGGCTGCGGTATTTTGAGAACAGGACACAGATGCAGGTGGCGGGGGATCTCGGGATCAGCCAGGTGCAGGTATGCCGCCTGGAGAAAAGGGCGCTGCTGCGGATGCGCCAGTGTGCAATGGCGTAAAAAATGTGCGTTTAGCGTGTCTGGACTATAAAGTTTGATGCGGGGTATGCCGATATTAAATATAACTGATAACGTAGGGGGAAGGACACCCCTATTCGTTTTAATATGTATATTTTACAGAAAGGCTGGTATGAATATGAATGGAATCAATTACAGTTCACTCTTGAACAATACAGGATTATTCTCAAATCAAACAAACAAGGACGAGGCAGCTTTTACCGGAAATGTCGCGGGCGCAAATAGAAGGACACAGAGCAGGAAGTCCGCGCAGGACAGCAGACAGGCAAACGCGGACAGGGACACATATGAGTACAGCGGACAGGCGCGCGAAGTGAAGGCGGGCTACACGAAACCGCAGCGCACAGAGTCCACGACGTACAAGGCACTCGACGCCAACGGCGTGCAGGAGGGGATCGAACTCAGCGACGGCGCGAAGAAATTGCTGGCGGAGCTCAGGGAGAAATACGGTGATATGGAGTTCTCCGTGGCGAAGTGGTCTTCGGACGAGGAGCAGGATTATTATGCAGGGCTGACGGACAAAGATTACAGTGTGCTGATCAACCCGGAGCTTTTGGAGCAGATGGCGGCAGATCCGGCAGCGAGGGAGAAGTACGAGGCGATCATCGGCGGTGCGGACGATAAGTTTGACACGCTGAAGGAAGAGCTTGGCGAGGATGCGGAGAAGGTCAAGGGATTCAGCATCACGATGGATCAGGATGGAACGGTGTCCTATGCCGTGAAGCTCTTGAAGGACATGGCAGAGAGCAACAGGGTAGACAAGAAGACGGAGCAGGAGCGCATGGAGGAGAAGCGCGCCGAGAAGAAGAGAGCCGAGAAAGAGCGGCAGGAGCAGGTAGTAGAGAAAAAGCAGGAGACTGAGAAAATCGAGGCATCTTCGATCGAGGAACTGATCAAGGCGATTAAGGCAAAACTGCATCCGGAAGAGAATGTGGACACAGATAAGGTTGAGGAAGAGCTGTAAGGGCAGATGACATAAAATAGCGTGTGTTTTGACACACGCTATTTTTGCGTATATGATAGATATTGTCTTTTTGCGCATAGGTGATATAATGTACGTGAAAGCAACGTTAAGAGGAGGACAAGATGACGTGAAGATAATAATTGCAGGTGACGGCAAGGTGGGCACGATGCTTACCAAGCAGCTGTCAGCCGAAGGGTACGACCTGACTTTGATCGATGACAATCCGAAGGTGCTGGAGTCGACGGAGGAGAGATATGATATCATGGCGGTGCAGGGGAACTGCGCATCCATGGAGACGCTGGAACGGGCGGGGGTGAAGGAGACGGATCTGCTCATCGCGGTCACGGATGCGGACGAGATCAATCTGCTCTGCTGTATGACGGCACACGGAATGAATCCCGACATCCACACGATCGCCCGCATCAGAAATCCGGAGTACACGGATCAGATCTTCAAGATGAGAAGTCTCTTCGCGCTCTCCATGATGATCAATCCGGAGCGGCAGGCGGCGGTGGAGATCGAGCGGCTTCTGAAATATCCGGGATTCCTAAAGCGCGATACCTTTGCCAAGGGCAGGGTTGAGATCGTGGAGCTGCGTGTCGATGCAGGGCACAAGCTGTGCGATATCGCGCTGAACGACCTCTACAGCATCGTGAAGTGCAAGATCCTGGTGTGTACCGTGATCCGCAACGGCAAGGCGATCACGCCGGGCGGTGATTTCGTGCTGGCGGCGGGAGACCGCATCTTTGTGACGGCGCCGACGAATGTGCTCACGACGCTGCTCAAGAATCTGGGGATCATCACGCATAAGGCAAAGCGCGTGATCCTTTGCGGCGGCGGACGTGTCAGCTTTTATCTGGCGCAGATGCTGCTCAGGAGCGGCATTGGTGTCCAGATCGTGGAGCAGAATTATGAGAAGTGTGTCCAGCTAGCCAACATGCTTCCCAAGGCAACTGTGATCCACGGGGATGCGACGAAGGAATTTCTGCTTGACAACGAGGGGATTTCTGACTGTGACGCGCTGGTGACGCTCACAGGCGTGGACGAGATGAACATCATCATTTCCCTGTACGGGAGCAGCTGCAAGGTGCCGCAGATCATCACGAAACTTGGAAGGCTGGAGAACAATACGATACTGGATGCGCTTCCCCTGGGGAGTATCATCAGTCCCAAGGAGCTCAGCTGCAATAACATTGTGCAGTATGTGCGCGCCATGCAGAACCAGACGGGTGCGGCGCTCACGGTGTACATGATCGCGGACGGGCAGGCCGAGGCGGTGGAGTTCATGGTGGACCAGAATACGCTTCACTGCGGGGAACCGCTCAAGAAGCTCAGGATCAAGAAGAATGTGCTGGTGGTGTGCATCATGCACGGCGCACAGCTTGAGATCCCAAACGGTGATTCCAGCTTTGTGCGGGGGGACACGGTGATCGTCGTGACAGGCGCCGACAGGGTGCTCTACAAGCTGAATGACATATTTGAATAATTGGGGGATAAGGATAGGACGATTATGAATTACAAGATGATGGGCAGATTTGTCGGGCGTATTTTGTTGGTGGAGGCGGTCTTCATGGTGCCGTCGCTGCTGATCAGTCTGGTCAAACAGGAAAGTATGGCGCGCATAGGATTTGCGGCAAGTATCTGTATCACACTGTTTCTGTCGCTGCTGCTGCTTGTGCTGTGCAAGGGCAGCAGGAGGAGTTTTAAGGCGCGCGACGGGCTTGTCTGTGTCGGCGTGAGCTGGATCGTGATGAGTCTGCTGGGATGTCTGCCGTTTTATATATCGCGGGAGATACCGTCTTATTTGGATGCGCTGTTCGAGACGGTGTCTGGCTTTACGACAACAGGTTCCTCTATCCTCTCAGAGATCGAGGGACTTTCCATGAGTATTCTCTATTGGAGGAGCTTCACGCACTGGCTGGGCGGTATGGGTGTGCTGGTGTTTGTGCTGGCTCTGGGCGCATCCGGTGAGGGCAGCAAAGGCTTTACCATGCATCTTCTGCGGGCGGAGAGTCCGGGACCGCAGGTGGGAAAGCTTGTTCCGAAGATGAAAAAGACGGCGGAGATCCTGTACCTGATCTATGTCCTGCTCACGATCGTGGATATTGTTTTCCTGCTGTTTGGCGGTATGCCGCTGTTTGAGGCAGTCTGCACGGCGTTTGGCACGGCGGGCACCGGCGGTTTCGGCATCAAGAATGACAGCATTGCGGGGTACAGCCCGTACATCCAGAATGTGTGCACGGTGTTCATGCTGCTGTTCGGCGTCAATTTCAGCTGCTATTATATGCTCCTGCTGCGCCAGTTTTACAGCGTGTTCAAGGATGAGGAGCTGCGGCTCTATCTGGGGGTGGTGATCGGCAGCATCGTGCTGATCACGCTCAATCTGAAAGGGTTTTACGCCACGTTTGAGGAGACGCTGCGCCATGCATCGTTCCAGGTGGCGAGCATCGTGACGACGACAGGGTACGCCACGGCGGACTTTGACTTGTGGCCGTCGTTTTCAAAGGCGATCATCCTGGGGCTGATGGTGATCGGCGCGAGTGCGGGAAGTACGGGGGGCGGCTTTAAGTGTGCGAGGGTTCTGATCATTGTCAAGGGGCTTCGGAGGAACCTGCGCCGCGCGATATCACCGCAGAAGGTGCAGGTCGTCAGGATCAATGACCACATGGTCGACGAGAAGGTGCTGGAGAACACCAACGCATATCTGTCTGCCTATGTGATCATACTGTTTATCAGCTTTATCCTGGTGTCGCTCGACCGGTTTTCGGTCATGACGAGTTTCACTGCGGTGCTGTCCTGTTTCAACAATATAGGGCCGGGGCTTGAAGCGGTGGGACCTACCTGCAATTTTGGGGAGTTCAGCTGGCTGTCGAAACTGGTGCTGATCGGGGATATGCTTGCCGGCAGGCTTGAGATCTTCCCGATCCTGATCCTGTTCTCCAGGACGACGTGGGGACGGCTCAAGGGCTAATAGGTCGCAAAGATATCCGCGACGCCGTGCGTGGGAACGGGCGTGTTGTTCCTGTCAAAGATAAAGACAGGGAGGTGGTTGGAGGTGCCCTCCTCCCACGCAAGGTGCTGCTGCGGCACATGGAGCGAAAAGCCGCTGCCGCTCTTGATGCGTCCCACGTAGTCGTCTATGGAGTTCAGCGGTCTGTCAAATTCCATGCCGTAGATAAAGCCATTGTCCGTTCTGCCGACGTGGTGTATGTCGGAGCCGGCGGTCATCGTGATGTGGTGCTCTGATGCGTAACGGTACGCCATGCGGTTCTGCTCGTGCGGGTTTCCGGAGTTTGCCACCTCAAAGGCATCGCACTGGTGCGGGTGGACATACACCTCGGACAGATAACCTCTCTCCCGGAAGGGATGCGCCTGCACGACAAGCCCGCCCTCTGCCCGGATCTTCTCATAGTGGGTGATGTGATCCCACGTCATCATGTCAGGGTGGTCCTTGAGCCACTTTTTGTCAAGTCCGTAGACCAGATATTCGTCGCCGTCAAACCGGCTTTCCCACGCAAAGAAAACGTTGAGTCCCTGTCTGATGCCCTCTGCCCTGGCGTCCTCGTAGCCGCTGCAGAAGATATCCACACGCTCATCCCACGGGAGATCTTTGGGGACACAGCAGTTGCCGTTAAAAAAATGATCCGTCACGATGATGCCGTCATAGCCGAGTTTTTTGTAGTAGGAAATGTATTCGGAACCCGCACTCCTGGCGCACGCGCTGGCGGCGTTTGTGTGAAGATGCACTTCGTATAAATAGGACATGGTATTACCTCCTCTAAAGTCATTTATAAATCACTATAGCATAAAAAAGTGGAAATGTTAACAGGGATTTGGAAAGGAAACGGAATGGAACAGAGCCGTACACCGCTGCTGCAGGCGGTAACAGATTTGATTGAAACAGATCCGGCGTATTTCAGGGTACCCGGGCACAGACTGGAAAAGGGAATCTGTCCGCGCTGGACGGACAGGGTTGGAACGAGGATCTTTGCGTACGATGTGACCGAGACACCGTTCACGGATGATCTGCACAGTCCGGTGGGGGCGATCGGTGAGGCACAGCGGCTGCTCAGTGCGCTCTATGGCGCGGATCGGAGCTTTTTCCTCGTCAACGGCAGCACCTGCGGAAACGAGGCGATGATCCTCAGCGCGGCGCTTGAGGGCGAGCGGATCATGATAGCCAGAAACGCGCATAAGTCCGCGCTCATGGGATTGATCCTGTCCGGGGCGAATCCGGTGTATGTGCTGCCGGAGGTGATCGGCGAGTGGGCGATACAGGGAGAGATCACGGCGGCGTCCGTCCGCAGAGGGTTTGAGGAGCATCCCGACTGCAAGGCACTGTTCCTGGTGAGTCCGAGTTATTACGGCGTGTGTTCGGATCTGGAGGCGATCGCGGAGATCTGCCATGCGCACAAAGCGCTCCTGCTGGTCGACGAGGCGCACGGGGGGCACCTGTACTTTCATGACCGATTGCCCATGGGGGCGCTCAGGGCGGGGGCGGATGTCTGCGTGCAGAGTATGCACAAGGTTGCGGGGGCACTGACGCAGAGCGCAGTGCTGCACATAAAGCACCACGGTGTGGGGGAGGCGGCACTGGAGCGCATCGCGCAGAACCTGCAGCTGGTACAGAGCACGAGCCCGAGCTATCTGCTGATGACATCGCTCGACTGCGCAAGGTACGAGCTTGCCAGGAACGGGGCGGGCATGATGGAGAGGGCACTCATGCTTGCGGAACATGCGGCGGAGAGGATCCGGGCGATTGAGGGCTTTCGCTGCATGGAGAGAGATCGGACGGACAGGACACGGCTGGTGATATCGGCGAGGGAGATCGGTCTGACAGGCTATGCGCTGGAAAAAATGCTCTTTGAGGAGTACGCTGTCAACATGGAGCTTGCGGACAGTGAGAATGTGCTTGCCATCGTGACTTACGCAAACGAGCTGGAAGATATGGACAGGCTGGTCTGGGCGTGCAGGGATATCGGCAGAAGATATGGAGGGAATGCAAGTTCGAAGACGGACAGATCTTCCGGGGCAGTCCCTGTGCGCGAGAAAAGTGCGTACCCGCCTTTTCCCAAGCTCCCACGGCAGATTATGACACCGCGGAAGGCTTATTTTTCTGATACGGAGACAGTCCGCTGGCAGGATGCGGCGGGGAGGACGGCGGGGCAGATGGTCGCACCGTATCCGCCGGGGATTCCGGTGCTCTATCCGGGCGAGGAGATCAGCCAGGCGGTGTGGGACTACATAGAATGTTTTCGGAGGGACAAAAGACGGATCCACGGCGCTGACCTGGACGGGGAGACGGATCAGATCAGGGTGGTCAGACGCATTTAAAATTTTTTGTGTATACAAATAAAATATCCGCAGATAATAACCATGAAGAGGGAAGCGGGCGAGAGAGACGCCGGCTTTGGAAAGGCATGGTTATTTTTGTGGCGAATGTAGTGTTGTATCTCATGGCAAAACAGAATGTGGCGACGGCAAAGGAAGACGTGGAGCTCTCCGATGTGGCGAGCATATACTGCGAGGACGAGATGATCCGGGCGAAGGCGGAAGCGCTCAAGGTACACCGTTTCCGGCAGGATGGTCAGCCGAGGGTGGTGATCAGCGTCCTAAAGATCATAGAGCAGATCACCAAACTCTGTCCGGGGATCACCGTCGAGAGTATCGGAGAGACCGATATTATCATCGAAAAGGCATCGCTGCAGCATGATAAGCCGGAACAGAAAAACGGGCTGGGGGCGTATGTCAGGATCGCGTTTGTGTCGCTGATCTGTTTTTTCGGTTCGGCTTTTACGATCATGGCATTTCACAACGATGTCGGTCTGGCGGATGTGCTGGGCAGGATATATGAGCTGGTGATGGGGGCGGAGTCGGACGGGTACACGGCTCTCGAGATCTCGTATTCGGTCGGTTTGGCAGCAGGGATCATCGTGTTTTACAATCATGTGGGTGGTAGGCGGCTGACCTCCGATCCGACGCCTCTCGAGGTGGAGATGCGCAACTATGAGCGCGATGTCAACCAGGCGCTCGTGGAGATGGCTGGCAGGCAGAAGCTTGAGAAGGATGTGGATTGATGGTCTGGAAAATCATATTGTTGTGGATAATCGGTATCAGTTCGGGGATCATGGTCTCGGCGGGAGTCTTTACAGTGCTTTTTGTGGTCGGTCTGGTCCCGCGGTTTGCGGGGAGGACGGACACGGCGAGGTGTGAGCTATTTTATGAGGAGTGTCTGATCTTTGGCGCGGTGCTGGCGGATGTGATCAGCGTGTTTCCGATCAAAGGCTCACTTGGGAGCTGCCCGGACATTTTATTGACAGTGCTCCTGATCTTTATCGGTATGTTTGCAGGTATCTTTTTCGGCTGTCTGTCCATCGCGCTTGCGGAGGTGCTTGACGGCATACCGATCTTTGCGAGAAGGGTAAAGTTGAAGATGGGTGTGAGTATCGCGGTGCTCGCGGTCGCACTCGGAAAGATCGCCGGATCGCTTGTTTATTTTGTCAATGGATTTTTTGAAGGGATTTAGGGAGGATAGGATTGATGGCATCAGAACAGAAAAAAGAGGAATATCAGGAGTATGTGCGGCAGAATTCGCCCAAGACCAATCTGCCCCTGCAGATGGCAAAGGCGTTTGTCATGGGCGGCGTGATCTGCTGCGTGGGACAGTTCATCGTCAATACGGCTGCGGAGCAGTTCGGCATCGGGAAAGAGACCGCGGCGGGCTGGTGTTCTATGATACTGATACTGATCAGTGCCCTGCTGACAGGTTTCAACCTGTACGGCAGGCTGGTGAAGTGGGGCGGTGCGGGCGCGCTCGTGCCGATCACCGGATTTGCCAACTCGGTGGTGGCGTCGGCAATCGAGTACAAGACGGAGGGGCAGGTGTACGGTATCGGGTGCAAGATCTTTACGATCGCGGGACCTGTGATTTTGTACGGTATAGTCACGAGCTGGGGGCTTGGGATCCTGTACTGGCTCGGAAAGATCATGGGGATATTGTAATGTATCAATTTAGGATAAATTGTGCATAGACTGTATATTTGTCGAAGTCTCCGGGCTTGCGGAGATCCAGAACACTCTTCCGGATCCTGTAGGTGCCCGGAACAAGCGCCCCATACAGCCATTCCCAGTCCAGTTCCTGCTCTGTACTGCCGTCGATCGTACAGGCGACATCATTGAAGGCGTACTCTCCTTCCAGTATGACAGGCACCTCCTGCCACATATTATCTCTCTGCATTTCGATCAGAAAATCCGTGCCGCAGCTGAGATCACCTGTTGCGGCATCGCCATCATACTGTTGAAATACAAGCGTTGCACCGGTTGACGAGATATTCTTGAGTGTGAAGGACACCCCGATCTGCTCCGCCTCGGACTCCCGGCTGTAGATATATGCAGCGCCTGATCTTTTTGATGTGTCGAAAGTCAGCGTGCCGAGGATCTCCATAATCTGGTCAGAATAGGCATCCCACCAGTCATCCACAGAATAAGTCAGGGCGACGATGCCGTCATAGCCATCCCGAAAAGTGATAAAATCCCAGTGTGAAAGATTGTCATAAGTGCCGATGCTGGCTGCATGACCTGCGATCGTTGTCTCCTCCGTGGCAAGTCCTGTTCCGCAGACACCGAAGCTGTCGATGTAGTTGAGTGCGATATAGCCCTGCGGCACCCCGTCGGGATAAAAGCGGATCCCGTACAGACCATAGTCTGTCTCACCGCTGTCCGTCGGGCAGGTTTCATAGTGCCAGCCGTCAGGGATTGACAGGGTGATCTCGCCGTAAGGTCCGCCCTGCACTGCGTCGGTGCTTTCGGGAGCTTCGGCAGGCGTTTCGACGGTTTCGTCTGGACTTTCGGAGGCAGTGGGATTGCAGGCGGCGTCTTCGCCTGGAAAGCTGGCGGTGGCTGCGCAGCCGTTTGTGACGATACTGATCGAGAGTACCGTGGTAAGTATGATTGTCGCGGTATTTTTTTTCATATGCTGTTTCCTCCTTGTCCTGTATATAGATTTCGAGTGGCTATGTGTCTGCCCGGCGCGCTTTTTTGCGCGGCGCGTCTGTATAAAAGGCTGTTTCGCGGCAGGTTTTGCAGGTATATGCAGTGTTCCTTTACTAATATAGAAGGAAAAAAATGCAGTCGGTTGCGTTTATGTACATCAAATCGGATCCGGGTGGACCTGATCAGATGGCATGAATATCCCCCTTTGCCGTCACATATAATGAACAGACAGTGTGTTGGAGAATATGGTGGTCGCGTGAAAAGTAAAGTGATGGTGAGTCTGGTGCTGGTCGCGTTTGCGCTGGCGGCGGGGATCTTTGTGTATGAGAGCAGGACGCAGCAGGTCAGCCAGACGGGCAGCAATTTTATCAAGTGGGTGGATTTCAACGCGTCAAAGGATGCGATGAAGAAGGCATGTCTCATGGACATAGAGTCGTATGGATCGAGCCGGCATCTCGACTGGATCACGCTGCTTGCGTATGCCGCCGTGCGCGGTGGCGGGGAGTTTGACAGCAAGTCGACAGAATACATTGACGAGATCGCGGCGAAGATCACAAACGGCGAGATCACCGAGGAGGAGCTGCGGCAGAAGTACCAGTATTTTCCCTATTATTATGAGGCATATTCCGCGGTGCTCGGAGGCATGGTCGGGGAATATGAGCTAGAGGATGCGGACGGTACGTATCAAAAGAAGTACGGTCTGAAAGCGTTTTCGCCGATAGCGGCGGGGTTTTCTTATCAGGATTATGATGACTTCGGTGTAGGAAGGGATTTTGGATACAAGAGACAGCATCTCGGCCACGACATGATGGGGCTGGTCGGTACGCCAAATAGTATAAAAAACTATATAGCATTTCAGCCTTGTTACAATAGCTGAAATTAGCACATAGTATGTTTTAGTTATTTTTCTGCAGTTCCTGGATTTTGAGGTTTGGCGGGGCTCATCACGATGGCGGGTGAACCCCGCCTTTTCATGTTTCTAAAGATTCTCAACGTACATCGGGATGTTTCCGATACATGTTCGGCGTAACCCCAAATTTCTTTTTGAACACGTTCTGAAAATACGCCTGGCTGGAAAAACAGAGGTAGCTGCTGATCTCACTGATGGATTTGTCCGTGTAGGTCAGCAGCGATTTTGCCTCTTCCAGCTTGCAGCGCATGATAAATCCGTTCATCTCGAATCCGAGCTCCCTCTTAAAACAGCGCGAGAGATAGGAGCGGCTTTTGCCGACATAGGCTGCCACATCAGAGGTGGAGATTGCCTGGTTGGTGTGCTGCTTGATATACTGGATGCACTTGTAAATGTCCGAAGTGGTGTCGCGGGGGATCTGCGCCTGCGCCACACGGCGTGTAAAATCCATCATCATGTTGTACTGCATCTGGTAAACCGCCTCCGCACTCTGGAGTTTTTCGCTTTCCTGGATATAGATATCGCTGAGCTGATAGGCGGATTCGATGTCAAGGCCGCCCTCGATCGCGCAGCGGGTAACCAGTGTGACTACGGTAATCAGGATATTTTTTGCCTGCCGCAGGGTATTGTCCGCAATCCGCCCTGCCTGTATGGAGAATGCGTTGGAGAAGAATCTTTTCAGCCCTTCAATGTTTCCACTGCGGATATAATCCAGATACTGCTGCTCATAATGGTATGTGTTGTGGAAGCGTTCCATCTCTTTGGCATCATAACTTTTCGACAAATGAAGGGAAGCGACGGAATCGCTTTTCGTGTCAGTGTATACATTCAGATATACTTCAATATCAATCACATCATTTGACAATTCCTGATAAAACAAGGCTAAAAAATGGCAGAACTGATGAAAGGAGTACACGGGCGTGAACTGATACAGTTCTGTCAGCTGCTCCCTGTGCCCCAGCGGGATAGAATATTCCTTCATGATATTCCTGATGGATTCCGGGGAGGGCAATATACTGATAACGGGACCGATCAAAACCATCTGTCCCGTTTTTGTGTTTTGAACAAGGCCGATATAGTGAAACTCTTTTGTGACAAGATAGGAAACGGGCTGTTTTCTGGAAACCAGGTCGGACAGATGAGGTGCGGCAAGGTCAAACGGGAAGCCGGTGTCAGGCAGGACCAGCTGCAGGTGTCCGTCCTTATAATAGTGTATTGGGAGATAGGTGCAGTTGTATAGTGTCTGGCAGAATGAACAGATCGAATCCCTTGAGTCCATGATAACCTCCTGTACAAAAAACAATTTAAAAAAGCAAATCAAAGGTTAGAAGTAACGTTTAAAACAACTTTACAATATTTCGCACAAGATTACAATACAAAATTAAATTAAGCGCTTAAAATGATAAATAAATTTTGAAAATTCAAGAAGAAGGAGTCGGAGGTATTTATGGAACAGATTTTAATCAAGGGTATGAAATTTCAGACATTTGACGGAAAACAGGTTTTGTTCAATGGCATCAATGTAGTGTGTAAGGACAAAAAGTCAGGATATCTGTTTCCCAATCTGGCAAAATCATTCCAGTCATTTCATGAGATGGGATTTAACCTGATACGGTTTGGCATTTTCTGGGACGGGGTGGAGCCGCAGCCGGGAGTATACGACATGGAGTATCTGAAAAAGGTAAAAGATACCATACAGCTTGCACAAAAGTATGGCCTGTATGTCATGGTAGACATGCATCAGGATCTGTTTGGACAAAAATTTGCGGACGGTGCGCCGGACTGGGCGACACTGGACGAGGGGGCTAATCATCCGGAAGGATGTACGATGTGGTATGATGCGTACCTGCAGAGCGAGGCCATCATCAGGGCGGCAGATAACTTTTGGGCAGACAAAGAAGCTGCGGACGGCATCGGGCTTCTGGAGCATTATGCAAAAATGTGGGAGCAGATCGTGCAGTATCTGGACGACTGCGAGAATATCATTGGCTGGGAGCCGATGAATGAGCCTTTTATGGGAAGCCTTGCGCGCAATGCCTTTGGCGCTGCCACAATGAAAATAAAGGAACAGGCGCCGCAGTTTGACTTAAGCCGTCCTGCGGAGATTACGCCGGAACAGCAGGCGCTGTTTATGGGCTGTGTGACAGAAAAGCTGCAGGAATTTGACCGCACTACGCTGATGGATTTTTACCGGCGAATGTGGGAAGCTGTCAGCAGATACAGCAGAAAACCGCTTGTTACGGGAGGAAACATTTACAGCAGCAGTACAGTCCGCACCGGAATCGGGAGACTGGACAATCCGGCTGCAGGGGAAGGCATACAGATTTATGCCCCGCACGGATACGATTCTGTGGTTGATTCAGACCGTTATGAGAATTTCAGCAAAGAGAATGTAGAGCAGCTTTTTGCGGATAAACGCAGTTCCCAGGAGGAACTGGAACTTCCCGTGGTGGTAGGGGAGTGGGGAGCATTTCCCTCTAAAGGCTTTACAAATGACCTGATCCGTCATATGAACGGGATTCTGGAAAGGTATCTGTGGAGTTCCGCTTACTGGGAATATCATCCGGGAATGGAAGATGATAAGAACTATAGTTCCCTTTGCAGGGCTTATCCGGCGGAGACGGCGGGCGAGTTATGCTCTTATCATTATGATGAGGATAAAAAGTCTCTTGAAATGACATTTAAGGCGGCTGGCAGGAGCAGGGTTTACTGTCCTTTTGATCCCGTGTGCGTGACCGGATTGGACGGGGAGGGAGAATATCAAATCGATTATAGCGTGGAAAAAGCGGGCAAGACTGCAAATTATGTGTCTTTCAATCTGGAACAGACCGGAGTTACGACGATAAAAATAAACGGATAAAGCAAATTCGCAATAAATGACACACAACTACAATACATGCGCCTGATATAAAAGTAAAATGTAAATACAGACAGCAGAAAACGAAGCGGAAACAAAATAAAACAGGAGGTGCTTTTATGCAGATAACCGATTTGCGCACAGAATATCAGAAAAATCCGCTGGGGCTGGATGCGGTAAGACCGCGGTTCTCATGGAAGATCGAGTCTGACCAGTCCGGTACCATGCAGACAGCCTACCAGATCCAGGTCATGTCGGAGGGAAAGATGGTGTGGGACTGCGGCCGCAGGGAGTCTGACCAGTCCGTGCTTGTGGAGTATGCAGGCCCGGCACTGCAGGCGGAACAGATTTATGAGTATCATGTAATGATATGGGATAACCACGCAGGGACAGCGGAGGCTGTGGGAAGTTTTGAGACGGGACTGCTTTCCGGGACGAATTTCCAGGCAGGGTGGATCACACATCCCTTTGCGAATGAAGAGACGGCCTGTCCGGTTTTTGTGAGGACAATATCGCTAAAGAAGGCGGTAAAGCGGGCGCGTATCTATGCAACAGCGCTGGGTGTGTACGAAATACAGCTTGACAGGGAAAAGGTCGGTGATGCCTTCTTTGCTCCGGGATGGACAAATTACAAAAAACGCCTGCAGTATCAGACATATGATGTGACAGAACTGCTCAACAGGAATAGGGGCTCAGACCACACACTGGAAATCATGGTGGGAAATGGCTGGTATAAGGGGATTTTCGGTTTTACCTGCACGCCGGACCACTATGGAGACCGGACAGCGCTTCTGGCGGAGCTCCATATCCTTTACGAAGATGGATCTAAGGAAGTAGTCGCTACAGACCAGGACTGGGAGGTTAAGACAGGTTCCGTAAGGTATAGTGAAATCTATATGGGCGAGACAATTGACAGCACATTTATGGACAATGCGTTATCTGCGGCAATACCGTTTTCCTATCCCATGGAGAATATCACGGCGCAGGAATGTGAACTGGTAAGAATCACCAAACGTACTCCCGCAAAAGAACTGATTCTGACGCCGAAGGGGGAGAAAGTACTGGACTTCGGGCAGAATATGGCAGGATTTGTGGAAGTTACAGTAGAGGGAAAAATCGGTCAAAAAATTATTGTACGCCATGCAGAGACACTGGATAAGGATGGAAATTTTTACCCGGAGACACTGCGCCAGGCGAAATCGACAGATACGTATATCTGTGACGGCACCAGACAGACGTTCCTTCCGCATTTTACCTTTCATGGATTCCGCTACATATGCGTGGAAGGGCTTGACGAGGTGAATCCTGCCGATTTTACAGCGTGTACGCTGCACACGGATATGCGGCAGACAGGGAGTTTTACCTGTTCCAACGCGATGGTGAATCAGCTGCAGAGTAATATCCAGTGGGGACAGCGGAGCAATTTCCTGGATATTCCCACAGATTGTCCGCAGCGCGATGAGCGTCTTGGATGGATGGGGGATGCGCAGGTCTTCTGCAGGACAGCTTCCTACAACATGGAGACCGCGCTGTTCTTTACCAAATGGCTGCACGATCTGAAGAGTGAGCAGACTGCACAGTTTGGACCGCCCCATGTGGTGCCCAATATCCTTGCTGACCAGGAGGCGGCAGCGGCGTGGAGCGATGCCGCTACGGTGGTGCCATGGACGGTTTATCAGGTATTTGGGGATAAGAGAGTGCTGGCGGACCAGTATGAGAGCATGAAGGGATATGTGGATTACATTACGGCGCACTGCAGTGAGAATGGCCTGTGGCAGACAGGGTTCCAATACGGGGACTGGCTGGCGCTTGACAAGGAGGAGAGTGCAGACCGCACAGGCGCGACGGACAAGTATCTGGTGGCAAATGCCTATTATGCGTATTCCGCGGATATTGTGCGGAAGGCGGCTGAGGTGCTCGGGTATGAGGAGGACGCGAAGGAGTATGCGGCGCTTCATCACAGGATCACAGAACTGTTTGGCGAGGAGTATATCACACGCACAGGCAGGATGGTGAGCGAGACACAGACGGGATGTGTGCTGGCGCTGCATTTTAACCTGGCGCAGGAAAAGTACCGGGAGCGGATTGCCAAATCGTTAAAGACAAACATTGCAAACCACAAGAACCACCTCTCGACCGGATTTGTGGGAACTCCCTATCTATGTCATGTACTATCGGAGAACGGCATGCATGGGCTGGCGGGGACTATTTTCCTGAAAGAAGATTATCCTTCGTGGCTGTATGCGGTAAAAAAGGGTGCGACCACCGTCTGGGAGCGCTGGAATTCCATCATGCCGGACGGCAGTTTTGACGAATCCGGCATGAACAGCCTGAACCATTATGCATACGGTTCGATCGGGGACTGGATGTATGAGAAACTGGCAGGAATCAATCCGGCAAAACCGGGATATAAGGAGATACGGATTCAGCCAGGATTTATCAAAGGAATCACGAGCGTGGACGCGTCGTTTGATTCGGTATACGGCACGATTCGCAGTGCGTGGAGCTGCCGGGACGGAAAAATCACGGTGGATGTGACAATCCCGGCAAACACGACAGCAGAGGTGTACCTGCCGGAGAAGGAGGGAGCATTAAAGCTGGGTTCCGGGTCATGGCATTATGAGTACGACACGGATACCAGACTGGAGATGGACAGATTTACCATGGACACGACGCTTGGCGCGCTGGTCCAGGAGCCTGTGGCGGTGGAGCTCTTTAACCAGTATGTGCCCGGAATGCTGGATGGACCCATGATTGAGTTTGCCTACGGCATGACGATCAGTGAGCTCACGGCAGTGATGCCGCCGGAGGGCGTCGGGGTATTTCAGATGGTGCTGGAAATGCTGAATAAACAAAAATAAAACATAATTGTGCAGGAGGAAATAAATATGGCGAAAAAACCATTGGGAAAAGACCAGTTTGGCATTCAGAAGGTAATGCGGGGGAGCGATTATTTTGCAGATTCCATGGGGCAGTTTGCACTGAATGCAATCAGCGGCATGGTGGGACAGCTGACATATTTTTATACGGACAAGGCAGGGCTGGCGGCAGGGATGGTCGCGACCGTGTTCATGGTCACCAAAATTATTGACGCGTTCACGGATATCATTATGGGTAACATCATTGACCATACAAAGCCGGGTAAAGAGCGGTACAGACCGTGGATTCTGAAGATGGCGATACCGGCTGCCCTTATGATGCTGTTGTTGTTTACCGTCCCGAAAGGAAGCGCGGGACTGCAGATTGCCTATATGCTGGTTACCAATCTGCTGATGACTTCGGTAATCTACACGGCGATTGCAATTCCCTATGCGTCGCTGCAGGTCGTGAGGACAAACAGCTCTGAGGAGCGCGGCAAGATGGGCGTGTACCGTGCCCTGGCAGGCTATGTTCCGGGAATGGCGATCGTGCTGGCGGTGATTCCGATTACAAACGCACTTGGCGGCACGCAGAGCGCATGGATAAAGTTTGCGGCAGCCGTTGCATTGATCGTTGCACTCTGTCTGCTGCTCTGTTATAAAAAGAGTAAGGAAACAGCAACTGCTGACGGCGTTGCAGAGACACCGGCAGAGGAAAATGAGCTGGATGAGGCAATACCGCTGTCTGATGCCATTGGTAAGCTTTTTGGAAATAAGTACTGGGTGCTGGCGCTGATCATGGGACTGATGTCCAACGTTACCTACGGACTGGCCAATTCTTCCGGTACATATTACTGCAAATGGATATACGGTGACGACAATCTGGTGGCAATCCTCGGCGCAGTCGGAATGATCCCGACAATCCTGGGATTTGTCATGGTTGGTCCGATGAACAAGAAGCTTGGCGTCGTAAGGACGCTGCGCGTGAGTTTCCTGCTGGGGATGGTTGCAAATATCCTGCGCATACTCAATCCCACCCATTTCTGGTACAACACGATCCTTGGCTGCATCAGCTCCTTTGCAAACATTCCGATGATGTGCCTGCTCGGTGTGACGACAGCCATGGCGATCGATTACAATGCGTACAAGTACGGCAACAGGATGGTGGCCTGCTCGCAGAGTGCGACAGGGTTTGGCGGCAAGGTCGGGAACGGACTTGGCGCGGCAGTGGTTGGCTGGTGCCTTGCGCTCGCGCACTATGACGCGTCCATGACAGTGGCGACAGCGGCGACGAGACAGGCGATTTATGCATTTAACATTTACATTCCGTTTGTGCTGTTCCTCGTCATGTTCATCTGTGCGGTGAAGTTTGACCTGGAGGCAAAGCTGCCGGAGATCAAAGAGGAACTGGAAAAACGCAGATCGCAGAAGGAAACGTTTTAGAATCAGGAGGAGAGAACGATGAATGAAGTCAGGGAAGTCGTTGCAAAGATGACATTGGAAGATAAGATAAAACTCTGTTCGGGTGCGGGTTTCTGGGAATCAGAGAGCATGGAACAGTATGGGATACCCTCCTTTTTCATGTCCGACGGGCCGCATGGCCTGCGGACACAAAAAGGGGAGTCAGATCATCTCGGAATCAACCGGAGTGAACAATCAACCTGTTTCCCGACAGCGTCCGCCAGTGCGGCGTCATGGAATCCCCGGCTGCTGCGCAGGATGGGGGAAGCAATCGGCGAGGAGGCGCTGCACTACGGCGTGGATGTGGTCTTAGGGCCGGGCGTGTGTATGAAGCGCAATCCGCTTTGCGGGCGCAATTTTGAATATTTCAGCGAAGACCCTTATCTGGCGGGGGTGATGGGCACGAATTGGATCCGCGGCGTGCAGAGTAAGGGTGTGGGAACCAGTTTAAAACATTATGCGGCGAACAATCAGGAGCAGGACCGCATGATGGGGGACAGCATGGTGGATGAGCGCGCACTGCGCGAGATCTATCTGCCCGCTTTCGAAATGGCAGTGAAGGAGGGGCAGCCGGATACCGTGATGTGCTCCTACAACAAGATAAACGGAACTTTTTCCAGTGACAATAAAAGACTCCTGACTGATATCCTGCGGGATGAGTGGGGATTCCAGGGGCTGGTCGTCACAGACTGGGGCGCGATGAATGACCGCATCAGGGCGTTTCAGGCGGGCTGTGACCTGGAAATGCCAAGCAGCAGTGGAATGTTTGATGAGGACGTGAAGCGGGCCGTGGCGGAAGGAAAGCTGTCGGAGGCTGACATTGATGCCTGTGTGGAGCGGATCATAAAGCTGGCGTGGAAGGCACGGGAAACCCGCAGCGGCATTTCGGACGGGTATTCGTTTGACGCGGAGGCACACCATAACCTTGCAAGGGAAATTGCTGCGGAAAGCGCCGTGTTATTAAAAAATGAGGATGCAGTCCTGCCTTTGGAGAAGACAGCCAGGATCGCCCTGTGCGGCGTGATGGCTGAACAAGTCCGCTATCAGGGGGCGGGATCTTCCCATATCAATCCGACAAAGCTGTCCAGTCTGCGCGCAGCCATGGAGGCGGCAGGCGGAAATGTGGCATACTATCCCTCGTATGAGTTGGGTGGGGAGAAGAATGCGGATGAGCTGCAGCGGGCAGTTGACGGCGCGAAGGAGGCTGACGTGGCCGTACTCGTCGTGGGCCTTCCGGACTCTTATGAGTCGGAGGGGTATGACAGACAGCATATGGTGATGCCGGAGAGCCACTGTGAGCTGGTCAGCGAGATTGCAAAGGTGAATCCGAATGTTGTCGTCGTGCTGATGGGCGGAAGTCCCGTGGAAATGCCATGGCTTGCGGACGTAAAGGCAGTCCTGAACCTGTATCTGGGCGGACAGGCGGTCGGTGAGGCGGGGGCAGACCTGCTGTATGGCACCGCAAATCCCAGCGGCAAGCTGGCGGAGACATATCCGGTCTCCTATAAGGACTGCTCCTCATCGGAGACATTTGGAGTAAACCCGAGGCAGGTGGAGTATGCGGAGAGCATCTATATTGGTTACCGTTATTATGAAAAGGCGGGAATCCCGGTACAGTTTCCGTTTGGGCATGGATTGAGCTACACACAGTTTGCACTTTCCGGTCTGAATATAAAATGTGGCGGAAGTACGGCTGGCGGAGACTTTGTGTGGGATCTGTCAGGGAAGGATGGTGCGTGCGCTGTTTCCTGCAGGGTGAAGAACACAGGAAGCAGGGCGGGCGCGGAGGTCGTGCAGATCTATGTGGCTGACCGGACACCGGATATTTTTAAGGTGCAGAAGGAACTGAAAGGTTTCTGCAAAGTATATCTGGAGGCCGGAGAGGAAAAAGAAGTCGCGGTCACACTGGACTGGAGATCCTTCGCCCACTATGATGTGGACACCCGGAATTGGGAAGTGCTGACAGGGCAGTATCAGATTCTGGCCGGAACTTCCAGTGCTGACATCAGGCTTGTGCAGGATATCAGTGTGCAGGGGACAGTGGATACATTGAAATCCGAAGGAATACCCGGCTGGTATATCCATCCGTCGGGCAAGCCGAAGATTTCTGATTTTGAAAAGCTTTACGGACAGGAAATCACGCCTTTTGAACTGGAAAAGCCGGGAGAGTACACCTTGTTAAATACATTGAACGACATGAAGGACAATCCGGTCGTAGGGCAGATCATGGAGGGCATGAAGGGCGGAATCCTGCAAAGCTGCGGAGGTGATGAGAACAGTTCCGAGTTTCTCTTTACGATCAGCATTGTGTTCAACACACCGCTGATCCGTCTCGTGCAGCAGGGCGGAGGAGCGACGCCGCTCGCGCTGATGCAGGCTGCGGCAGGCGCGGCAAACAATGATCCGGAGGCGATGGCTCAGTTGGCGGAGATGATGAAAAACATGCAGTGAAGAAGTGAAACAGGCGTATCAGATTGGCAATACCCAGTGTGAGCAATAATCCTTTTCACAAATAGGTTAGGCAACGAGGACATTGTTGATGGTATGCCTGAAATGATACAGGAAGAGATCAAAAATGTACTTAGGAACTGAAGAAAAATAAGTGACACATCTTGCTTGTCTATTCATGATTTTGATGTGATTGAAGAAAATGACAAAAACAGCGCACAATATAAAGTAATGGTACGGAACAACTAAAATAGAGAATTAAAAAGTGTTTCGATGAAAAGGGCAGTCGCCTGTATGGTGGCTGTCTTTTTTGTATATTTTTGGAGCGAACGTATTAGAGAAGAAAGGTTTGTTCTAGAGCGTGTTTGAAAAGGCATACTGTAAAACAAGCATTTGGATAGAAATAGAAAATTTTTACAGGAGAATTTTCTATGAACCAGATGCTTGTGAAAGACTCATACTGCAATGATATTGTGCATAGAAATGTACAAAAAAGAACTTCTGAAGGTATGGGGAAAGTAGGGTGCTATACCAGAGAGGAAAATAATGTACTTACAAAAGAAGACAGTAAAAACGGATATAAAGTCAGACTGCATTTTACAGAAGATAAGGAGAATTGCTGTATGATAGAGGAATTGCAAAAGTTATTAGTCGGAACATACATAAATAATTTATTGCGCAGAGGAGAAAGATGACATGGAACTGGAGAGAAAAAGAGTGGGGTGCTTATATCGGGTAAGCACAAAGAAACAGGTAAACGTAGAAGATGATATTCCTATGCAAAGGAATGCCTGCATGGAATTTATCAAAAAAAGGGAGGAGTGGGAATTAAATAAGGAATACATTGAGCCTGGGGTTTCTGGATATCATAAAGGGCTTAACGAACGCAAGGTTCTACAGGAAGTCATCAAGGATGTTGGAGAGAAAAATATTGATGTGCTTCTTGTCTTTATGTTTGACCGTTTAGGGCGTAAAGATGATGAAACTCCCTTTCTTCTAAAACGCATTGTAGAATGTGGCGTGGAAGTATGGAGTGTTTGTGAGGGGCAACAAACTTTTGAAAATTCATCAGATAATTTGATGAATATAATAAGGTTCTGGGGAGCAAGCACAGAAAGTAAAAAAACGGCCGCAAGGGTAGACAGCGGAAGGAATTATAAAACAAAGCAAGGGAAGTTCACAGGTGGCATAGTTCCGTATGGATTTACATTGATTCCAACAGGGCAACTTGATAGGAAAGGAAGAATGATAAACGAATTTACAAGAGAGCCATTTGAAAGCGGAGTGGTACAAGATATATATAATAAACTGATAGATGAAAATATGAGTTTGAGTGGACTTATTGCATATCTTAATGAAGATAGGAAGTTAAAAACAAGGAAGGGCAGCAAGTGGAATACATCAACAGTCAGAAGTATTCTGAAAAACCCTTTATATAAAGGGTATATGTCATATGGGAAAACACGTATGAAAGAGGTTGAGAAGCCCCAAAATGCAGATATTACAAAAGAGGATTTTCTAGAGGTAAAGAAAAGGCAAAGGGCAGTTTCGCCGGAGGAATGGATTTTAGCTGAAAAAGCCAATCCTGATTATGTGATTGTAAGCGAAGAAAGGTGGCAACTGGCACAAGAAATACTTGCCAGAAGGTACAAAAAATATACCGGCAATTTAAGGCCGATTGAGGACAGGACATGGAAAAGTCCCTTGCTGCTGGCAGGATTATTGGAGTGTGGATATTGCCATGGTAAAATATCACCTGCGGTATCCTCACAAAAGGTACATAAAGTAAACGGTGAGATTTCAAAGTCATACACCGATTTTTATAAGTGCAATACGAGGGGGAGAAATAAAAAGATGTGTGCCGCCAAATCTTATATAAGCAGATATAAGCTGGAGGCGGCAGTATTGGAGGAAGTATATAATTTTCTTGACCGAGTGGCGCAGATTGATTGTTCCGACGAGGTTATGAAAAATAAAAAGGATCTCATTGGAGAAGCACAGGCAGAGCAGGAAAGGCAGGAATGTCTGAAAAAAGAATTTATTAGAACGCAAAAGAATATTGAGCACTTCAAACAAGCTATATATAAGGCTGTCATTGGGGAAGGTGAGTTTGACAGCAAGTATATAAATGAGGGTTTAAAGATTACGGAAGATAAGGCTGCAGAGATAAAGAGAGAAATTGACCAGTTAGAGAAAAGCATCCTGGCAAAGCAGCTCGCTATGGATGAATACATGAAAACGATAAAAATGGTGCCGGTCTGGAGGGAGGTATTTGAGGAGGCACCATTGAATATAAAGAAGAAGCTGCTGTCAATTCTCATTGAGAATATTATAATTACCGGTAATGAGATAGATATTCATTTTAAGATTGACATTGACAGTTTCTTGAATATATCAAGTGCTGATAACACACAAAAGAAAAAATCGGAAAATGATGTGGAAGATGATATATTGATAATAATCTAACAAGGATTCGGTATATAGTTTTATTCGCACTTTGGTACGCCGATCATCGCGGTCGAATCCGGCTACGTGGAGGCGCTTGGCTGGAATCGCTACGGCGGCTGGCGCATCGGGATCCGCAGCTTCGACAAAAAGCGGTATTACTACTACGCGCATCTGCGGCAGAACAGACCGTACGCGGAGGGACTCAAGGAGGGGGACTATGTAACGGCAGGGGATGTGATTGGTTATATGGGACATACGGGCTACAGCGACAAGGAGAATGTGAACAATATCAAGACGGTGCATCTCCACGTAGGTCTGCAGCTGATCTTTGACGAGTCGCAAAAGGATGGGAACAACGAGATCTGGGTCGACTTTTATCAGCTGGCGGGATTTCTGAGCGGCCACAGATGCGAGGTGGAGCGGGATGATTTTACAAAGGAGTGGGACCGCAGGTACGACATGAGAGATCCCGTCGTGCCGGACGACTCGGAGTAGGCAGCGGCATCCCGGACTGTAAAGTATGTATAATCTGTGATGGATGGGACAAATGCACAATGGGCGGCAGGGAGAGGCGCCCGGGATAGAAGTGTATTAGATAAAAGTGGATAATTTTGACAGGCAAAATTCGTCAACATTGCAATAAATATCAAAAGACAAATAGATTGCTTTTTTTTTAACAATGTGATAAAATAAGCACAATGGTTGTGATCAATATAATAAAAGGGAAAATCCTGAATACTGCACAAAAGATCCGCAGAGCAAAAGACTGCATTGAGGGAATCTGCAAAAAAAGTTTGTGCATTTTTCGTGATTTCCCGTCTATTGTTATAAAAATCACAGTCACATGGAAACTGATGGGCGGCTGCAGGCCTGCAGAGGTCCATTGTGAGAGTATAATAAGATGGAGGAAAGAATAATGGCAAAGAAAATTGTATTAGCAGGTGCATGTCGTACAGCAATCGGCACTATGGGCGGCTCGCTCAGCACAACTCCGGCTCCGGAGCTTGGGGCAATCGTGATCAAGGAGGCTCTGAACAGGGCGGGCGTTCCGGCTGACAAGGTTGACCATGTATACATGGGCTGCGTTATTCAGGCGGGGCTGGGACAGAACGTGGCTCGTCAGTCTTCGATCAAGGCAGGGCTTCCCATCGAGACACCGGCAGTCACCGTGAATGTCGTATGTGGTTCAGGACTTAACTGTGTGAACATGGCTGCCCAGATGATCCTTGCCGGCGATGCTGATATCGTCGTGGCAGGCGGTATGGAAAATATGTCCATGGCTCCGTTCGCACTTCCTAATGCACGTTTCGGATATAGAATGAACAATGGTGTGCTGGTAGATACCATGATCAAGGATGCGCTGTGGGATGCATTCAATGATTACCATATGATCCAGACAGCGGACAACATCTGCGACGAGTGGGGAATCACCCGCGAGGAGCTTGACGAGTTCGCGTTAAAGAGCCAGCAGAAGGCGGAGGAAGCACAGAAATCAGGTGCGTTTGACAAGGAGATCGTACCTGTGATGGTCAAGAAGAAAAAAGAGATGGTGGAATTCAAGGTTGACGAGGGACCAAGAGCCGGCTCCACGATCGAAGGGCTTGCAAAGCTCCGCCCGATCAACAAGGATAAGTATGTCACGGCAGGCAATGCGTCCGGGATCAATGACGGCGCGGCAGCCATCGTGGTCATGAGCGAGGAGAAGGCAAAAGAGCTGGGCGTGACACCTATGGCTGAGTGGGTAGCAGGTGCGCTCGCAGGTGTGAGACCGGAGGTTATGGGCATCGGACCTGTCGCATCTACCAGGAAGGTTCTGGCGAAGACCGGCATGAAGATCGAGGACTTTGACATCATCGAGGCAAACGAGGCGTTTGCGGCACAGTCGATCGCGGTGGGCAGAGACTTGGGCATCGATGTGGATAAGCAGCTGAATCCGAACGGCGGAGCGATCGCGTTAGGTCATCCGGTGGGCGCATCCGGATGCCGCATCCTGGTGACACTGCTTCACGAGATGGAGGCAAAGGGCGCAAAGACAGGTCTTGCCACACTGTGCATCGGCGGCGGCATGGGCTGCTCCACAGTAGTTAAAAAGTACGAATAACATACATAGAGAATTTCCGGGCTGGTGCGATACCGGCTTGGAAATTCTGAATTCATTTTAGACGGAGGTAAGCATGGAATACATATTATATGAAGTAAACGGTGCAGTCGGAAAGATCACGATCAACCGTGAGAAGGCTCTGAACGCGCTGAATTCGCAGGTTTTGGACGAGCTTGACGCGACGCTTGACGCCGTGGATCTCGATGCAGTGAGATGCCTGATCCTCACGGGCGCAGGCACAAAATCATTTGTCGCCGGTGCGGACATCGGCGAGATGAGCACGCTCACAAAGGCGGAGGGCGAGGCTTTTGGCAAGAAGGGCAACGACGTGTTCAGAAAGCTCGAGACTTTTCCGATCCCTGTGATCGCAGCAGTGAACGGCTTTGCGCTCGGCGGCGGATGTGAGATCTCCATGAGCTGCGACATCAGGATCTGTTCTGAGAATGCCGTGTTCGGACAGCCGGAAGTCGGGCTTGGCATCACACCGGGATTTGGCGGCACACAGAGACTTGCGCGTCTCGTGGGCGCCGGCATGGCAAAGCAGATGATCTACACGGCAAGGAACATCAAGGCTGACGAGGCGCTGCGCATCGGTCTGGTAAACGCGGTCTATCCCGCGGAGGAACTGATGGCACAGGCGGAGAAGATGGCGGCGGGCATCGCAAAGAACGCACCGATCGCGGTCCGCAACTGCAAGAAGGCGATCAACGAGGGTCTTGACGTGGATATGGACAAGGCGATCGTGATCGAGGAGAAGCTGTTCGGCGACTGCTTTGAGACAGAGGATCAGAAGTACGGTATGGCATTCTTCCTTGACAAGAACAAGGAGAAGGTGAAGGAGCCGTTCAAAAACTGCTAGGCTGTCTGAAACTGAGTAAAGGAAAGTCGTAAGAATATGAAAAGAATTGGATTGGTATTCACAGGAATACTCCTGATAGCAGCAGGTTTGATCATTTTCGCAATGGAGAGCTCGGATATTACGATGAAGATAGCCGGCGGCAGTATTGTGGCAGCCGGACTGGCATTTCTTGTGGAGAGCGCAAAGAAAAACAAAAAATAAAGGAGGACTAACAATGAAGGTTGGTATTATCGGTGCCGGAACCATGGGATCCGGCATTGCACAGGCATTTGCAATGACAGATGGTTATGAGGTATGCTTATGTGATATTAAGCAGGAGTTTGCAGACGGCGGAAAGGCTAAGATCTTAAAGAATCTGAACTTCCTCGTGAGCAAGGAGAAGATCACGCAGGAGAAGGCGGATGCGATCGCTGCAAAGATCGTTACAGGTCTGAAGGATATCTGCACAGACTGCGATCTTGTGATCGAGGTTGCGCCTGAGAAGATGGAGATCAAGAAGTCTACATTCAAGGAGCTGCAGGAGATCGTAAAGCCTGAGTGTATCTTTGCCACCAATACATCCTCTCTCTCTATCACAGAGATGGGTGCCGGTCTTGACCGTCCGCTCGTCGGTATGCACTTCTTTAACCCGGCTGACAGGATGAAGCTCGTCGAGGTGATTGCAGGCGCTAACACACCGGCAGAGCTGGTTGAGAAGATCAAGGGGATCGCGACAGAGATCGGCAAGACTCCGGTTGAGGTCAACGAGGCTGCTGGTTTCGTGGTAAACAGGATCCTGATCCCGATGATCAACGAGGCGATCAATGTGTACGCGGCAGGTGTTGCAAGCGTTGCCGATATCGATGTTGCGATGCAGCTCGGTGCAAATCATCCGATGGGACCTCTGGCTCTTGGCGATTACATAGGACTGGATATCGTGCTTGCGATCATGGAAGTCATCTATGCCGAGACAGGCGATTCCAAGTATGCACCTTCACCGCTTCTCAGAAAGATGGTACGTGCTGGAAAGCTTGGAAAGAAGACAGGCGTTGGATTCTACGATTATTCTAAGAAATAATTGAGTGTGTGATATTACGGCAAGGCGCTGTGCGGCAGGCACAGTGGCTTGCTGTTCGCAGTGAAAAATTTTTATCAAAGTTAATCAAAACGGAGGAATATGAACATGGATTTTACATTGAGTAAAGAGCATGAGATGGCGAGAACACTCTTTAGAGAGTTCGCTGAAAAAGAGGTTAAGCCTCTTGCAATCGAGGTAGATGAGACAGAGGAGTTCCCGAGGGCGACTGTCGAGAAGATGGCTAAGGCTGGTTTCATGGGGATTCCCATTCCGAAGGAGTACGGCGGACAGGGCTGTGATGTCCTGACTTACGCGATGTGCGTGGAGGAGCTGGCAAAGGTCTGCGGCACGACAGCGGTCATCGTGTCTGCGCACACTTCACTCTGCTGCGATCCGATCCTCACATACGGTACGGAGGAGCAGAAGCAGAAATATCTGCCGGATCTTGCAAGCGGCAGGAAGATCGGCGCTTTCGGTCTGACAGAGCCGGGTGCCGGTACAGATGCACAGGGACAGCAGACAAAGGCTGTGCTGGAGGGCGATGAGTGGGTTCTCAACGGCTCAAAGATCTTCATCACAAACGGTAAGGAAGCGGATGTGTATGTGATCTTTGCGATCACCGGCACGATCGAGAAGCGCGGAAGGATGACGAAAGAGATCTCGTCGTTCATCGTGGAGAAGGGCACACCTGGATTCTCATTCGGTACAAAGGAGAAGAAGATGGGTATCCGCGGTTCATCTACATATGAGCTGATCTTCACAGACTGCCGCATTCCGAAGGAGAACATGTTAGGCCAGCAGGGCAAGGGCTTCGGCATCGCCATGCACACACTTGACGGCGGACGTATCGGTATCGCTGCGCAGGCGCTCGGTCTCGGCGAGGGTGCTCTTGAGAGAACGGTTGCGTATGTGCAGGAGAGAAAGCAGTTTGGCCGTGCGATCGGCGCGTTCCAGAATACACAGTTCCAGCTTGCTGATATGGCTACAAAGGCTCAGGCGGCACAGTACATGGTTTACAAGGCTGCGTGCACAAAGGATCAGTACACAAAGGATCACAAGACTTCTTACAATGTGGAGGCTGCCATGGCGAAGCTGTATGCTGCAGAGATGGCTATGGAAGTTACCACAAAGGCAGTCCAGCTCCACGGTGGTTACGGCTACACGAGAGAGTATGAAGTGGAGCGCATGATGAGAGATGCCAAGATCACAGAGATCTACGAGGGAACAAGCGAAGTCCAGAGAATGGTCATCTCGTCCAATCTTTTGAAATAAAAATGATGAACCGCACAGTTTAGACAGTGATTAGATAGTGATAAAAAATAAAATATAAGGAGAATGAACATGAAAGTTGTAGTATGTGTGAAACAGGTACCTGATACAAAGGGTGGCGTAAAGTTCAATCCTGACGGTACACTTGATAGAGCAGCTATGCTGACGATCATGAACCCTGACGACAAGGCAGGTCTTGAGGCAGCATTACGGTTAAAGGATCAGTACGGTGCAGAAGTGACGGTTGTCACGATGGGTCTTCCGAAGGCTGAGGAAGTGCTCCGCGAGGCGATCGCCATGGGCGCGGACAAGGGAATCCTTGTGACGGACAGGGTTCTTGGCGGCGCAGATACATGGGCTACTTCCCAGACACTTGCAGGCGCACTCAGAAATATCGAGTATGACCTGATCATCACAGGACGTCAGGCGATCGACGGCGACACAGCGCAGGTTGGTCCCCAGATCTCAGAGCACCTTGGGATCCCTGTGATCTCCTATGCGCAGAAGATCCAGATCGAGGGTGACAGCGTTATCGTTGAGCGCCAGTATGATGACAGATATCATGTGCTGAAGGCAAAGATGCCTTGTCTGATCACGGCACTTGCCGAGCTGAACGAGCCGCGCTATATGACTCCGGGCGGAATCTTTGACGCGTACAAGGCAGAGATCACCACATGGGGCAGAGCGGACTTAAAGGATGTAGAGGACTCTAATCTTGGCTTGAAGGGTTCACCGACACAGATCGCAAGGGCGTCTGACAAGGTTAGAAAGGGAAAGGGCGAGAAGGTTACATTGGATCCTTCCGAGTCTGTGACATACATCATGGATAAGTTAAAAGAGAAGCATGTCATCTAATGGAAATTATAGATAAAAGAATAGAACTCTTAGGAATTGCCGCAGGATAAATTGTTCGGCAGCGCGGTATGGACCTGCAATTTATTTTCAGGACAGTTCCTTAGGTGATAATGGAGGTTAATCATGAATTTAGAAGAATATAAAGGCGTGTTTGTCTTCGCACAGCAGGTAGATAACAAGGTTAGCGGCATTGCCCTCGAGCTGATCGGCGAAGGTAAGAGACTTGCAGAGAAATTGTCTGCAGAAGTAACAGCAGTATTGGTCGGCAGCGACGTGAAGGGGCTGGCAGATGAGCTTGCAGCTTACGGTGCGGACAGAGTGATCGTGGTGGATGATCCTGAATTGAAAGAGTACAGGACAGAGCCTTATGCGCACGCGCTGGCATCCGTGATCGACAAATATAAGCCGGAGATCCTGCTGGTGGGCGCTACAGCGATCGGCCGCGACCTGGGACCGAGAGTTTCTGCGAGAGTCCACACAGGACTGACAGCAGACTGTACACTGCTTGAGATCGGCGATTTCCCGATCAACCCGATACCTGGCAAGGAGCAGAAGCACAATCAGCTGCTCATGACACGTCCGGCGTTTGGCGGAAACACGATCGCTACCATCGCATGCCCTGACTTCCGTCCCCAGATGGCGACAGTGCGTCCCGGCGTTATGCAGAAGCTGGAGAAGAAAGAGGGCGCTAAGGCTGTGATCGAGGAGTTCAATCCTGGATTTACACCGGACAACAAGTATGTCGAGATCGTCGAGGTTGTCAAGAATCTCACAGACACAGTGGATATCATGGATGCAAAGATCCTCGTTTCCGGCGGACGCGGCGTCGGAAGTCCGGAGAACTTCAAGCTTCTCGATGATCTTGCTGAGGCGATCGGCGGTACAGTAAGCTGCTCGCGTGCAGTTGTGGATGCCGGCTGGAAGAACAAGGATCTGCAGGTTGGACAGACAGGTAAGACCGTTCGTCCGAACGTGTATTTTGCGATCGGTATCTCAGGTGCGATCCAGCATCTTGCAGGTATGGAAGAGTCTGATATCATCATCGCGATCAACAAGGACGAGACAGCTCCGATCTTTGACGTGGCAGATTACGGCATTGTAGGCGATCTGAACAAGATCGTGCCGATGCTGACAGAGCAGATCAAGACCGCAGTTTCGAATAAGTAATCACAGGATTCCGAAAATACAAAATTTTACATAAAACCTCAAAGGATTTGTCCTTTGGGGTTTTATTTTGTCGAAAAATGGGTTATAATCAAGATGTATTTATTTTAAAACAAGATTAGGAACTGTCGCAGGATAAACCCCATGGCAGCGGTGTGTGGCTGCAGTTTATTCAGGGACTGTTTCCTTGGATAAGGAGAAAGAGAATGGCATTAACAGAATTAAACACTTACACGATCAATGATGTTTATAATCTTCCAGACGGGCAGCGGGCGGAGCTCATCGACGGAAAAGTATTCTATATGGCACCAACCACAAGAAACCATCAGAGGATTGTCGGTGAGCTTTTTGCAACGATCCGCGAGCATATCAGGAGAAATAATTTTAAGGGGGAAGTGGATATCAACCCATTCGGCGTGTTCATCAACGCTGACGACAAGAGCTACGTCGAACCGGATATCTGCATTATCTGCGATGAGAATAAGCTGGATGACAGAGGGTGCAACGGTGCGCCGGACTGGATCATAGAGGTGGTGTCGCCTGCCAGCAGGAGGATCGACTACACGACAAAGCTGTTCAAGTACCGCTCAGCGGGCGTGCGCGAGTACTGGATCGTGGATGCGGAGAAGACGCGCGTCATGGTCTACAATTTCTATCATGACGACATGAACGAATACAGCTTTACGGAGGACATTCCTGCGGGAATCTACACGGATCTCTCGATCCGCATGTCGAATCTGGAGCTGTGATGAGGCACTTTGCAGGAAATAGAAAACGCAGGCGGAACTGCCTGCGTTTTTTATTTCCTGTATTAATATTCCATTGCTTTCTCCTCGCCGTTTAAGACGCGCAGTGCACCCTGTGCCAGTGCAAGCAGCTCGTCCTCGCCGGGATATACGGTGAACGGAGCGATCCATTCCGCATACTCCTTCAGCGCGGCAACGACATCTTCACCGTATGCGATCCCGCCGGTCACGATGATCTGGTCGACTTTTCCGTTCAGGACGCATGCCATGGAACCGATGTCCTTCGATACCTGCAGCAGGAAAGCTTTCTTTGCCTCGAGCGCTTTCTCGTCGCCTTCGTTTGCGCGCTTTGTGACCTCGCGCATATCGTTTGTCCCGAGATAGGCGTTAAAGCCGCCCTTGCCGACAATCTTGCTGTACACTTCCTTCTCCGTGTAGTTTCCGGAGAAGCACATCTTGATCAGGGCACCGCTCGGAACGGCTCCCGCGCGCTCCGGGGAGAATGCGCCGTCTCCGTCCAGCGCGTTGAACACGTCGACGACCTTGCCGTTGATATGAGCTCCTACAGAGACGCCGCCGCCCATGTGGACTACGATCAGCCGCAGCGTATCGTAGGGCTTTCCGATCTCCTTGGCGTATCTCTTGGCAACAGCCTTCTGGTTCAGCGCGTGAAATACGCTGGTGCGCGGAAGCTCCGGCACACCGGAGTATCTCGCGATCGGCATCAGCTCATCGACGACGACGGGATCGACGATATAGGACGGGACGCCGATGGAGTCAGCGATCTCTCTTGCGAGGATGCCGCCGAGATTGGAGGCATGCTGTCCCTGCACGCCGACCTTCAAGTCCGCGAGCAGCGCGTCCGTCACCGCGTATGTACCGCCCGGGATCGGCTTTAACATGCCGCCGCGCCCGACGACAACGTTCAGTGACTTGATATCGAAATCTTTCTTTTCCAGCAAATCAGTGATGATCTTCTTGCGGAAATCCTTCTGGTCCACGATCGCCGCATACTGGGATATCTCCTCGGTGGAGTGTCTCAGGGTCTCCTCAAACAGCAGTGTCTCGTCCTCGAAAACACCGATCTTGGTGGAAGTGGAGCCCGGATTGATGATCAAACTTTTGATTGACATATGTGATTCCTCCTTATTTTTCGTATGGGTTTATTTTTCCTTTTTCATGGACTCGGCAACGACTGCAGCGAGTGCGATGGAGTGCAGTTTTGCCTCGAAGCTGTCGGAGCGTGACGTCAGGATGACCGGTGCGGCTGTACCGGTGAGGATGTTCCCGTTCTTGACATCGCAGAGGTGTGTCAGTACTTTGTAGACGAGATTGCCGGCATGGATGTCAGGGAAGAGGATCACGTCGGCATCGCCCGCGATCTTTCTGTCGGTGCCGCCCTTGTGCGCTGCAGCGGCGCTGTCGATCGCCATATCCATGGAGAGCGGTCCGTCGATCACACAGCCTGTGATCCTGCCGTCTGCACTCATCTTTGCAAGTTCGTTCGCATCGACGGTGCAAGGCATCTTCGGGTTGACAACTTCCACGGCTGCGACGGGGGCAACCTTCGGCTCCGCGATGCCGCACGCATGGCAGACTTCGACGGTATTGTTGATGATTGCGACTTTATCTTCCAGTGTGGGGTAGGTCATAAACGCGACGTCAGACAAAAACAGAAGGCGGTCGATGCCCTTGATCTCGAACACGCACACATGGGAGAGCGCCCTGCCTGTGCGGAGACCGACTTCTTTGTCGAGAACACTCTTCAGGAAATTCTTGGTGTCGATCAGCCCCTTCATGTACATGTCGGCCTTGCCGTCATGCACGAGCTTCACCGCTGTGTGTGCAGCCTGCACGTGATCCGGCTCGTCGATGATCTCAAAGCCTGTCAGATCCATGTTCATGCCGCCAGCGATCTCTCTGATCTTTGCCTCGTCACCGACCAGGATGGCATCGGCGATGCCCTTTTCCTTTGCAGCCTGGACAGCCTCCAGTACAGGCTCATCCTCGGCTACAACGACAGCAACCGTCTTGCGGTCGCACTCATAAACCTTTTGCAGTAAGTCCTTAAAACCTTTACTCATTTGAAACACCTCATCATTTATTTAAATTTTGTAATGAAACATTACCCTGTTTCTGACGAGACCGATTCGGCTTTGTCTGACAGGGCAGACTGTGCGACCGGACTCTGGAGAGTGGGATTTATGTAGGGTTTACGGAATCAGTTCTGTATGATCCTATGTTAAAATAATAACACTTTCAAAAACAACGGTCAAGGTGATAGAGCGGAGATAATGCCAAAAATCAGTTTTTATCAGATTATAAGTTATTAAATGTGAAAAGTAACAAAAATATACAGAAAAGTTTCCGGGAAAGCCGGATAAAAGATATAGACGAACCGTGCAAAATGAAATATGATAGTATTGTGAAATCAAAGAGCCCGCCTGGACGGGCGGGAGTTATCGCGATATTGATTTTCGGGAGGGAACGGGAACTATGGGAAATGAAAAATCTTGTGAAGATCCGGCGCAGGTGATGGAGTGCGCGCTCGATATGGGGGAGACGATGCTGCGGTGCGGTGCGGAGATCCTGCGGGTCGAGGAAACCATCACGCGCATCTGCACGACATATGGCGGGGGCATCGTGGACGTGTTCACCATTCTGTCCCTCATCATCCTGAGCTGGAAGACGGATGCGGGGGAGAACCATACGCTCACGAGGCGGATCAATCCCCACTCGACGAATCTGAACAAGCTGGAGGATCTGAATGCGCTGTCGCGCTATATCTGCGAGAAGCGGCCGCCGTGCAGTGAGATCACGCAGCGGATCCGCGAGATCATGGCACCGGAGGAAAGGCGCATATACAAGTCCAAGATCGCGGGATATGTGTTGCTGGCATCGGCGTTCGCCATATTTTTCGGCGGCAACCTGCGCGACGGGCTGGCGGCCGGTATCGTGGCGGTGCTGATGTATTTCTGGGACTATTTCTTCTCATCGCACAACAGGAACCGGGTGGTCTACAGCCTGATCATGTCGATCGTGGCAGGGGTGCTCTGCAGCCTGGCTGTGGCGGCTGGTATCGGGCAGAATCTGGACAAGGTGATGATCGGGAGCATCATGCTGTCGATCCCGGGCATCAATCTGATGAATTCCCTGCGGGATATGATGTGCGGGGATATCATCACGGGGATCCTGCGGCTTGCGGAGGCGCTGATGGTCTCAGTCGCCATCGCTGCAGGGTTTGGTATTGCGATCATGATGTTTGGAGGGGTGTTGAGATGATGGGGGCATTTTGTGAAAAATATCTTGTCATGATAATGACGGCGGCGCTCGGGACTGTGGGATACTGCCTGAATGTCAATATAAAGCGCAATAAGATCCTGTACGGCTGTATCGGCGGGGTACTGTCAACTTTTCTGTACTGTGTGTTCGCGGAGGCGGGGCTGTCGCTGCTGATGCAGAATCTGATCCCTGCGGCGGTGGTCACTTTTTACGCGGAGGTGCTTGCCAGGATGGTGAAAGCGCCGGCGACAGTATTTCTGATCCCGTCGATCATTCCCCTGGTTCCGGGCGGAAAGCTGTATTACACGATGCGCGCGATCGTGGACGGCGAGGGGAGTGATGCCAAGATATTCGCGATGGAGACGATCGTCATCGCGGTTGGGATCGCGGCAGGGATCGTGGCGGTGTCGCTGGTGTTTTACCATACCAGCCACAAAAAAGTGCAATTCAAGGTGCGGTTTGATGCGGGGCAGGACGCGGCACCTGACTGCAAAGCCCGGGCAGACAAGCAGTAGGTGCCACATGTCAGCTAAAATCTTCCGCCTCGCGCTGCTGGAGCGAGTGGTCTCTGGTGGCGCTTTCCCGGTATAATTTCGGCGTGACGCCAGTGCGCTTCTTGAAGAGGCGGCTGAAATAATAAATATCGGGAATGCCGCACTGCTGTGCGATTGTCTTGGTAGCGAGCTCCGTCACGACCAGGAGCTTCTTTGCCTGTTCAATGCGCTGACGGTTGACGAAATCTGTCAGCGGGATGCCGACTTCCTTCTTGAACAGTGTTGACAGGTAGCTCGCGTTGACATTCAGCCACTCGGACATCGCCTTCAAACTTAAATCCGCCGTCAGATCGGAGTTGATGTAGGTGATGATCTTCTGTGTCAGCAGGGAGTAGTCCTTGAGCGTATGTTTGCGGATCAGACGGCAGTAGTTGAGCACGATCCTCGTCCAGACCGTGCGGCACTGATCCTTGTCCGCGACCTGCTCGATGAACTGGATATGCTGGTTGGAACACAGATCGATATGGATCGGGTGCACGCCGGCTTCCTCCGCCTTCTTGCGGAACAGGGTGTTGAAGGCGATCGTATAATCCTTGTAATCGCGCAGCTCGTCGGACAGTCGGCAGGGCAGCGCCACTGACGACAACTTGGAGACAAGCGCCATCGCCTTGGCTTCATTTCCGTTGAAGACGGCATCCAGCAGCTGTGCTTCCAGGTCATAACGCATCTCGATCATCTCGATGTTCATCATGGAATCCCCGGCACTACGGTATTGACGGGAGTAGGATTCGTACCAGGCGTCGATCTCGTTCAGATCCTGATAGACTGTATCGTACTGGTTTTCGCCGAACAGAAAATTTCCGAGTGTATGGAAGATACTGTAGTAGACTGCCGGCACAGGGAAAGAGGCAAGACGCAGGTAATAGCTCTGCAGGACGGAGTACAGCTCCTGCGGAAGCTGTATTTTGGCAGCGATGGTGTTTAACCGGGAAGGGCGCATCTCCTCAAAGAGAACCGGACCGCAGACCATCAGCATGTTGCTGTCGGGCGTGCGGAGGATGCTGTATGAACACTGGAACGTGTCACGCAGGTGGTATATCGTTTTTTCTTTCAACCGGTTCAGATAATCCTTGACATGACCGGGCTCATAGTCCGTCAGGATATCCGAGCGCAGACCGAAGTCCAGCCATGTGGCGTCCTCGCATGGAATTGTGACAAAATGAACAGGAATGCGGTTGCTTTCTAACAATTTTTGTACAAAAGACAGTAAAATTTCTTTCATTCGCGTCAACTCTTTTCTAAATTTCCCAAAAATATTTTGAAAAACACGGACTTTTTTTATTTATTTTTGCACATTTTTTTGACAAAAGCAACACAATATAATAATAATGCAAAAAATACAAAAAATCGTATATCGTCAAAGCAGGAAAACAAAAATATGATGTAAGTATGCAGAAATAACAAAAAATGCACTGCATCCTGCAAAAAAAATATATAAATTAACATATTTACAATACGGCGGTTATAAAATATATTGTGCAAACTGAATGCCAGAGAATTATGATCGCCAGGGCAAACTGAAAGGAGGACTTTACATGAGAACTATTGTCGATCTCAACAAAAACTGGAGGTTCATCCAGGAGGACGCGGGGCTTCCGGACAAGCTTCCAGCCGACTGGAAGGTGGTGGATCTGCCGCACACCTGGAATGCGGTGGACGGTCACGACGGAAACGGCAGCTATGCCCGGGGATGCTGCTGGTATGCGCGGACATTCCAGACACCGAAACAGCCGCTTCCAGGCGGGCGTGTCTTTGTGGATATCCCGGCGGCAGGGCAGCAGGCGACCGTGTATGTGAACGGGAAGGAAATCTGCTATCACGAGGGCGGATACTCCACTTTCCGCGCGGATATCACGGATGCGTGCAGCGAGGATGGCGAGAATCTTCTGGTGGTCGCGTGCAGCAATGAAAACAAGAGCAACGTGTACCCGCAGTCCGCGGACTTTACATTCTACGGCGGGCTTTACCGCGGCCTGAATCTGATCAGTGTCCCGGAGGTACATTTCGAATTGATGTATTGGGGCAGCAACGGACTCAAGGTCACAGCGACACCGACACAGTGCGGCGGCGCGGAGTTTGCGCTGGAATCCTGGGTGGTGAACGCGGACGAGAACTTCACGGTCCAGTACAGCATCTGTGACGCGGACGGCAGAGAGGTTGGGTACTGCGTCCGCCCGGCGGACAGCACGGCAGTGAAGCTTTTTGTGCCGGATGTGAGATTGTGGGACTGCGACGATCCGTACCTGTATACTGTCACCGCGGTGCTGCAGAGGTGCAATGAGGCGTATGACACGGTCTGCGCGCGCGTGGGTGTCAGGAGTTTTTCGTGCGATCCGGACAAGGGCTTTATATTAAATGGTGTTCCGACGCCGCTGCGCGGTGTCAGCCGCCATCAGGATCAGCTCTACAAGGGCAATGCGCTGACGAGAGAGGATCATTATCACGACGCCAGGATCATCAAGGAGCTGGGCGCAAATACGATTCGTCTCGCGCATTATCAGCATTCCCAGGATTTTTATGACGCGTGTGACGAGCTCGGTTTCATCGTGTGGGCGGAGATCCCGTTCATCAGCGTGATGAGCAAGGATCCGGCAGCGCACCAGAACTGTATCACACAGATGAAGGAGCTGATCCTGCAGAATTACAACCACCCGAGTATCTGCTTCTGGGGTGTTTCCAACGAGATACTGATCGGGGGTATATCAGAACAGCTGGTGGAGAACCACAAAGAATTGAACGCGCTCTGCAAGGAGCTGGATCCGACGCGTCTGACCACAATCGCACATGTCTCCATGACACCTGTTGACAGCCCCGTCCACAATATCACGGACGTGGAGAGCTACAACCATTACTTTGGCTGGTACGGCGGAAAGATGGAGGACAACGGTCCATGGCTCGACAACTTCCACAAGGCACACCCGGAGATCTGCCTTGGCGTTTCGGAGTACGGATGCGAGGGTATCATCACCTATCACGGACCGAATCCGGCGTGCAAGGATTACAGCGAGGAGTACCAGGCATTGTATCATGAGCATATGGCGAAAGTGCTCGACGAGCGTCCATGGCTGTGGTCAAGCCATGTATGGAACATGTTTGACTTTGGCTGTGCGGCGAGAAATGAGGGCGGTGTGGCAGGCCGAAACAACAAGGGACTGGTCACGATGGACCGCCGGACAAAGAAGGACAGCTACTATATCTACAAGGCATACTGGAACAGGGAGCCGATGGTACATCTGTGCGGAAAGCGCTATGCGCAGCGCGCGGGTGAGACGACGCAGATCCGCGTGTACTCGAACCAGCCGACAGTTTCTCTGTTTGTCAATGGAGAGCTTGCCCATGTGATGACAGCGGACAAAGTGTTTGTGTTCGATGTTGCGCTCAAGGACGGTTTCAACAGTATCCTTGCACAGGCGGGCGGCTGCAAGGACAGCATGACGCTCGAGAAGGTCGCAAAGGAGCCGGATATCTACGTGCTCCCGGAGGTCAATGAGCGGGCAGAGGGTGTTGCCAACTGGTTCAAGCTGGCTGGAGATCTCGATCTCAAGGCACCGATGGAATTCCCGGAGGGCAAGTACAGTGTCAAGTGCAAAATGGAGGAGATCGCAGAGTGCCCCGAGGCGATGGAGATCGTGTCAAAGGCAGTCAAGCTTGCGACCAACTTTGACGTGCGCCCCGGCGTTGGCATGTGGGATATGATGAAGTCGATGGCGCCGGAAGGCATGGTGAACATGGCTGGAAACATGCTGCCGGAAGGCTTCCTGGAGAGCCTGAACGCACAGCTGATCAAGATAGACAAGATAGGATAAGAGGGAAAACGATAAGATAGAGGAAAGTCTGAGGAGGAGGTTTTTATGGCAGCAAATACAAAAGCGTCAGTTCCCCCGTTTGGCATGAGAGACAAATTGGGTTACATGTTTGGTGATTTTGGAAATGATTTTACATTTATTTTGTCCTCGAGTTTTATGCTGAAGTTCTACACGGACGTGATGGGGATCAGCGCGGCAGTCGTGGGACTGCTGATGATGGTGGCGCGGTTTATCGATGCCTTTACCGACGTGACGATGGGGCAGATCGTCGACCGCTCCAAGCCGACAAAAGACGGCAAGTTCAAACCGTGGATCAAGCGCATGTGCGGACCGGTGGCGATCGCTTCCTTCCTGATCTATCAGTCGGGATTCGCAAACATGGCATATGGTTTCAAGGTGTTCTGGATGGTTGTCACCTATATATTGTGGGGATCCATATTCTATACATCGATCAACATCCCGTATGGTTCCATGGCGTCGGCAGTCTCGGCGGATCCGAAAGACCGCGCGGACCTGTCCACATGGAGAACGATCGGTGGGGCACTTGCCGGGCTGGTGATCGGTGTGGGTACGCCGATGTTTGCCTATGAGGTGGTGAATGGAAACACAGTGCTGTCCGGTTCACGCATGACGATCATCGCAGGCGTGTTTGGCGTGTTGGCGATCATCTGCTATCTGCTCTGCTTTAAACTGGTGAGAGAGCGCGTGGAGGTTCCGGCAAACAATACAAAACTGAATATCGGAAAGCTGTTGGGAAGCCTTGTAACAAACCGTTCGCTGCTCGGCATCATCGCCGCGGCGATCGCGCTTCTGCTCGCGATGCTGACGATGCAGGGTATGGCTGGCTACGTGTTCCCGAACTATTATGGCAATGCGACCGCGCAGTCCATGTCCTCCCTGACAGGAACTGCTGCGATGCTTGTGATCTGTGCCCCGTTTGCATCTAAACTTTCCGCTAAGTATGGCAAGAAGGAGTTGTCCGTAGTCTCCTGTGTGGCGGCTGCGATCGTGTATCTGGTCTGCCTGATCGTACATCCGTCAAACGCGTTTGTGTATGTTGGATTTTTCACTGTTGCCTACATAGGGCTTGGATTTTTCAATACGGTGATATGGGCGATGATCACGGATGTCATCGATGACGCGGAGGTAAAGAACGGTGTGCGCGAGGACGGTACGATCTATTCTGTGTACTCTTTTGCAAGGAAACTCGGGCAGGCGCTCTCCGCAGGACTGACGGGCTCGCTGCTGACCATGATCGGTTACTCCAACGCGACAGCGTTTGACCCGGAGGTCACAGAGAGGATCTTCAAGCTCTCCTGCATCGCACCGATCATCGGCTTTACACTTGTGGCAGTATTTCTGATCGTCATCTATCCACTGAACAAGAAACGTGTGGAAGAGAACGTTGCAGTGCTCGCTGCCAGGAGGAAAAAATAGAGAAGAGAAAAGAAAAAGGGGGACAGGCGATGGCAGATCAATTTCTGGCATACACAAAGCGAAGTGATTTCCTGGTCTGTGTGGACAGCGACGGCTGTGCCATGGACACGATGGATATCAAACATATCCGCTGCTTTGGACCCTGCATGGTCGCGGAGTGGGGATTGGAAGAGTGGCGCGGGGCGATATTGGAGCGCTGGAACGAGATCAATCTGTACACGATGACGCGCGGTATCAACCGGTTTAAGGGACTGGCGAAAGCACTCGGCGAGATACGGGAAACGTACTGCGAGATCGAGGAGTATGAGGCTCTGGAGCAATGGGTGCGGGAGACGCCGGAACTGTCGAACGCAGCCCTTGAGCGCGAGATCGCCAGGAAGGATAATATCTGCCTGCGCAAGGCGCTGGCGTGGAGCAGTGCGGTCAACCAGTCGATCGACAGACTCCCGGAGGAGGACAAAAAGCCTTTTCCGGGAGTGCTGGAAGCCTTGAAGAGAGCGTACCGCGATGCGGATATCGCGATCGTATCCAGCGCAAACCTGAGCGCAGTGCTGGACGAGTGGGATTTCTACGGACTGCTGGAGTACACGGATGTGGTGCTGGCGCAGGATTCCGGCAGCAAGGCGTTCTGCATCGGTGAGCTGATGAAGCGCGGATATGCGGCAGATCATGTGCTGATGTGCGGCGATGCGCCGGGCGATATGGAGGCTGCAGAGAAGAACGGGGTGTACTATTACCCGATCCTGGTGCGGAACGAGGCGCAGAGCTGGGATGAGTTCGTCAAAACAGGCATCGGGCATTTCCTCAACGGCACTTACGGCGGGGGATACCAGCAGGAAAAAAAGGAACAATTTCTCACAAATCTTGGAAAAAAGTAGCTGATACAATGGATTATAAAAAGGAGAAGTGGTACAATGGTAGATATGAAAGCAAAGCCGTTCAACCTGTCAGACGAGGACTGCAAGTGGGTGGAAGATACGATTGCAGGGATGGATATTGATGAGAAGATCGGACAGCTTTTTTTCAACATGGGTTCCTCGCGCACAGAGGACTATCTGAAGATGACAGTCAACGATTACCATATCGGCGGGATCCGGTACAATCCGGGGACTGCGGATGAGATATACGAGCAGAACCGTATATTGCAGGAGAACAGCAAAATACCGCTGATCATCGCCTGCAACACGGAGAACGGCGGAAACGGCGCCTGCACGGACGGGACACCGATCGGCGGACAGACCAAGATCGGCGCGACTAGAAATGTGGACTATGCGTACCAGCTGGGTTACATGGCAAACAAGGAGGCGGCTGCGATCGGCTGCAACTTGTCCTTTGCGCCTGTCAGCGATATCATGTACAACTGGGAAAATCCTGTGATCGGGCTTCGCACTTACGGCAATGAGCCGAAGCGGGTGGCAGAGATGGCAAAGGCTTACATGGACGGCGCGCACGCGAATCCCGGCTTTTGCTGCGCGGCAAAACATTTTCCGGGCGACGGGCTGGATTTTCGCGACCAGCATGTGGCAAACAGCGTGAACGATATGAGCTGTGAGGAGTGGGACGAGACGTTTGGCATGGTCTACAGGACACTCATCGACAACGGGCTCGAGGCGATCATGGCGGGACACATCATGCAGCCCGCGTACGCGCGCCACTTCAACCCGGATATCACGGACGACGAGATGATGCCCGCGACGCTCTCGCCGGAGCTGATCCAGGGACTGCTCCGCGAAAAACTTGGATTTAACGGGATGGTATTGACGGATGCATCGCACATGGTAGGTCTGACCTGCCGCATGAAGCGCAGCGACGTGCTCCCGGCAGCGATCGCTGCGGGTGTGGACATGTTCCTGTTCTTCAACGAGATGGACGAGGACTTTGCGAGCATGAAGCAGGGATATATGGACGGCCGCATCACCGAGGAGCGTCTCGACGATGCACTGCACCGCATCCTGGCGCTCAAGGCGCACATGGGACTGCACAGGAAGACAAAGGCAGAGCTGATGCCGCCGCGCGATCAGGTGCATGAGATCATCGGCTGTGAGGCGCATGTGGCGATGCAGAAGGAGATTTCTGACAAGGCTGTCACTTTGGTGAAGTACAAGGATAAGGATGTGCTGCCCATCACGCCGGAGCGCTACAAGCGCATCATGATCGTGTACGTGAAGGGATTGTCCGCGCCGGGACTTGTATCGCTGTTTGGGTCGAAGAAATCGGCTGCCGAGGTGCTGCGCGACAAGCTGACAGAGAAGGGGTTTGACGCTTTCATATACGAGAGCCCGATCGAGAAGATGCAGAAGCAGATACAGGCGGGTGAAAAGCCGGATATCAACATGTATTTTGCGGGGAAGACACCGATCAAGGAGTTCCGTGAGAACCAGGATCTGATCATCACACTGGTGGACATTCCGGGCGGATTCCAGCCCGTTGCGCGCCCCGCATTCGGCATGACGAAGGGCGGCGGTGAGATCCCGTGGTATGTATTTGAGCTTCCGGTCGTGGTGGTCGGCGTACAGCATCCGTTTGTGCTCGCCGACATTCCGCAGGCGAGAACGTACATCAACACCTACGACAGCAACGAGTCCACGCTGGACGCGCTGATCGCAAAGCTGATGGCGGGTGAGGACGCGTTTACGGGCGAGGATCCGGTGGATTCTTTCTGCGGTATTTTTGACACACGGATTTGACGATCGAAACTTAAAAATAGGAGGTAAGATTTTATGCAGATGACTTTTCGCTGGTACGGCGAGGGGAATGACAGCATTACGCAGGAGCAGATCAAACAGATTCCCGGCGTGACAGGTCTTGTGTGGGCGCTGCACGACAAGGCGGCAGGTGAAGTGTGGGAGATCGACGAGATCGAGAAGATGCGCCACCAGATCGAGGATCACGGGTTTAACATGGACGTTGTGGAGAGTGTGAACGTCCACGATGATATCAAAATCGGTCTGCCGACGCGCGATCAGTATATTGAGAATTACAAACAGACACTGCGCAATCTCGCGAAGTTCGGGGTCAAGGTCGTGACCTACAATTTCATGCCGATCTTCGACTGGACGAGGACGGATCTCTTCCACCCGATGGAGGACGGTTCTACAGCGCTGTTTTATGAGAAGGCAAAGATCCAGGAGGACTATAAGGAGATGGCAGCCTATATCCTTGAAAACCTTCACGGGATGACGTTCCCGGGCTGGGAGCCGGAGCGCATGGCGAAACTCGATGAGCTGTTCGAGGCGTATCGCCCGGTGACGAAGGAGAAGCTGTGGGATAATCTCAAATATTTCCTGGAGGCGATCATGCCGACGTGTCATGAGACCGGTATCAAGATGGCGATCCACCAGGATGATCCGCCGTGGGATATTTTTGGCATTCCGCGCCTGCTGGTGGACAAGGAGGCGATCGGGCGGTTTCTGTCCATGGTGGATGATGATCACAACTGCCTGTGCCTGTGCTCCGGCTCGCTCGGTGCGAATCCGGACAACGACGTGCCGGACATTATCCGCACCTACTGCGACAGGATTGCGTTTGCGCACGTCCGCAACGTGAAGCATTTCCCGAACGGGGACTTTACGGAGGCGTCTCATCGCGACTGTGACGGTGATGTGGGGATCCTCGAGATCATGCGCGCCTATCACGACTGCGGCTATGACGGCTATATCCGCCCGGACCATGGCAGACATATCTGGGGCGAGCAGTGCAGACCGGGCTACGGACTGTATGACCGGGCGCTGGGGATCATGTATATGTGGGGCTGCTGGGATCTGCTCGAGCGTTTGGACGGCAGTGCTGAACACAAGTAGGACATTTTAGAATAAAAACGGAAAGGACAGATATCAAATGATGGATTTGCCATTAAATATAGACTTTAGCGGAAAAGTGGTCGTCGTCACAGGCGCGGGCGGCGTGCTGTGCGGGACGATGGCGAAAGCCTTTGCGCAGGCGGGCGCGAAGGTGGCGGCGCTCGACTTGAATGAGGAGGCTGTGAAGGCGCTTGCCGATGAGTGCAAGGCTGAGGGATTCATCTGCGAGGGCTACAAGGCAAACGTGCTGGAGCCGGAGGCACTCGCACAGGTTCATGAGCAGGTGCTGGCGGATTTAGGTTCCTGCGACATCCTTGTGAACGGAGCGGGCGGCAACAATCCCCGCGCGACGACCGACAATGAGTACCAGCACGAGGCATCGGAGGGGCAGAAGACATTTTTTGACCTGGATCCCAACGGCGTGGATTTTGTGTTCAAGCTGAATTTCCAGGGAACGCTGCTGCCGACGCAGGTGTTTGCAAAGGATATGGTGGAGAGGAAATCAGGATGCATTCTGAACATTTCTTCCATGAATGCGTATATACCGCTGACCAAGATCCCTGCTTACTCCGGTGCGAAGGCGGCTGTGTCAAACTTTACGCAGTGGCTCGCGACACACTTTGCAGGCACGGGCATCCGCTGCAACGCGATCGCGCCCGGCTTCCTGGTGTCGAACCAGAACCGCAGCCTGCTGTTCAACGAGGACGGCACGCCGACAGCGCGCTCTAACAAGATCCTGAGCGGTACGCCGACAGGACGCTTTGTCGACAGCGAGGAGCTGCTTGGCGGTGTGTTCTTCCTGTGTGACGACAAGGCGGCAAGCGCGATCACAGGTGTCGTGCTCCCGATCGATGCTGGATTCGCAGCGTACTCTGGTGTATAGTGCGGATTGAGAGAAAACTGAAAAAACGATAAAAAAGAAGATGGCTCCCAGGGAGCCGTCTTTTTTGCGTCCGTCTAAAAAAATTAATAACAAGCATAGGTTATTTTCGCACATTTTCTTAGCCTGGATTGATCATAAATAAAGACGCTGGAAACTCCTGGATTTTTTGACGGAAAATGCATATACTATAATAATAACCTTTCAGATGAGGGAAAAAAGTGACCTGCAAGGAACGTATTTTGTCGAATGATTATACAGATATCCTGGGCGATGTTATTTTGACGGGAGATTATAGGTTTGACCTGCCGTTTGATTATTGTTTTCACCAGATCACGCAGGACATAGGCATCTTATACATAGAACGGAGAAGTACAGAGAGTTATCCGATGGGGCAGCGCGCGTATTCACTGACACCGAAATGTTATGGGCTGATGGCATATGGGGAAGAGGCCGTGCTGCGGGCTGCGCAGAACAGGAATCTGAATACGCTCGCTCTTGCGGAGTCCGGGATCCTGTCCGTGCAGGGAGCGCCGCTGAGTCTCACGGGAAAAAATGTGACGATCGGTTTCATAGACACGGGAATCCGCTATCAGGATCCCGTTTTCAGGGATTATGCGGGCAAGAGCCGCATTGTCGGGATCTGGGATCAGACGATCCAGACCGGCACGCCGCCGGAGGGATTTGAATACGGATCGGAGTACACGAACGAGATGATCAATGAGGCGCTTGCGAGTGAGGATCCGCTGAGTGTCGTGCCCAGCACCGATGCGAACGGTCACGGGAGCGTTATGGCAAGCCTGGCAGCGGGAAGTCCGATCGAGAACAACAGTTTTGTCGGCGCGGCGCCGGACTGTCAGATCGCGGTCGTGAAGCTCAAGGAGGCGAAACAGTACTTGAAGGATTACTACAAGATCCCGCCCGGTGTCCCCTGTTACAGCGAGGCTGATATCATGCTGGCGATCCAGTATCTGCAGAAATATGCGCTGCTGCTGACACGGCCGCTCGTGATCTGTCTCGGAGTCGGAACGAGCCTGGGAGACCATACAGGCGGGGGGATGCTGGGCAGCTATCTCAACTATATCAGCACGCAGAAAAGCCGGGTGTCCGTGGTTGCCGGCGGAAATGAGGGCAACAGCGCGCATCATTTTTTCGGACAGATCAGTGCGCGCGAGGCGTATCAGGACGTAGAGATCCGTGTGGGGGAAAATGAGAAAGGCTTTATCATGGAGCTGTGGGGGGATGCGCCCTATTTTTATAATGCGGTCATCCGGACGCCCGGCGGGGAGACAGCCCGGTGGAACAATCCCCGGAGTTATGTCCCGCAGGAGTTTACATTTGTCTATGAAAAGACCCGGATCGTGATCGAGTATCAGCTCGTGGAATCACTGTCGGGAGCGGAGGTGATCCGGTTCCGATTTTCCGATCCGACACAGGGCATCTGGAATATCAGGATCAATTCGGAGGGCAGTGCGATGGGCGGACAGTTTGACATCTGGCTCCCGATTTCCGAGTTCCTGGCGTCGGACACGTATTTTCTCGAATCCAGTCCCTATACGACGATCACAGAGCCCGGCTATGTGCACAGTGCGGTGACGGTGGCGGGCTACCAGATCAGCAACAACAGTATCGCCGCCTTCTCAGGGAGAGGGAATGCGAGAGACAACTATATCGTTCCCGATATCGCAGCACCGGGAGTGGGGGTCTCCACACCGTTCGGTGACAGGAGCGGAACCAGCGTGGCGGCTGCGATCACGGCGGGCAGCTGCGCGCAGCTCATGGAATGGGCGGTCGTGAACCGCAATGACATTCTCGCCAACTCCGTCAATATCAAGAATTATCTGATCAGGGGGGCAGAGCGCGACGGATTTGCGGAGTACCCTAATAGGGAGTGGGGGGCGTATGGTAATATAGTGTCAAGTTAGCAAGGAGCCAGTAAAATCAAGGGCTTCCGCTAATTTAGTCCTATGAAAAAACTGCTGCGAAAACAGCAAAATTGGATAGGGACGGGCCTGTTTTTAACCAGAAAACCGAAAATCAAGCAACTTGACACTAATATACCACAAAGCCGAGTGGTGTTGTAAAAAGTGTGCCTAAAAGGGGTGATAACTGAATATTTTTGAGTTTAGGTAGGACTAAATTAGCTTTTCATGCGGACAAGTATCATGTCTGCGCGGCTGATTTAGTCCTATTTCTTATTGCACCATTTTAACAGGAGGTACGAATGAAATCAAGAGAAATGACGGTTTACAGAGCGAGGGGGAACGGTAAAGACCTTACGGTTCCAATGATTATGATGCAGGGGAAGTGGCAGTGACATATCCACCCTGGAATATGGGGAGATACTCCTGCGCCGGAAAGAGATTTATGAAACGCTCCATCCGGAAACGAAGGAAGGGATTGCCCAGGCCATATCCATGAACCGGACATTGGGGAACAACGTGAGCGACAAAATGTCGGCCACGTCAAAATCTTTTGTGCAGGACACCGCGGAAAAGCTGGGCGTTGTCCCCCGCACCATAGAAAGGCAGATACAGACGGCTAAAAACCTGACGCCGGAAACAAAGGAAATTATAAAAAAATCAGACCAGAAAATTTCAAAGGAAGCGGCTTTGAAACTTTCCCGCCTGGAACCGGAACAGCAGAAAGAGGCCGCGGCACTCCTGGCGGCAAAAGAAATCCGGACAGTGGATGAATATACCGCAAAGGTAAAAGGCGCACAGGAAGCTGAAATTCCGGCACAGAGTAATCTGCCTGACAGATTGCCAGAACCCATGGCAGACAAGCTGGTGGAAGCTGAGCCTCCAGCCCCTGCCGGCGATTGCCCCTTACAGACAGGACATGCCGCCAGTTTAAAGGATGTTGTGGCGGAACTGAAAGACCCGGATAAAGATTGCAGCGGCACCCCGGACAGCTTCCTGGCTGAATATGAGGCGTTTACCCGGAAATTCCATAAGGAGATTGGTTGGTACAACGCCCCCTATTATGACACCGTATTTCCTTCTGTCAGCCCGGAGCAGCTTGCCAGCCTCCGGGAACTGACCGATTCCATCTGCCTGGCCGCTGAAGAATTATTCCATAAAGTAGAAAGGACAATGAAAAATGAGCAGTTACAGAAAAAAACATAACCCCCAGAAACCAGTTAATCCCAAACCGGCGGCACAGCCTGACCCGGAATACAGCAACCCTGGCGTTGAGCGTTCCATCCACACAGACCGCCTGACGTCCGGCCTGCCCTACCAGCGCCCCGTGAACCCCAAAGAGGTTGACCGCCTGATACGGGAATGGGATGAGCGCCTGCTTGACCCTGTCACGGTCAGTTTCCGTGATGGGAAGTTTTATGTGGTGGGCGGCCAGCACCGTATCTCCGCCATGAGGAAAATGAACGGCGGCAGGGGGATCATGGTAGACTGCAAGGTCTATAATGGCCTGACTTATGAGCAGGAAGCTGACCTTTGTTATAAGCTGGATAAGGCGAAAAAACGCCTGAGCCTGTCACAGTCTACAAACGTGCTGGCGGAATCCGGTGTGGACGCAGAAATTACAGAAGTCAAACGGCTTGTTGAGAACTGCGGTTTTATATGGGCGTTGGGAAAAAGTCATGGGAAAACCGGTGAGATCGTGTCTACCCGCGCATTGGTAAACGCATACCGGCTGTTGGGCGGGGCATCTTTCACCCGCATGCTACAGCTTCTGTGGGATACATGGAAAGGTGACCCGCGATCCCTGACCGCCGCCCTCCTGGCAGGCATGGCGCTCTTTGTAAAGACCTATGACACGGAACTGAATGACCGCACTTTTATCTCACGGCTTTCCCAGGCTGACCCGGACGAGATTAACCGCCGGGGGCGGGCAGACTTCTCCACAAGCAACAATGCGCTGCGCTTTGCCCGCGTCATCCTGGAAAAATATAACGGGCAGCGCGGGGGCCGGAAACTCCCTTACCGTTTCCGTGGGTAAGCCAGTAACAGGAAAGAAAATGTTTTTGTGATAGGACAGCCATAACAGGAAATAAAATATAGAAAGGCGGCCAGGGGGCAGGATATGGAACTGACAAGGGAAAAGTTACAGGAGATGGCGGCTGTGGATATACGGAGCGTGGATATTAACAGCCTGACGGATTTAAGGGATATTGTGGTTGACACGAAAAAGCCTGTCGCCCAGAAGCTGGCTTCTTTTGCGGCGCAGACGAATAACGTATACGTCCATCGGATCGGGGACTATATCGTGAAAGTGCGCTTTATGGAAGAAGGGCCGACTATTGACGATAAGATGGAGGAATATTTAAGGCGGCTTGCGGAGATACACATTTGAAGCAGATTCTCCTTGAAAGAAGGGAAAGTTATGTTAATCTAAAGACAGGACTTGATTCAGTGGAAGCCCTGGCTTTTAGGTATGAGCGGGATAACGGCTATCCTTGTTAGCTAATATAAAGTCAGGGGTGATACAGTTGAAAGAAAAACAATTCTATGCGGCCATGTACCTCCGTCTTTCAAAGGATGACGAGGACAGGGGCAGTTTCAATAAGTCCGAGAGCAACAGCATCGGAAACCAGAGGGAACTTATCAAATCATTCTTAAGGGAGCAGCCGGACATAGAGCTTTACGACATCTATGTGGACGACGGCTTTTCAGGGAGCAATTTTGTTGAGGTAAGATAACGATACCTTTTTTGCAGAGGGTGTTATCTTACCTCTTTTTGATGTATGTTAGATAGCAT